>JAESGB010000200.1_pt1 | contig 18654 bp, 14 predicted proteins | sample 9266211 | NCBI WGS metagenome assembly JAESGB01 (sample SAMN14514844, study PRJNA621659) | algae metagenome | isolation source: Goleter apudmare HA4340-LM2 and co-occurring heterotrophs from cave wall... | place: USA: Maniniholo cave, Kauai, Hawaii | collected 2009-07-28 | reverse complement strand
GCACAATCACCTGATCGACCACTCGCAGCTCCCCTCGTCGAGATCGTAGCGCCCTTTCCCGCGGCTGTAATTAGGCAGACTGCCGGCCGACTGCTTCCCCGCCCGACGGAGGTGACCGGACGCTTACCCAGCCTCGACGAAGCACTCGGAATCAATGATGGCGAGCAGGTCGAAGGCATCGACAAGACGGTGAAGGTGCCGGACGTGGCGACCGCCATCCCGCACCCGTCAGGGCCGCAGGGATGACGATCGAGTGGAGAGCTAAGTAGTTGCCTGCAAAGCTCGACGCACGGCCATCACAAATAGCAATGCCGCGCCACCCAAGAAAACTAAGCCAAATATTGGCCAGCCCGCCGAGGATAAGTCGAGAAGAGGAACGCTGACATTGATGCTTGCTACGGCCAGTAGCGCCAGCTTGACTAGGCTCGGTGACAAGCCCCAACGATCGAATATCTTATTAAGGGATGTTGGCAAACCAAATACCGCCAAACCGATATAAACACTAGATGCGCCAGCCAGTATCCACAGAATATCTCCTGTTGCGCGCGTATCAGGCGTCAATAGGTAGGCTGCGAATAAAGGAGTGCATAGGGCCAGGCACAGCCCGTGCAGGGCGACTAGTCGCTGCAACGCGCTCACTTCTGGCACCAGTCGGGATTGATGTTGAAGATGGAGGTTTCGGCTTGCATCGCCACTTCCCCGAAGATGGCGTCACCAAGTTCGCTTCTGACTGATGACGGCACCACGCTGCTCAGAACACGTCCACCAAATAGGTTCACAGCGAAGCGTCCGGCGATCTCCAAGCCGGGTCGGCCGACTGCTAAATCCTGCGCTGCCTGCCCGAAGGCGCCGATTGCACCACCTGCCTCGGCGATCACCAGACCAGGAGCTGAGCCAACCGGACCGGCAGAGCTACCCAAGCCCGCTATGGTCAGCCCGGAATATGTGACACCCTGACCCGCAGACTTCGCACCAGTCCCGGCCCTGTAGAGCCTTGATCGGCAGTTTGGACCGTCGTTCTTCTTTTCATCCTGCGACCGACCTTGACCCGGTCCACCAACAAATTCCCTCGGCTGAGCGAAGTTACCCCATAGATTCCTCGTCGCAAACGCAATGTCTCCGCCCGTGATGCACACAAAGGCACAACTCCAGCGATATCGAGCTTCGACTACGATGTCTGATGGGGTGAGGCATGAACTGGCCGGACCGCTCGGGACATCTTTGACCTCGCAAGTCCCGCTCGGGTCACGGCCATTTACAGGATCGGCCCCGACGTAATTGTACCAGTTCATGCCATCGGCATAGCCGATCGGATCGGTTTGCATGAAGCGGCCGAGGGTCGGCGAGTACATGCGCGCCTTATAGTCGTAGAGCCCGACCTCAGGTATCCACTTTTGACCGGTGTACTGGAAGCGACCGACGTTGGCCGCACCCGGAATACCGAATTCATCATAGCTGTTGATGGCCAACGCCTGCCCAGCACCATTGGTTACCGCTACGATCGAGCCGCGCTCGTCGGCATGTAGCCATCGCCGGTCACCCGTGCCCGAACCGTCGTACCAGACGAGTGGCTCATCGACGTTCGGACCATGAACGTAGCGCCTCAGGGTGCTGCCCTCGAACTCGCTTGCGACTGCCGAGCCGACATAGTCGAAATTGACCGCCGTGCCGTTGCTGCGGATTGTGTGATTAAGCAGCCCTATTGGATTACGGTACATTAGGTTCATGCCAGGACCCGACGTCATCTGGTTGCGGCTGTTGTAGCCGTAAACGTTTGAGCCGGACTGCGTGAGGTTGCCATTACTGTTGTACGACAGCGCCGTCCCGCCGGACGAGGTGAGCTGGTTCAAGCCGTTCGACCCGTAGGGACGGTCCACATTGGTGTGGCCAGACCAGCTATAGGCATCGTTCGACGCGGTGCGCGAGACAATCTGCGCCGCCGGATTGTAGGTGAAGCCGTAGCTCACGTCGTGAGCCGTGCCGGCGAGGTCCTGCACCAAAGTGCCAAGCCGCGATGCCGCATCGTAACCGTAGCTAGTCACCGTCCCGTTACCGCGGGTAAGGCTCGTGCGCCGGCCCAGATCGTCGTACCCGAAGCTTGCAAGCACAAACCCTCCGGCGTCTTCCCTAATCTGCGTCATGAGCCCAGCGGCATCGTAGTCGTAGACAATAGCGAAGCCGTCATGCCACGTTTGCTTCACCCAGCCTGACAGGTCATATTGGAAGGTGATGCCCGCTGGCGCGAGGTTGCTTGCCTGCTTCATCAAGCGGCCGAGCGCATCATACTGATAGGCGGCGTACCAGCCGTTACCATCACTCGCATTAGTTAGTCTGTCGAGCAAGTCATAGGTGTAATCGGCGCTGACTTCGGCCACGCTGGTATTTGGATTGTGATCGGCCGTTTTCCGGTTAAGTGGATCAAACGTGTAAGAGAGGGTCCGCCCATCACGCAGTCGGCGGCTGATGACGTTGCTGTTTGCATCATAGCCGACCTGCTCGAAGTCAGTCGTCGAGCTCGTGGCCGCTCCCTTGGTTGCAAGCGGAAAGCGCGTCTTCAGCAGGCGGTCGAAACCATCATACTCATAAGTAGTGAGGTTATTTTCGCCATCTTTCACGCTACTCAGTCGACCATTAGCGGAATAGGCATTGGTGCGGGTCGTCGTCTGAGTACCAGAAATTCCGTAGGCCTCGGTCACCGTGAGCAGACGCTGCGCATCGTCGTAAGTCGTGCGTGTGACGCGGTCTGGCCCGAACGCCCCGCCTGTGTTGGCCACACAGTCAGCGCCCTGTCCACCCCAGATCGCCGCATTCATGCGCATCGACGAGCACTCGGCAAGGCCGAGGCTGTTGTAGGCGTAGTTGGTCACACCATAAATGATGCCGCTAGCAGTGATGACGTCCCTGATTTTGCGTCCATTGGCATCATAGTCGGAAGTCTGCTGCTGCATGGAGTTGAACGCGAGCCAGTGCGCATCGGACTGGCTATCCACCGTTCCGATCTCTGATTTGGTCACCTGACTGTCGGCATTGTAGGTGATTCGCTGTGCAGCATGCCGACGGGCACCGCCAGCATCCGGATCCGGCATTATCACCCCGACCACCCGGCGCAGGCTATCGTAACGCATACGCGTGGTATCCGCCGCACCGGCACGCGGACCGTCGACGGTGACGCGATTGCCGATGTTGTCGTATGTGAAGGCACTCGTTGCCGCGAGCACGCCATCTCCAGAGCCCGATGTCACACTAACCGGCAGCAGGTTATTGGCAGCGCTGCTGTTCGACGCCCCGTAATAAACAGTTGTTTTGACCTCGTCGGCGCCGCCCGCGCAAGTAGCATTGATCTGGCAGGCTGATACACTTGCCGGCATGTAGGTCGGATAGGCGATCGGGAAGGAAGTGCTGCTAGTATCAATCCCCTGCCGCACCTCATAGCCGTAAGTGACTTTCGGTCGTATGCCGTTTGCGCCGGCGGGGCGGGTAATCGTTAGCACGCCCCCGTGGGTGGGATCATACGTATAGTCGGTTTGGTTCCCCTTTGCGTCCCTTGTCCATTCGGGCTTGTTGCAGATCACTGGATTGGCACAGGACGCAGAGAATCCAGCCAGCGTCACGATCTTTGCAGACGTGCTCGGCTGTGCGCATATCTGGGCACCGGCACCTTTGGCCACCGCCATACTACAGGTCACGTTGCCGCGGGCATCATAGGCGTATTCGGTGTAGTTCCCCTCTGGCAACCGCGTACGGATCAGTCTGCCGTTAGCATCGTAATCGTACTCGGTCTTTTGGCCGGTCTCGTCGGTGTAAGAGGAGAGCCTCTGTGTTCCGGTATCGCCGACATAGATCCGTGACTTGCCAGTCGGGTTGCTGACGGTGGTAGTCATTATCGTACTGTTGAGAGAGAAGCTGTAGCTGTAGGTGACGCCGTCGCGCGTTACAGACATCGACTGCGGCCCGTTGCGGGTCACGATCACGTTGGGTGACGCTGCGCCCGGTCGCTGAATGGAGCCGACACCATACGACCCCGCGGTGAACCGCGTTACGCCGCCGCCGCTGTCGGTTACATCACCGCCGCTATAGGACTGTTTTGGCCAGGACGCGCTTACCGCACAGGTGTCCGCCGCGACATCGCAAGCCTCGACCTTGTTGTTGATTGCCTGGACATCCTTGATCCGACTCCAGACATCATAGCTGTTGTTTGAGTCACCATCATTCAATGTGTTGGTGTAGTAGTTGAATTTGAGCTGATATCCGTTGCTGTTGGTGATCGACTGCAGGCGCATTGCATATCGCTGCCCTGCGGGACACGCACCGTTTTCCGTTCCGCTCAGGCAGAATGTGATAGTCTTGTACCAGTAGCGTGTTGTCTCGCCATTGGGCTTCTTGATTGACACGCCCCGCGCAAAGGGCTGATCGTGATAAGGTAGGCTTCCATAGTTCCGCTGGAACATGACGACGACGCCATCTCGGTTCGTATAGGTGTACGTGGCTCCCGAAACTGTCAGGCTAGCGCCACTTGCCTCGGTAGAGGTGAACACCCCGGCAGATAAGGTAAAGCCGTCGCTTTCTCCATTCACCACAACGGTATAGGAATTCCCGCTCTGATAAATGGCCATTTGCGAGTCGCTGAAAAGGCCGAAGCCGTTATTTTGTCCCGAGAACGACAGTCCACCGTTTGCCGGCCCGATTGACAGCGTTGGATAGCTCGCTTGGAAGTCGCCCCGAATAACATCAACGCCATTTTCATCGATGTTGCTGCGAACCGGTGGCGGAGGCACGGCGCCTGGCGTTTGCGCATTGACTGAGTGTGCCGCAAGGCAGCTTGATGCGGTTGTCGCAAGAAGTTTTATCGCGATACTGCGCAAGCACCGCCGATCTTTGAAACGAGCTATCATCACGCCCCTCCCCAAAAGAATAACTTTTTTATATTAGTTGTTGCAGGCCCCACAGCCGCCTATCGCCCAGATTGCAACGCCGCTACGGTACAGCACTAGATTTCCATCTATTTGCACCGCAAGTTGAGCCCCCTGATTACCCGCCGTATTTGTACTCCATACAGGCACGGTAGACGCAGTATAGATAACTAAATTTCCATCGGTTTGCATTCTCAGATAATTACCGTTCTGACCGGCTGTACCCGACTGCCACCGACGCCGACCGAATTGATCATAAAGAGCAGCATTTCCATTTCGCTCGAATGTCAAACGGAACCGCCCATCCTCAGAAATAATGGACTGGCCTTGATACAAGCGAGCTTCAGCAGGCAGCCAGATTTTACGCACGACAACGCTTATATCGGCTGCGGACCGGTTATCGGCGTTGTCATATGTATAAACAGATGCATGTCCCGCAGCTGGCGCGGATGTTACAGACTGGTCGGCGATTACGATGCGACCGAGAGCATCATACCGATATTTGCTGACCACGGCTGCCGAGCAGGGCCAGCAGATTACACTGGCAAGCGCAATTGTTGTTGCTAGTCCTCTCATATTATTTCCCTTTAAATGTACGAGCGATTTTCGACCACGCAGTTTGATGGCACACAGTTTATTAGGCGTTTTATCGATGGCACCGGAATTCACCGCACCTAGTCGCCGGAGGTGGAATCTTGCAGATCGAAGATACACTGCAAGGCGCCGCAAAACCAATCATGGCTACGGGCGGGCATGCACAAAGCCTTGCCGTGCCCGAGCGTTCGGAAGCGCCGGTCGCACCAGGGTATTCCAGCATCTACACCCCCACTTCGATGCCAAAGATGGCCCTAAGCTGTAAATAGCCTCACCAATGGTGACGATACTCAAAGTTTTTCAAACCACAACACCCTTTGACTTTGATATGACCTATTTTCGGCTCACGAACGAGGCAGCACCGAAATGGATGATTTGAGACGGTATTGATTGGGTGACAGGCAAGAACAACCTGGGTAGAGCCGATGTGCCTAGGCGCGGTTTAGCGTTGCAGCGCCGACTGGAAGTCGGCCTGCTCTTACCAATGCATCAACGACGCGTAAGGAAAACAGAGTAGCCGACTGACTATGGAGCCCTCCTCCTTGATAGCATCTGTCGACTGGATCCAAGGCGTTCTCCTCGGCACGATCGGCACTGCGGTCGCTGTACTTGCCGTATCTTCGGTGGGGCTATTGATGCTCGCGGGCAGAGTACCGGTAAAACGCGGCATGACGGTGGTGGTCGGCTGCTTTGTTCTTTTCTCGGCGGGATCGATTGCTGGCGCCCTTGTAGCAAGCGCGGGAGGTCGGTCTGAACCGGCGGTCCAGAATCCGGCGCCAGCGCCACCCAGCTACACGCCGTCGCTTCCGAGAGTGGCGCCCTATGACCCCTATGCTGGAGCTTCTGTTCCCACCCCGGATAGAATGCGTGAAGCTGAAATCCCGTTCAGATGAATTCGCGGACCACTGCTCTCGCCGATCGACTTGCCGTTCTATCAGCTCACTTGCGCAGAACCTGACCAGCTGATGCGCGCGATCCGCCGTGTTCCGCCGTGTCTTTCTAGCTGAACGATGATATCAACGATCGTGTTGATATAGTCAGTCACGTCGCCTCGCCGGAGATTGGCGCCGGACTGCAGCACCATCAGTGCGAGTTGCTCGACTGCACGTTCGGGACTGTCGGCATGAATGGTGGTGAGCGATCCGGGATGACCCGTGTTGATCGCGCGCAGGAAGGTGAAGGCTTCGGCTCCGCGTAGCTCGCCCAGGATGATCCTGTCAGGACGCATGCGCAACGAGGCAACCAGAAGATCATCCGTGGTTACTAGAGCCTCGCCGAGTTGCCCGCGCACCGCGACAAGTCCGACCGCATTTTCATGTCGCAGGACGAGTTCAGGAGTGTCCTCGATCAGGATCAGACGTTCCGCGGTGTCGATTTCACGCAACAATGCGTTGAGAAACGTTGTCTTGCCTGTTGAAGTACCTCCGGACACGACGATTGTCTTGCGGGCACGCACGGCCGTTCGCAGGAAGACACCCCATTGTCGCGTCAGATAGGAATGTGTCAGTTCCGCGTGCTGCTGATCAACAATCTCGGGGCCAGCCGTGTCCGCGAATGCACCTTGTGCCTCGAAGTCAGCAAGGGTCATGTCCGCGGACACGTGTTTGCGGATGGCGATTGCCATGGGTCCTCGGGTCGCGGGAGGCGCAACGATCTGGGCACGTGCGCCGCCCGGCAACCGTACAGCCAGTAGCGGATGTTCTCGGCTGATCCCCTGGTGCGCCACGCTAGCGATTTGACGCGCCAGGCGTCCGAGCTGTGCTTCGGTTAAGGCAGGATCGTCATGTCGCTCGGTTGTGCCGCTCAACGTCTCAGCCCACACTTCACCGGCGCGATTGATATACAGGTCTGTGACGTCGTCTCGTTCGAGCAGCGGCAGGAGCGGAGCAAGATAGATGTGCAGGTAGGAAGCGGGCGTTTCGGTCATTTGCCGTTACTGCGTCCTGCCGCCAGTTCCCGAGAAATCCAGATCGTGTGCTACGAACACGTTCAGCGCCGCGCCCTGTTTGACGGTGATCTTGGGCTGTAAGTCATTGCCAGGAATAAGACCTTGGCCGATCGAGTTGCCGACCTGGCTGGCGGGCAGGCCGACGATAACTGAACCGTTACCAGGTCTTGAAGCGACGTTCACGCCGATCGTCAATGCGGATTGGAGGACGGCAGCCGCAAAGCGTTGGAAGAAGAAGCTGTTGACACGTCCAGGCACGCCTGCGCCGCCTAGCCGGTCGGCGGTTGGCGAGCCAAGCTGGATGGCAACCCCATCAGGCCGAATGAGCCGCACCCAAGTGACGAGAACACGATTCTGACCCGGACGAACATCGGATTGATACTCGCCGATCAGTCGCGAGCCTCGCGGCACCAACACCCGACTGCCGTCAAACCCTCGGGCATCGCGAGAAACCACTGCACGAACGAGCCCCGGCCGAGATGTATCAATGGGAGTCTCGAGAACGGCCGGAATGAGCGTTCCGACCGGCATAATCGTGGTCCGATTGCGAATTACGGTCGCTCGAACAGGTGCGTCATTGCTGACGTTTGCCGATGCGGCTGGGTTTGCGCCGGTTGCCCCATTGCCAGCTCCGCTCGCTGCGGTTTCGGTCGAAGTAGAACCGGTGCCTTCGGCCCCAACGTCGAACACTAACGCCGGAGAATTTTGGTGTGAAGCGGGCGGTTCGCCCGGTGCCGAGAGCTCGATTGGCTGCGAAGGGATAGTGACCGGGGGTACAAAGTTCGGCGCTGTTGGCGCAGGCCCCCGAGGTGGAAGTTCCCGGGGCAGGGGCGACGTCACGATCGTGGTCGTTGCAGGGGCTGCAGCGGGAGCGGATTCGGGCGGGACTGTAAGTGCCGGAGGGGGCACGAAAGCCGCGCCTTCCGCTGCCTGCTGAGCCGGTATGAATTTGGCACGTCGGCGCTGGCTATCGAGGACCAAGAACAAGGCCAGGGCGAGCAATGCTCCGATGCCGGCGATCACGGCACCCGGCAGTCCTTGGCGTGGTAGGGCGACTGTCGGCCGTGGATCGCGCTCCTGCCCTTCACGCAATTGGTGGGGATCTACTGTATCGGCCATCGTTACTGTGTCTTGGTGACCGGACGGCGTGAGGCCGTTGCACGCTTACGGTCCAGCCGAAAGACAAAGCGACGGGCGACGGTCTCGACGATATAGTCGGTCCCCACCATGCGTCCGTTGACCAGTCCTTCCTTACCGCGAGAGTCGACCGCAAAAATGGCCGGCAGATCTGTTCCCGGTTGCCAGGTGATCCGGGTGCGTTGGCCGTCATCAGTCATGGCGATCGGCATAATAACTTTGTCTCCGCGCAGCCGATAAGTGGCGAGTTGTTGCGGTTCCTTGGACAGGGTGATCGGGTCGGCGGCAGGATAGGTAAATCGCACGACAAAAGGCGTAAGATCGCCGCTTCCGGGTTCAAGAAGGAGCACGTAACGACGTGCGTCGGTAATCACGACCATGTTGGTCGTGGCTGCGGTCGCCAGCGGCTTCACGACCAGACGGTCGCCGCGGCGGTTGGGTGTGACTTGCCATCCTGCGCTGTTCCCGACGACCACATTCTCGATCCGCTCGTCAGACGACAGTTCAAGTACCGTTGCATAGCCGAGAGCCACACGAAGGGTCAGGACCTCGCCGGGACTGTATGCCACGACCTGGATCCGGGGATCAGTAAAGCCCGGCTGCAGCGGCAATTGTACGAGCGCAAGAAACAGCCATGCAATCATGGCTGCTGCTCGTCAGCGGGTTGTGCAGTGGAGGCGGGAAAGGGGCCGAGCGGCGATCCAAGCGGCAGGTTTCCGATCGGGACCTCGCGACGAGAGGTACTTACACTAGTGAGAGCGCGGGATGGCTTGGGCACTGCCGGATGGGACGCCAGCGCCGGACTTCTACCTTCTAAGATATAAGCGACGGGCCTGGACGGTAGGCGCGTAGGAGCAGAAGCGACTTGCGGACCCGTACCGAAGGTTGATCTGCGTTCGTTTGCAGTTCCGCTAAGTTCGTCAAGAGGCGGTGCCTCTGCGTCTCGTCTGTATCCGGTGACTTGAAATCCAAGCGGATTCACCAAGCGATCCTCGAACGCCATGGCCGCATCCGAGTAGCGATAGCGGACAACGGAAATCCACGGGCGCCCTCGCTCTGCCCGGCCGGTTCGATCGATCTCCTGTGTTTCAAACCGCACCAGTGCCACACCGTCCTGCAGGCGTGAAACGCTCTTCACACGCGCAGCTACGGTCGTGCCCGTTGAATAACGTTGAAACGGACTAGCCGGGTTGCTGGCCGGCATGGCCGCAACATAGGCCGAACGTGCTCGACCAGCAGACCAGAGTGCTACCCGACGGTAGTCGGCCCGGATCGTTGCTCGGTCGAAACTTTCGCGAGCCGTAACATACTGGGCGAGCAGAGATTGCGTCAGTGCCGCATCGGCGCCGATACGACGGGGCTCGAGCGGGTTTAGCGCTTGAACGAAGCCGGTCTGCCGGTCGACGAGCAAGGTAACGGGCTGCACTGTTTTCAGCGGAAGCATGAGTGCGATCGCGACGGCCTCGAACAGCGCGACAGCACACGCGACACCGGCCACGGTCCAAGCGATGCGACGTGAGCGGGCTGACAAGGCGCGCGTGTCCTCAGCCCAACTGCACGCCTGCGCGAAATACCCACTGCGTTTGCTCATGCCTTTTGATCCCGGCGAACGGCGCTGCGAGTGCGCCTGTTGGTCGAGCGTCGTCCTGTTGCACCGATCGGAACTACAACCACGTCGGTTTCACCTTGAGCGGTACTTGCCATCGTGAGACGTCGCGTGGGCGCATCTGTGACGCCGCTTGTTGTACTGGTCGCGAACTGATCCCGGCGTACCGAGGCGGCAAGCGCATCGGCAACAGACTGCACACGCTCCTGTCCGCTCGGAAGCGTTTTGGCGAAAGCATTTGTCTGCTGCGTATTCATTCCAGGGTAAGCGAGCGTCAGTGCCGTGCCGCTTCGCTCAGCTGTTTCCTGCACATGTACATGGCGTGCAAGATCAATCCGGAAAGCTCCTGCCATCCGGATGGCGGCCCAGATCGCGACCAGCATGATGATTGTGAAGATCATCGCAATGGTGGTCAGACCCTGCGCATCGACTGCACCGGATGTCGACGTGCCGAGACTTACGGCTTCGAGGTTGGCCAGCTCGCTTTCCATCGCCACCAGATGCAGTGCGGCCACCACCGTCGCAGCGACCAACGCAAGCGCGGTGCCTGTCAGAGCCCGCACCCATCCGTTAAAAATGCCGAGCGTCGCATTGAACAGGATGCTCAACAGGGCAAAAGGCGCGAGCGCAAGCAGCAAGCCTGCCGCCAGCCTTAGAGCCGCCATAAATCCCATCGTGGCCACGACGAACAAAGACGCGGTCTGCGGCCTGGGCGCCTGCCCGACCAAGGAATTGGCCAGTGATGCGATGGGTACGGTTGCGCCCGGCTCGACTGAAGGAGATGCAACCGCCAGCGACGGCGACTGATTGAGAGTGCCCAAGCGGATCGTGTCATAGGCCGCTTGGATCCGGCCATCCAGGCTCTCGCTCGGCAAGCCTGCGGCCGGAAGAAGAATGCCGGCGATCTCGACTGGGCTGTCTACCGCCACTTGATAGACCAGCGTCTGGAATGCCGGCCACCCGGTCGTCAGCGCAAGCACGACACCTAGCCGTACCGCCCATCCGATGCCGTCACGGATGTCGGGTGTGCCGCCCAACAGTAACCGATAGCCGATCAGCGCCACGAAGATGGTAATGACGCCTGAGAGCAACCCTCCGGCGAGCGGCCCCGCTGCCACTGCCTGGAAGCCGTTCTCGCCGAGCGTGCGCGCTTGGCAATCGAGATAATCGGCTAATCGGATCGCGACGCCGAGGTTCGAGTTCGGGATGCTACAAGCGACCATCAGGTTTGCTCCAGCAGTCTCGGCAGCCAAGCTGCGGGGTCATCACCGACCTCGGCCCGGATCGCGTCCAGCGCTCGCACCGATTTCTCGCGTCCCGACATAATCGTCAGCAATTCGTGTTCACCGGATAGATCGAGACGCGCTACCACACTGTCGTTGCCGTGTTTGATGAGGAAGGCGCGTGCGCTGTCCGGAAGAGTACGGACAAGATCATACTCGTGCTGCGTCAGACCGAAGCCAGTCATGTAGTCGCGTGCTTGCGCCTTCGGATTGGCCATGAAGATCTGGGTTGCAGCCTGCTCCACGATTGCGGATGCGATCCGGCTTTCCAGCGCATCCTCCGCACTCTGCGTGGCAAAACCCACGATGCCATTCCTCTTGCGAATGGTCTTCTCCCAATCGCGAATGCGAGCGGTGAACACCTCGTCGTCGAGCGCCTTCCAGCCTTCATCTACGACTACGATGGCCGGTGTTCCGTCGAGCCGTTCCTCCACGCGGTGAAACAAGTACATCATGGCCGGCGTGCGAACGACGGGATCGTCGAGAATACGCGTCATATCGAAGCCGACCACGCGCTGGTTCAGGTCGGTCAGGTCCTCCGCATTGTCGAACAACCAGGCTCGCTCTCCCAATCCCCACCAAGGAGCAAGGCGAGAAGCGAGATCGCCGGAGCGCGGGCGATCCTGACCGCGTAAGAGTTGAGCGAAGTGACCGAGACGCCGATAGGCTCGCGGTGCCTCCATGTTGGCGTCGACCGCGTCTTTCAGTCGCGCCAGTTCCTCGGCGTTGAGCGTGCGCCCTGGCTCTGCGACCAGGCGCGTCAACCAGTCGAGAAGGAAAAGCCGGTTTGCAGCCGTGTCGTCCAGCAACAGCGGATTGAGACCAGACGCCTCGCCAGGTCGCAACACGTTGTATCGACCGCCGATTGCGCGCAGGAACAGCTCGGCTCCGCGGTCCTTGTCGAAGAAAATGATGCGCGGATCGTGCTTTCGCGCCTGGGCGAGAAGAAAATTGAGAACAACCGTCTTGCCGGACCCCGAGGGACCGATGACGGTAAAGTTGCCGAGATCACCATGGTGAAAATTGAAATGGTAGGGTCCGGCTGCCGTCGTCTCGAGCACGGTTACTGCTTGGCCCCAGTGGTTTCCTTCCGCCTTCCCAAGTGGAAAATTATGGAGGCTGGCGAAGCTTGCGAAATTGCGGCTTGCGACGAGTCCGCGACGGGGAATGTAGCCGAAGTTGCCAGGAAATTGTGCCCAGAACGCCGGCTCCATCGCGAGGTCCTCGCGAACAGCGATCAGGCCGAGGTCGGTCAGAGCAGCCTGTACTTCGGCCACACCGTCATCGACTTGCGCGATAGTGTCCGCCCGCACCGCAACCGTGAGGTGGTGCTCGCCAAAAGCCGCACGGCCGGCCGCGAGATCGTCACGTGCGTTACCGAGTTCCGCGCGTAGTGAGAGCGCTTCGTCATCGGCCGCGCGCATGCGGCGCAGGGTCAGGTTAACCCGGCCAAGTGCCGCCTGACGATCAACGAAGCCAAAGCTTTGCGTTACGGTAAGCTCGACGGGTAAGCGCAACAGGTCATCGAGCATACCCGGCACCGTTTGGCCCGGATAATCCTTGATCGACAATAAGCCCGCAAAGCTGCGTCCCCGATCACCGCTCGCGGACAGCTCGACGGTTTCGGCCCCAAAGCTCACTCTGCGGTATGGCAGATGCTGCCCAATATCGCCTTCAGGCAAGCGAACCGGGCGCAACTCCCCATTGTAGAGGAGCGAGAGGTACTCCAGCAGTTCGGAACACGGTCCGTGTACTGTGTCATAACTGCCTAGCAGTCGGGCTCCATATTGGCTGAGCGCGGCGAGCATCGCATCGCGGGCCCCGTCGAGCGCACGCCGTTCGACTGCCAGTTCAGCTGCGCCGTTATCGCGCCTACTACGACCAAACCATCGAGCCAAGCGGTCAGCAGCCCCACCTTTGCCCTGCATCGGCCGGCGAATGACAGCTAGGTAGAGGTCGTTGGTGAAGAGCCGCTTGGCGCTCAGCTTCCGGCGCCATTGTTCGTCTACCCGTGCGCTGAATGGGTCCGGAAAGGTTGCTGCGAGATCGGGTTCAACCCTCCGGCGCACGACATGATGGTACAGCGCAAAACGTGAGGTGCCGATCGCCTGTAGCATCGCGTCGCGTAGCGCCTTGCGGTAATTGATCTCGGCAGTGTCAGCGGTCTCGAACAGAAGGCCGTGAAGGGTAATAATCTGGCAGAGTCGCCCGTCGCGCAACAGCAGCGTGTGATCGTCGATTTGGGCCAGGTACGGCAGACGATCACCAGCCGCGGCTTCGCGCGACCAGTCGATCTCAGGTTGAGTGCTTAGGCGCGGTAGGAGTTGCAACGCCACAACCGGTGATTACGCACACGCGGACACCGCCTGACTTTGACGAGCCAGAGATCGAAGATGCGGGGGTCGCGCAGGCAGGCAATCCAACCGATCAGGTGCACGACGACAGCCGCAAGCAGCACCCACACGGATTTGAACACAAGGAATATTTCGGTAGTCAGAACCGCGTTGAGGATCGCGAGCGGATAGGTAACGCCTAAGAGCATCTGCGGGCGGGTCAGGCCCACAAACAGCGTGTCTCGGTCAAGCATGTCCACGTCAGAAACCTGCGCCGCCCCCACCTGCTGAGGCCTGAATACCTCCAACAATGCTTGCCGCACCGAACAGGATGAAGCAACCCAGGATGACGGTCGCGCCATAGCGCCAGTTCATTCGGCCGGTGAGCATCAGGAAGCCAACCGAAGCAACGGCAATGACGGCAACCACTGTTGCGACGGTTCCAAGAAGGGTGCCTTGTAGCCACCCCACCGCATTCACTAGAGGCCCTGATCCCGCTGGATCAGCGTAGCTATCCTGCGCAGACGCACGCTGCGATACTAGCAAACCAAAAAAGAGCAGTATACCGCGGCTTGTCATAAAACCTCGTCGCATTGACCAAAAAGAATCGCATTCTTCAACCCGCACACAGTCCAGAATAAATTATCTTCTCGGCATCGCCAAAAACTGCCTTCTTCTAAATTTCGTCGAAACTGGATGCCCCCCAAATCTTCAATTGACGAAAGCGTCAACTCGTGACGACAGGTCCTAATTCTTGCCTATCCCAGTTCGGACAAGTATCCCACCCAGATAGCTCACCAATAGTTTGGCGACCGTCCAAGTTAGAAGTCTACGGCTCGAAACTCCCACACAATGTGTTTTGCGCTTTCGCTGTTAGCTTTCAGAACTTCGACCAAGCGTCAATCCAATATCGATTATAAATTTGGTCTTCGCTGAAGGGTTTGCGCGTTGGTCGTGTCATAATCAAGAGAGTTGCCTGCCAAATCCAGAAGGAAGTATCCGTTCAGACATCTGTCGGGGCCAACCGCCTTCCGGTCGTTCGATAAGGACCTCCTGCCGGTTCTGGGGAATACCGATGCCTACCAGCACGGCGCCCGCAGGCGTAGGGGTAATGCTTGGTCATGGTCGACCGGCCTCTAGATTGGTGTTTCGACAACCTTACTTGAAACCTGCTAGCCAACCATGGCCTGCCTTGATGAAGCCGGCGCCCGCGTCATGACCTCGGCTGCAAGCCGTAGCAGCCTCAGGATCGCCCCCGCAATGGGCTATGGGTCAAAGTTCATCTCGGAGAGGCTCGACCTCTTGACCCAAGAAAATGGAGACAGGCTGAATTTCAGCCAAATGAGCAAGCCTACGACGATGTCCCCGTGAAGTTACGCGATTTTGGGACGACTGCCTGAACGCCGACTGGCTGTCTTCTCTCTGGAGGGCGCTCGGGCCAAGATCGAGACAACGCGGCACGATTAGATGAAGAGCCGTCCTCACGTATCACTTGGCTGGCTGATGCCGGTCAAATATGCTGCTACCGTCGCCAATATCGCGCCCGCATCAAATCCGAAAGCTCACCCTTCACTTGAATGAGAAACTACGCGATCCTCACCCAGCCGACCCCGGATTTTTGGTGAGAAGTTCTAAGGTGCGGATGGTGCTGGACCACAAGAAAGTTCTCGTCCCGCCGAGCAACAAGGGGAAAAATCTTCCTGCCCACACTCGGATTTGTCACGCGAACCGGTTCATCCAGTCGATCTGCACGACAGCCGGGCAGATCGCGTCCGACAGCCCGGCCATCCAGCACCGCTCGTTGGCGATGTGCTCGGGATCACCTTCGATCCACCATGCTCGCCGCTCGGGCGACCAGCGATAGCCGGCAGCCTTGAGCGCATCCTTGCAGGCGAATGGGACCTGCTGCGCGTAGAGCCGCTCGGTGGGACGTCGCGCAGTTTCGACAAGGTCCGCCGCAACAGAGCGTCCGTCGTTGTTGGTCGAGGCCAGCAGGCATGTCGTCGCCCAGACATCTGCGGCGGCGCGATGCGCGTCGGGGAGGAAGAACCCGGCAGCGGTGAGCAGCGCCCCAATGCCCCGGCCCCCGGCAAAGCCGAGCGCAGGCCAGTCGACCTCGCGCATCGAACACATCCAGGGCAGTGTCGCGAGGCTGGGGAAGCGCTTGGTCACGAAGGCACGGTCGAACGCCGCATTGTGCGCGACGACAGCGGTGACGCCGGTGAAGCACCTTAGGATCGCGTCCTCAAGAAAGAACCTGCCGATCAGCATGTCGGAGGTGATGTGTGTCAGCCGCTCGATCTCGAGCGGCAAGTCCTCGGCCGGATCTTCGAGCCACGACCTGGGCGGCGTGACGTCGACGACATCGCCGTGTTCCGCGTCGATCGACAGCGTGCCCACGGCAAGCTCGATCATCTTGTGGCGCTCGGGGTCGAGCCCGGTCGTTTCGCAGTCGACGACCGCGAGCTTGATGACCTTGTCGGGTGCGGGCATCGAGCGGCACCAGATCTCGTCGGGACGCGGCAGGCGGCGCAGCACGCGATAGTCGTCGAACTGCTCGAGCCGGGTGGCGAGCCGCTCGCCGCGACGGTTGGGGTTGAGGTGGTAGAAGGACATGCGACGTTCCTGACATGAGCAACGCCCGCCGCTCGGGTGAGCGACGGGCGTGCGTTGACTGGCAAGGTGGTTGATTGGCGGGTGGATCAGGCGGCGCGTTGCGGCCGCGTGTCGATGGTCCGAAACCAGTCGTCCTCGGCGGTGCGGATCTGGTCGGCGTTGGCGAGCCACTGCCAGTGGCGCGCGCCGCATCGCCCGGTCGGCCGCCAGAAGCGCGCCGTCGCGAGCATGTGCACGTGCGGGATGCCCGGCACGTTGCCGTCACGCCTGGGCAGGTGGATCGCCCAGTCGACGATCATTCCCTTGTCGACGAGATGGCGAAAGCAATAGTTCTCGACCAGCCAGACCCAGCGCGTCGGATCGGCGTCGGTCGGCAGGTCGGCGACGAGGTGCGTCGCCGCGATGGCGCGCGGTCCTTCGAGCGCCGCGGCCTCGTCGGCGTCGCGCCACAATGCGTCGCCCGAGCGCAGCCGTGGCGGCAGCTTGAGCGGGTGGCACCGCCCGGCGGTGACGAGATCGCCGCGCGTGACATAGCCGTCGGGCACCGCGCCGAAACGGTCGCTGCCGCTCAACCGGTTGATGTAGAGGTAGCTCGCGGTAGCGGTGTAGTGCGTTGCATACGGCCCCTCGGTCGAGCGGCTCTCGCGCCCGGCAGCGCAGACCGGCCGGGCGTTGAACGGCGGACGCGGGCGCAGCGTACCGCGCGCCGGTTCACGCGCCGTTTCCTGGCCGCGAGGCGCGCCGAGATCATCGTACATGGTTATTCCTTTCAGGCTGTGATCGCGCGTCGCCGCTGCGACGCGCGGAGCCGTCAGGGACGGATCAATGCTCTTCACATTTTCCCCATCACCTTCCGGCTCACTTCAGCCGTTCCCTTCCCCTCCTGCTCTGGACCGTGGATCGCGCCGGCCGCGCTTTTCCATCGGTCCGGCAAAAAAAGAGCGGCCCGCTGCCTGTTCTCGGCTCAGCGCGCCGGTCCGCGATCTGGGCCACCTGGCTGCCGGCCGGTTGTCGGCGCCGGCGTACCGGTAGCTCGCGCGTCGCGCGCCTGGCGCACTTCGGCATCACGCGCGGCATGTGCGCGGTGGATCGCCTGTTCGATCGCAAAGACGTCCTGCTGGAAGCCAGGATCGTGCGCCCATCGGTCGAGCCGGCGCAGATCGTCGCCGGCCAGATCACGTGGCCAGAAGCGCGAGCCATGCTTGGCGAAGTCGAGCGGCCGTGCCGTCGCCGCGCGCGCGAGGTCGCCGAGCACGCGCTGCTGGTCGACGCGCACCGCGCGCAGCGCCGGCTGCACGCCGGGCGCATCGAGCCAGTCCCATCCGACCCCGAGCGCCTTGAGGACGGGATAGTCGGTCTCGACCTTCCCGTTCTCGTGACCATAATCCGCGACATAGGGGTCGAGGACCTTGAGCCGCGCCAGCCGGGCGGCGTCCTCTTCGCCCGGGACATCGGTGGTCACACGCGTCTGCGACACCGCCGCGGCAGCGAGCTGGTCGAGGCTCGGCAACGTCTCGAATGTCGGGGTTGCGGCGAGCGTCGGCAGCGCGTCGAGCCTGAGGGCGGCGCCACCCTTGCGTTGACGCTGTCGGCGCAGGCGCGCCTTGCGGGCGCGCGCCAGCGCGTCGAGCAGATCGGTCGCGATGGTTGTCGGTGCCGCAGACGATGCGGCCGGGGTTACCGCACGTTCGGTGCGCGGTCGCACTTGTGGCGCAACGGTCAGGGTGCGAGCGCTCGTCGGCGCTGGCGCGGCCACAAGCGGGTGCGCGGCAGGTCCTGCGCCCACAGCCGGCCGGCGCAGAACGGCCGGTGCGGCAGTCCGTGCGACACTCAGTTGATCTGCCAGACGCGCACCTGGAGCGAGGGACAGCGGCACCGATGGACGAACCGGCCTCGCTGCCTCCTGGATGATGGCAGCCGTCGGCACAGGTGCTGGGTGCACCACGGTTGCAGCTACGGCCGGAGTCGCTGTTGCCCATACGGTGGCTGGCACCGTGGCGGGCGCCACGGTCCGAACCGTGGCAGCCTCGACCGGCTGCGCAGGGCGGCGCACCGTCACCGGCACGACCGGCGTGGAGAGGCGTAGCGTCTGCCCCGGCGTGACCGACCCGGCCGCGACCAGAACGGTTGCCGGCTCGACCGGCCGTGCAGCCCGCATGACCCTCGCCGGGGCGATACCCTCCGAGCGCGCCGCCAACCGCGCGAGCGCGGCATCGCGCACCTTGGT
>JAESGB010000158.1_pt1 | contig 19394 bp, 19 predicted proteins | sample 9266211 | NCBI WGS metagenome assembly JAESGB01 (sample SAMN14514844, study PRJNA621659) | algae metagenome | isolation source: Goleter apudmare HA4340-LM2 and co-occurring heterotrophs from cave wall... | place: USA: Maniniholo cave, Kauai, Hawaii | collected 2009-07-28 | reverse complement strand
TGGTCGTGTCGAACCTCGTCAACATCGTGTCGGCCGACTTCTTCCACGTCGGGTTCGGCGACTATGCGGCTGTGATGGTGCCAGTCGACCTCGTGTCGATCGCTGCGACGCTGGCGGCGCTGCTGCTGTTCTTCTGGCGCGACATACCGACAGACTATGACGTGCGGGCGCTGCGCGCGCAGCGCGAGGCGATCCGCGATGCCGCAACGTTCCGCACCGGATGGATCGTGCTCGCCCTGCTGCTCGCGGGGTTCTTCCTGCTCGAACCGCTCGGCGTGCCGGTCAGCGCCGTGGCCGCTGCCGGCGCGATCCTGCTGCTGGTGATCGCAGGGAGGGGCCACGTGATCCCCACGGCCAAGGTGCTGAGCGGCGCCCCGTGGCAGGTCGTCATCTTCTCGCTCGGCATGTACTTGGTCGTCTATGGCCTACGGAACGCGGGGTTGACCAATCATTTGGCGGCGCTGCTCGATAGCAGCGCGCAAGGCGGCGTGTGGGGCGCTGCGCTGGGCACGGGCGTCATCGCAGCGGTCCTGTCGTCGGTGATGAACAACATGCCGACCGTTCTGGTGGGCGCGCTGTCGATCGACGCAACGCACGCGACCGGGGCCGTCAGGGAAGCGATGATCTACGCCAACGTGATCGGCTGCGACCTCGGCCCCAAGCTGACGCCGATCGGCTCGCTCGCGACGCTGCTGTGGCTGCACGTTCTGGGGCAGAAGGGCGTGCGCGTCGGATGGGGCTATTACTTCCGGGTCGGGGTCATGCTGACCGTGCCTGTCCTGCTCATCACGCTGGCGGCGCTCGCGCTGCGAATTGGGATCGCCTGATGCCTCTCCGCGACCTTGCCGACCCCGATCATCTGCCCGCGCTCGACCGGCGCTATGCGCTCGATCGCCCCGCTCTCGGGCTGGGCGCTGGCGATCCGCCGCCCCGCATCCTGCTGCTCTGCGGGTCGCTGCGTGAGCGGTCTTATTCGCGCCTGTGCGTCGAAGAGGCGGCGCGACTGCTTCGTTTCTTCGGCTGCGAAACGCGCATCTTCAATCCATCGAGGCTGCTGAATCTGTTGCAGGGAAGGCGCATTGATCTGGGCACCAAACTGTAGCACATAGCCTTTCGGACGATCTAGAAACCGCAGTTTTCCGCGGGTTTCAGTGTGGCCAAATCATGGAACGGAATCCCTTCACCCGCTCCATAACAAACACGCAATCCTCCGCGATCAGCCATCCGGTGGCTAAGCCGATGATCGCGGCGAGCTTCCGTTGCACCTCTATTTCGACGCCTTGCCCGGATTTGGCGGGGGGGGGCAGGACGATTCCATCGATTAAGGCGCGGAGCGCCGGGACGGTCGCTTCCTTGGCGTCCGGGGCCGTCACAGCTTGTGGCGGTTTTCGACTTCGCGTCGGTAATCTGCTGCCTCGGTCAGGTGCAGTGCGACGGCTGGTAGAGCATGGGCGGCGCTTAGTTTTTCACGCACGCGGTCGCGATCGAGGCGGGCTTGCCCCAATGCGTCTCGTCGTCACCGACGCCAGCCCTACGCCGGCGTCGGAGGCCTTCAGTTCATTAGGCGACGATCCGCACGATCACACGGCCAAGCCGCATCGGAGCGATGGCGGCCCGTCAAATGCGCCTATTTATCACCGATCGGCGTGGTGCGTCCGTCGATCAAGACCTTCGCCTCGGCCGATCCGGCGGCGGTGGTGATCTTGCCCGCCTGGATGTCGTCGGCGATCGCCAGCAGGCGGCCACTGATCACGGTGCCGGTCTCGGCTTCTTCGGGGATGGCGATGCCGCCCTTTGTGTCGGCGATGCGCGCCCAGGCGGTTCTTACCGCGGCCCAGTAATCCTTGGTCTTCGACCAATAGTCCTGGGCGGCCTTCACGTCATAGCCGTCGAACCGCTCATAGGTGTTGAGTGCCGATTCCTGGACGATGGGGACGAGTTTGCCGTCCTTCAGCCCCATCTTCATATTGTCCTGCCAATGGATCCAGCCGGTGGGCGTCGGCTGGTGGCGGTTGATGGCGTAATAGCGGTCATAGACCGGATGGCGCACGGCATCGCGGCGGGCGAGCGGGCGCCAGGTCCAGTTCGAGCGCCAGCGCCGGACGCCGCCCTGCGTCTCGAACTGGCCCCATCCGGCGTAACGCGGGCTGTCGTCGACCTGGTAGACGGTCTGCGACCAGCGACCGGCGCGCATCCGCTCCGGCACCTCTTCCCATGTCCATTTGCCCTGACCTGCATAGACCAGCACGCGAGACGGCTGATAACCCCAGTCCTGGCGCCAATGCTTGATGACATGGGCCTTGCCGTCATGCTCGACGACCAGCAGATGCTGGAGCGCGATATGGTCGGGCGTGTCCTCGATCACCCGCACGACTTCGTTGCCGCCGGAAATCTTGCGCTCCAGCGGCGTATAGCCTGCCATCCAAGGGGTCGTTTCCTGCATGTCGAAGCGAACCTTGTAATTGCCCGCCATCGCCAGGATTTCGGCGCGATCGGCGGTCTTGGCAGCTTGGGCCTCGGCAGCGGTCTGCTTGACCGGGCCATCGGCATGGGCGGGCACGGGCAGCAGCGCAAGCGCGGCGATCATCAGCATCGGACGATAGGTCATCGATGGGCTCCTCAAAAGCGGAAGGTGAGCGAAGCGCTGGCGTTGCGCCCCGGCTGGGTGAAGGCGACGGGCGGCACGTCGGCGGCGCCGGCGGGAAGAGGGCGGGGTGCGCTCAGCCCGCGCACGTCCGACCACCAGGCATAGGTGGCGTTGGTCAGGTTGAAGACGCCGGCCCGGAAGGTCAGCGCGTCGCTCAGTCGCGCGAACAGCGTCGCGTCGAGGATGGTGAAGGCGGCCGGGCGGAAACATTCGGTGCTGCACAGCCCGGTCGCGTCCTGCGTCGCCTTGCGCGCGCTGTGGGTCATGATGATCTGGCCACCGAAGCGCCCCGATCCCGGTTCGCGCCAGCCGATCCCCATCACCAGCTTGAGCGGGTCGATCGTCGCCAGCGGCTTGCGCGTCCCGTCCGGCGTGCTCTGCTCCCCCTCCGAATAGGAGATGGCGAGCTGGCCCGTCACGCCATTGGCCGCCCGCCCTTCGAACCGCGCTTCGGCGCCTTTCACCTTTGCGCGGTCGAGATTGACGAACTGGTACTGGGCGGGATTGGTCGGGGTGAAGGCGCCGCCCACCACCTCCTGGCTGATGAAGTCGCGGTAATCGGCGCGAAAGACGCTGGCCGACAGATCGACCGTTTCGCTGTTGAGGCGCAGCCCGGCCTCGACCGCTTCGCTCGTCTCGGGGCGGAGGTTCGGGTTGGGAATGGAGGTATAGCCGTAGGCGAGGTTCGAGAAGAACTGGTTGATCTGCCCCGGCTCGGGCGCGCGGAATCCGCGGGCATAGCTGGCGAACAGGCGTATCGTCGGGGCGAGCGTGACCACCGCGCCGATGCGGGGGCTCACCCGGTCGGCAGACTGGCCGGCGCCCACGAATTGGGGCAGCAGCGGATCGCGTTCGGGCGACAGACGATACCAGTCGTAGCGGAGTGCCGGGTGCAGGGTCAGCGGGCCGATCCCGATTTCGTCCCCGACAAAGGCCCCGGCCAGCGTGAAGTTGGTGGTCGGGAAGGCGCGGGTCGGAAAGGTTTCGCCAGAGGGCGGCACGGTGCCGTCACGGACGCCGCGCTGGCGCAGGACGCTGACATCGGCACCGGTCACTAGCCGATGGGTGACCGCGCCTGTGGCAAAGCCCAGCCGTATCTCGCCCGATCCGCCATAGACCCGGTTCTCCAGCGTGTTCAGCCGGGTGCGGTCGGCCAGCGTCCGGCGATCCTCCGCGCTGAACTGGCGATCGTCGGCATCCTGGATATAGGCGGCCGCGCGTGCGAACTGGACGAGGCCTGCACCGTCATAGGTCCAGTCGAGCGCACCGCGCCAGCGCTTGCCGGTATCGCGTGCCTGCAACCCCGCGACGCTGGTGTTGATGCCGGTCAGCACGTCGGTCTCGACCCGGTTGTCGAGATACTCGCCGGTTGCGCGAAGACGATGCCCAGGTGCGACGTTCCATACCAGCTTGCCGAGCAGCGCGTTGGACTGGCCGTCCTGCGGATTGGGTGCGGTGCGAGTGACACCGGTGCCCTCGACATCGCCCCGGTTCTTCAACTCGGAAAAGTCGCGCCGCGTATAAGCGAGCATCCCCGAGACCGTCCCCGAACGCGCGGCGACGATGCCTGACTGGGTGAACTCGTCATCCGCCGAATTATACTGGGTGCGAAGCGATCCGCCGACGGACGCGTCGCCCAATATGTCGCCAGGGTCGCTCGTCGTGAAGCTGACCGCGCCCGCCAGACCGTCGCTGCCATAAAGCGCGGAGGCGGGGCCACGCAGAAACTCGACCGACTTGATGAGGCCGAGATCGACATAGTCGCCACGCCCCACATCCTGTGCGCCGAAGCTGAAGCCATAGGGGATGCGGACGCCGTCGACCTGGATCAGCACCCGATTGCCGCCGATCCCCCGGATGACGAAGCCTTCATTGCCCGCGCGACCGGTCGACCCCGCCGCCGCGCCGAAGCGGGTGGGCGCCCGGCGCACGCTGATCCCCGGTTCGAAGCGAACCAGGTCCTTGATGTCGGTCGCCAGCTCGTCCGCAATCTGATCGGCGTTCTTGATCGAGATGGTGACCGGCGCGTCCTGTGCCTGGATCGGCGCGCGCGTGGCGGTCACTACGACCTCTTTCTGATCCCCCGCATCCTTAGGCTCGCGGACAGGCTCTCCGAGCGCTGCCACCATGGCAAGCGTCAAAAGCATCTCATACCCCTTTCAGCTATCGATAATCATTCGCAAAGCCCTTTAGTGTAGAGTTCGCGATTATGCAAATGACTCGCAATACCGAAAGGGCAGGGATGTGAGGCTTCGAAGGTATGTCGCTTCGCGCTACCGCTCTTGCTCTATCTGCGGATCAGGTGGCGCATATGAGCAACACACGCCGAGCATTTTCACGAACAGACATCATCCTGATTGACAGTAATCACGGCATAATATCGTATACAAATTGCCAGGGGCTATGAGGGACGCATGGCGCATCGAACCTGTTACTTCGCCGCAGTGGGGCCCCTTGGATCTCAGCGATCGATCCGTTGCATTGCGCCGGAAATCGCAGCGTGACGGACGGGTGGGGTTTCAGGCCGGATAGGCGTGCACGGGACGCGACTTTGCATCTCACCGGGGAATTTCGGGAATGTCGATGGGGCCTGGCCTGAAATCGGCTTGGGCTGACCCACCAACCTCAACGACGAACTTAAGTCATTTCAAGGCGGCATAAACAGACCGTCGAAAATCCGCAGCAGGAACGGAGGCAGATCAGGAAAGATAAGAAGGGGACAGATCATGGCTAATGGAACGGGTCGTCTGCGACACTGGCGGCTGGCGAGCGTGGCGATCGGTGCGCTGATCGTGGGTGCGCAGGCACAGGCGCAGACCGCGCCGACGGAGGGAAGCGGCGCGACCACGGCCGCGACCGGCGACGAGACCATCGTGGTGACGGGATCGCGTATCCGTCGCGATCCGTTGGACCAGAGTGCACCCCTGACCGCGATCGACAGCGCGGACATCGCTCGCACCGGCCTGTCCTCGATCGGCGACGTGCTGCAAAGGCTGCCCGGTGCGGCGGGCGGCCTCAATTCCCGCTTCAATCGGTCCGGCAACAACGGCAATCCCCCAGATGGCGGCGGCGTGGGCGCGGGTTCGGCCGAAATCGACTTGCGCTATCTGGGCAGCCGCCGAACCCTGGTGCTGGTCGACGGTCTGCGCTTCATCAACGGCAGCGCGGCCAGCGGCGTGCCGGGCGCGGTCGACCTCAATGCCATTCCCGATGGCATGATCGATCGCGTCGACGTGCTGCGTGACGGCGCATCCACCATCTATGGCTCGGACGCGATCGCTGGCGTGGTCAACATCATCACCAAGAAGCGGCAGAACGGCTTTGTGGCGACCGCGCAACTCGGTGCCTATGATGAGGGCGACGGCGTCACCCAGAACTATCAGTTGAGCTGGGGTCATCGTTCCGAGGATCAGCGGGTATCACTGGTCGTGGGGGCCAATTACATCAAGCAAGGCTCGGTCTTCGCCGGGGATCGCCCCTATTACGCCTTCCCCGATCCGGGCGCGACGGCCTGCACCAGCAGTTGTAGCTCGGGCACGCCCAATGGCCGGTTCATCATCAACAACCCGGTGACGGGGGAGTCGATGAACCTGACGCTGAAAAGCAATCCGCTGAGCCGTCCCCGTTTCGACCCCAGCGATCCCACGGGTGCGAACAGCGATTTCAAATCCTTCACGGTGGCGGACCGGTTCAACTTCCGACCCTATAACTATCTTCTCACGCCGCAGGAACGCGTCGGCGCGTTCGTCAACTTCACCGGGCAATTGTCGGATCGTGTCCGCCTCAGCACCAAACTGATCTACAACCGTCGGACGTCGGACAATCAGGCGGCACCGCTGCCGCTGTTCGTCGGGCCGGATGCGGGCAACGGCAATCTGCCGATACCATCTCGATCGACCGGACCAATCCGTTCAACCCGTTCGGGGTGACGTTGAGCGCCGGCAATAACGGCACGCCCGCCAATTACGGTTTTATCGGCCGCCGCTTCGTCGAGAACGGACCGCGCCACTACAGCCAGCGCGTCGACACCATGTACATGTCGAGCGCCCTCGACGGGCAGTTCGGGATCGGCGAGGGGACCTGGTACTGGGACGCCAATCTCATCTATGCCGAAAATCAGGCCAAGCAGGTGGCGCACGGCAATGTGAACGCGGCCAATCTTGCGCTGGCGCTGGGCCCGGTCGCCAATTGCACCGGTGCCTGCGTTCCGTTCAACATCTTCGGCGGGGCGGGCTCGATCACGCAGGCGATGATCGATTACGTCACCTTCACCCAGCGTGATCGGTCGGAGCAGACAATGACCGACGCGACGCTGAACCTGACCGGCACGCTTTTGCAGCTTCCCGCGGGGCCGTTGGGGCTTGCGGCGGGCTATGAGTTTCGCCGCCAGACAGGCTCCTTCACACCTGACGCCATCGTCGCGGCCGGCCTGGGCTCCGACATTCCGGCGCAGCCGACCTCCGGCGCGTTCAACGTCAACGAAGTCTATGGCGAACTCAGCATCCCGGTATTGAAGGAAGTTCCCTTCTTCCGCCTGCTGGAGGGCAGCTTCGCCGCCCGCTATTCGGACTATTCGACCAGCGGCAACCGGACGGTGATGAAGGGCGGATTGAGCTGGAAGCCTTTCGAGGATCTGCGTCTGCGTGGCACATGGGCGCAAGGCTTCCGCGCGCCCAGCATCGGCGAGTTGTTCGGCACGCCGTCGCGCTTCGACGGCGGCGTGATCGATCCCTGTTCGGGCCTCGCCAGCCTACCGGCGAACAGCACGGTTCGTCAGAACTGCCTCGCCCAGGGGGTGCCGCTGAACTATGTCCAGAACGGCCTGCAACTGCCGATCCTGACCGGCGGCAACCGCGCGCTGAAGCCCGAACGGTCGGAAAGCTGGGTGCTGGGCGGCGTGTACAGCCCAAGCTGGGCGCGAGAGAGCGGCTTGGCCAGCCAGTTGAGCCTGGAGGCGGATTATTACACCATCCGGGTCGATGACGCGATTTCGTCGATCGGCGCCGACGTGCTGCTCGCCAATTGCATCAATCAGAACGACGCCGCGAGTTGCGGTGCGATCACCCGGTCGGCCACGGGCAGCGGACAGATCACGCAAATCCGTGGCCTGCTGCAGAATATCGCATCGCTCAAAAGCGAGGGTATCGATGTAACCCTGACCTACCGCAGTCCACGTATGGGGGCCGGGACGATCGGGCTGACCTGGGCGAGCAATGTCCTGCTGGAATATTCCACGACGCTGCCGACCGCGACGGGCAGCGAGAAGCTGGAGCGCCAGGGCACGGAGCGCGGCGACCAGGCCTATCCGCGTTTCAAGAGCGTGGCGACGATCGACTGGTCGAGCGAGACCTTCCTGGCGTCGCTTACCGGTCGCTATATCGGCAAGGTAACCGAGCCCGCCTATGACAATCGCGAGATGAAACCGATCCTGTATCTCGACGCGCAGGTCGGGTGGACCTTGCCGTGGATGGACCGGCGCCTGACGCTGACCGCCGGCGTCAACAATCTGTTGGGTCAGCGTGCGCCGGATTGCCTGAGCTGCGGCGGGTTCGATCCGACGACCTATGATTTGCCGGGCCAGTTTGGTTATGCCCGTATCGGCTTCAAGTTCTAGGAATTGGGGCGGTCGGGGCAACCCGGCCGCCTTTCCATCGTCAGCCGACGATGCTCTGCCCCATTTCCAGCCGTTTGCCGTTGGTGACAATGACCCGGTCGCCCAGGCGGGTCGCGGCGAAGAGCTTGCGCGCGAAGCCCAGCGGTACGCCGATACAGCCATGGGTGGCGTTCCCATAGCGGACGTCGCTGGCATGGATGGCGACACCATCGTTGGTCAGCCGCAACATATAGGGCATCGCCGCGTCATAGAGGTTGGAGACGTGATCGGCATCTTTCTGAAGGATTGGAAAGACGCCCAGCGGCGTCGGCATATTGTCCGCGCCATAGATCATCGCCGCCGTCCCGATCTCATACCCGTCGCGGAAGATCGACACGACCTGGGCCGCCAGATCGACGGTGATGACGATCGGCCCCTGCGGTGCGCCGCTTTCGTCCCAGACATAATCGCCATGATGCAGCGGCTTGGTCAGCGGCAGGATGTGCCGGACGACGAAGGGCGTCGGGGTCGGGGTCGGGGTGGGCGCGGGGGAGGGGGCGGGTGGCGTAGGCGAGGGTGCGGCCCTTGGCGGTTGTGCGCGGTCGATGGCCGTGTCCTGTCGCCCGGCATGGCGCGACAACATCACGCCGCCTCCCACTGCGCCGATGAGAATGGCGCCCGCCAGAAGTTGCAAGGCTCGCATGACCAGCCTCTTACCGTCCCGCGCTGAACGAAGGGTTAGCGCACTTCGATCGTGACATGGCCAAGCGCGCTCATCCCGTCGAGCCGCTGGTGGACGCTGGCGCTGCTGGGAACATGGCCCAGGCCCTCGACCGCCAGGACCACGGCATGCGCCGTCGGCCCGATCCGCCAGATGTGGAAGTCATGGATGCGCAGGTCGCCCGGTCCCTCGACGCGGTTTCGGACCTCGCTTGCCAGCACGGGGTCGGCGGCGTCGAGCAGCACCGACGAAGCCTGCCGCATCAGCCCCACCGACCAGTTGGCGATGACGACCGCACCAAGCAGCCCCACGGCAGGATCGAGCCAAAGCCAGCCCAGATAGCGTCCCGCCACCAGCGCGAGGATCGCCATCACGGAGGTCAGCGCATCGGCCAGCACATGGATATAGGCGGCGCGCATATTGGTATCACCGCCATGGCGATCATGCCTATGGTCGTGGCCGTGATGATGGTCGTGCGCATGACCATGATGATGACCATGGTCATGCGCATGGCTATGCCCGTGTCCACCGCCCAGCATCCAGGCACTGATCAGGTTGATGAGCAGGCCCAGCACGGCAACCAGGATCGCATCGCCGAACGCCACGGGATGCGGATCGCCGAGCCGGATGATCGATTCATAGGCGATGCCGAGCGACACCAGCCCCAGCACCATCGCCGACCCGAACCCGGCCAGTTCCCCGACCTTGCCGGTGCCCCAGCTATAGCGTGGATTGGCGACATGTCGCTTGGCATAGGAATAGGCGATGGCCGCAATCCCGAGCGCCCCGACATGCGTCGCCATGTGGAAGCCGTCGGCGAGGAGCGCCATCGATCCGGTCAGATATCCGGCGATGATCTCGCCCACCATCATTCCGGCGGAGAGCCAGACCACCAACCGAGTGCGGCGCGCATTTTCGTCATGGGCATGGCCCAGATAATCATGGCTATGGGTGATCACGACTTCGTCCTTCGGGGATCAACGGAAATGGCGGCGGAGCAGCTTGGCGAGTTCGGTCGCCGCGGCATTGCGTTCTGCATCGCTTTGGCCAGGCGCGGCGACATGGGCGTGGAGGTGATCCTCGACCAGTTCGTCCATCAGGCCGGCCACCGCACCGCGCACCGCCGCAACAAGGTGCAACGTCTCGGCGCAATCGGCATCCGCGCCGACCGAACGCTCGATCGCGGCGACCTGCCCCGCGATACGCCGGACCCGCGCGATGATCTTTTCCTTGCTGGTGGTGACGTGCGCCATAATGGATAGGGGTATAGGGTATATTCCTATGGCCGACAAGAGGCGGCTTGCCTGCCCCGGTTCGCTTGGGGCACATGGCGGCCACAAGGCGATTAGGGGAAAGATGGGATGCGGACGGCACTAAGCTGGATCGGAATGGGTTTGGCGCTGACGATGGCGGCGCCCGCCAGCGCCGAGTCGATCCTGTTCGTGGGGAACAGCTTCACCTTCGGCGCGAATTCGCCGGTCATGCGCTATCGCCCCGATCTGGTCCGCGATCTCAATCGTGAGGGGATTGGCGGCGTGCCCGCCTTGTTCAAGACTTTCGCCGAGGAAGCGGGGCAGGACTGGACCGTCAGCCTCGAGACCGCTGGCGGTCGCGACCTGGCCTATCATTACGAGCAGAAGCGGCGCGAGATCGATGCGCGGTGGGATGTGGTCATCCTTCAGGGGTATAGCACCCTGGACGCGCAGCGCCCTGGCGACCCGGCCCGTCACGCCGAGGCGGCCGGGCTGATCGCGGCCATGCTGCGCCGGGCCAATCCGAATGTCCGGGTGGAACTGGTGTCGACCTGGAGCCGCGCCGACCTGACCTATCGGTCGCCCAGCCCGTGGCGGGGCAAGCCGATCGCCGCGATGGCCGAGGATCTGGCGGCGGCGAATGTCGGGGCGGTGCGCCGCTTCCCCGAAATTTCGGGCACCATTCCGGTGGGGCAGGCATGGAACCGCGCCTGGGCGGAGCGGGTCGCCGATCCCAATCCCTATGACGGCATCGCATTCGGCCAGGTCGATCTGTGGACCTGGGACCAGTATCACGCCAGCGCGGCGGGCTATTACCTGGAGGCGCTGGTGATCTTCGGGAAGGTGACCGGGTTCGACGTGCGGCGGCTGGGCGAACAGGAGCGGGCGGCACGCGACCTGGGGCTGGACCCCCAGCTCGTTCGGCGATTGCAGGCGATCGCGCATGCAGAGGTGACGAACGTCACGCCGTGACGACGGCCCCGTCGCACACGGTGACCGGCCATGGGGTAAGAGGCTGACCCATGCAGGGGCCCCCCAGGCATGCGCCGTCTTCCACCGCGAAGATTGCGCCGTGCCACGAGCAGGCGATCCGCTCGCCATCGGGGGTCAGATAGCCGTCCAGCACCTGCGCGAGGGGCAATCCCATATGCGGGCAACGGTCGACATAGCCATACACGTCATCACCACGCCGCACGACGAACCCATGAAAACGTCCCGCCCGCATTTGCAGGACGAAGTTGCGCGCCGCCCCGTCGGCGATGGTCTCAAGCGGGCCCAGCGTGATGCCGGGCGGGGTCACGGTCAGCCTTTGGTCGCTCACCCCGCGTCTCCCTGCGCCTCGGGCGCCGCTTCGGGCGCAAGTCGGCGCAATTGCGCCGCGACGGCGGTCAGGCGGGGATAGGGGGACAGGTCCATCGCGAAACGCTCGGCATTATAGACCTGCGGCAGAAGGGTGCAGTCCGCCAGGGTCGGCGTATCGCCATAGGCATAGCCTGCGCCGTGACGCGCGATCAGCGTCTCCAGCGCCGCGAAGCCCTGCTCCACCCAATGCGCGATCCAGCGGCGGATGCCGTCTTCGTCCGCGCCCATCTCCGTCCGCAACATCGTCAGCACGCGCAGATTGTTGATCGGATGAATGTCGCAGGCGATGATCGCCATCATGGCCCGAACCATGGCCCGCCCGGCGGCATCGCCGGGGAGCAGTGGCGGATCCGGATAGCGTTCCTCCAGCCATTCGAGGATGGCGGGGCTCTGGATCAGGACGCCATCGGGGCCTTCGAGCACGGGGACGAGGCCCTGGGGTTGCAGTGCGAGAAACGCATCCGTCCGCTGCTCACCCGTCCGGAGGTCGTGCGCGATACCGGCATAGGGCAGCCCCTTCAGCGCCAGCGCCAGGCGCACGCGATAGGCGGCGCTCGACCGCCAATAGCCATGGAGCGTCAGGCTCATGGCAATCGCGCCTTGGGGAAGTCCTTCCACACCGCGTCATAGTCGAGTTGCGCATGGGCCAGCGCGTGCGTGGTCGGGCGATAGGGCCAGCAGCTTTCGACCATGAAGGCCATGGTCCCCTCGATCCGGTGCGGCTTCAACTCGGCGGCGCTCGCCGCCTGCCAACTGGCATGGTCGGGGCCGTGGCCCGCCATCAGATTGTGGAGCGACAAACCGCCGGGCCGAAAGCCTTCGGCCTTGGCGTCATAGGCGCCGGTGATCAGCCCCATGGCTTCCGACATGACGTTGCGGTGGAACCATGGCGGGCGGAACGTATCCTCCGCCACCATCCAGCGAGGCGGGAATAGGACCAGGTCGGCATTGGCGCGGCCGGGCACGTCGCTGGGCGAGGTCAACAGGGTGAAGATCGACGGATCGGGATGATCGAAGCTGACCGTGTTGATCGTGTTGAAACGCGACAGGTCATAGCGCCACGGTGCCAGATTGCCGTGCCACGCCACCACGTCGAGCGGGCTGTGGTCGAGCGTCATCGTCCAGAGCGAGCCGAGGAATTTCTGCACGACGGGCGTAGGCTCGTCACGATCCTCGAACCACGCGACCGGCGTCTCGAAATCACGGGAATTGCCCAGCCCGTTCGCGCCGATCGGCCCCAGATCGGGCAGGCGAAACAGGCTGCCATGATTTTCGGCGACATAGCCCGCCGCTTCGCCATCGGGCAGTTCCACCCGAAAGCGAACGCCGCGGGGCACCAGCGCGATCTGGCCCGGCGCGATGTCGAGGCGACCCAATTCGGTCAGGATGGTCAGCCGACCCGCCTGGGGCAGGAACACCAGCTCGCCGTCCGCGTCGACGAACACCCGATCCATGTCGCGGTTGCAGGCATAGACATGCACCGCCACGCCTTCCAGATCGGCCGGATCGCGATTGGCGAGCATCGTCGTCATCCCGTCGATCCAGTCCGTCCCCGCCTGCGGCATCGCCATCGGGTCCCAGCGCAAGCGGTTGGGGGGCAGGGGCGCGCCGCTGGTGCCGGGGGCGAAGCGCGGGGCACCGTCATACGGCCGATACGGCGGGTGCTCGGCGGTGGGGCGCAAGCGATAGAGCCAGGATCGGCGATTCTCGTGCCGCGGCGCGGTGAAGGCGGTGCCGGACAGCTGTTCGGCGTAAAGGCCATAGGCCGGGCGCTGCGGCGCGTTGCGACCGATGGGGAGGGCGCCGGGGACTGCTTCGGTCGCGACATGGTTGCCGAAGCCGGGGATGTAGGACGTCATCATGTCTCTCCTCTCCACGACAGGCCGGCGCGTCGGACGGGATCGCCCCGGTCCTGCGCACCGGCCGGGCGCGCTTGCGCATCTTCGCGTGCGGATCGGTCGACGCCTATGCGTCGACCTGGATCACGCCGCGCCGGATCTGGTCCAGCTCGATGCTTTCGAACAGCGCCTGGAAATTGCCGTTGCCGAAGCCCTCATTGCCCTTGCGCTGGATGATCTCGAAAAAGATCGGGCCGACCATGTTTTCGGTGAAGATCTGGAGCAGAATGCCTTCGCCATTCTCCACCGACCCGTCGATCAGGATACGATTGCGCTTCAGCCGGTCCAGGTCCTCGCCATGGTTGGGCACCCGCTTGTCGACCAGTTCGTAATAGGTCTCGATCGTGTCCTGAAGCCGGACGCCGTTGGCGCGCAGCTTTTCGACCGTTTCGTAGATATTGTCGGTGGTCAGCGCGAGATGTTGAATGCCCTCGCCATTATATTCGCGGATGAACTCCTCGATCTGGCTCTTCTCGTCCTGGCTTTCGTTCAGGGGAATACGGATCGCCTTGTCGGGGGCGATCATGGCCTGGCTGAACAGGCCCGTCGCCTTGCCCTTGATGTCGAAATACTTCTGCTCCTCGAACCCGAACAGCTTGGAGTAGAAGCCCGACCAGGTCCGCATTTCGCCGCGCCGGACATTGTGGGTCAGGTGATCGAGCAGATCGAGCCCGACATTCTTCTCGGCTTCCGCCTGCTGCCATCCGCTGATCTCGTTCCAATCGGCGAACAGGTCACGGCCTGCCTCGACGAGGTAGAGATAACTGCCGCCAATTCCCTCGATCGCCTTGGCGTCGGGGGTCAGGCATCCGCGCGACGCATCGACCGGCACCGCACCGCCGCGCACAGCATGGTCGAAGGCTTTGGCGGGATCGGCCACGTAAAAACCCATGCCGCTGGCCGAGGGGCCATGCTCCGCACGGAAGTCGGCGGCCTGTCCATCCCCCTGTGTGTTCAGCAACAGCGTGATCCGCCCCTGCTTGTAGCGGGTGATCGCCTTGGTCGGATGACGATGGGTGGGCACGAAGCCCATCATGTCGAATTGACGCGCCAGCATATCGGGCTCTGGGGTGGTGAATTCGCAAAAAGCGAAGCCGTCCAGCCCCAGCGGATTGTTCGGGGTGGTTGCCATGACGTCCAACTCCTGATCCAGTATCGTGAGAAACTAGATCGCAGAACGGAGAATTGGTGTCAAATGTTACGATATCGCGAATTGCGGCTGGACGCCTTTCTTCCCTATCGCCTGTCGATCACCTCGAACCTCGTCAGCGACCATATCGCCAGCGCCTATCAACAGCTTTTCGGGCTGACGATCCCCGAGTGGCGGCTGATCGCCATCGTGGCGGAGGAGGGCGGGGTCGCCCAGTCGAGGGTGTGCGAACGGAGCCGGATGGACAAGGTCACGGTTTCGCGCGCCGCCATCGCCATGGTCGGGCGCGGGTTGCTGGAGCGTACGGCGCATGACGGCGACCGGCGATCGCATTTGCTGGTCCTGACCGACGCCGGACGCACGCTCTACGCCGATGTCGCGCCCAAGGCTTTGGAACTGGAGGCGCAACTCTTCGCCGGATTCGAACCCGAGGAACTGGACCGTTTCGTCACGATGCTCCAGCGGATCGACGCGATCGCGCTGTCGCTGCGCGGCTGACTATCGGCCTAGAATGGAGCGATACAGCGCCAGATAGCGATCGGCCATCCGATCGACCGAGAAGCGGGTCGCGGCCATAGTTCGGCATGCGGCGCGGTCGATCGTGTCGATGCGTGCCAGCGCCGCGACGGCCTCGTCCACGGTGTCGACCAGAAAGCCGTTCACCCCGTCTTCGATCAACTCCGGCATCGATCCGCGCCGGATCGCGATCACCGGCGTGCCGCAGGCCATGGCCTCCACGACCGACAGGCCGAACGGCTCGTCGAAATTAATGAGATGGAGCAAGGCCTTTGCCTGGCCCAGCGCGGCGACACGGTCCGTGCCACCGACGGGCCCGCGATAGACGATCCGATCGCCATCGACATGCGGGGCGACCTCTCGCTCCCAATAGCCTTGATCCTGGACGATCCCGGCCATGACCAGCCTCCGGCCGGTGGCCTGCGCCACCGCGATCGCTTCCGCAGCACCCTTGTCGGGGTGGATGCGCCCGAAGAAGAGCAGGTCGTCGCTGCCCGCCGGATCGAACGGGAAATCCTCGATCGGAATGCCGTGATGGATCGTCTCGGCATAGCGAAGGCGCGGATGGCGATCGGCGTCGGATATGGCGACATAATGGACCCGATCCTGATAGGGCTCGTACATCGGGACGATCCGCTCGGACGAAAAGCCGTGGATCGTCGTGACCATCGGCGTATCGACCAGCCCAGCAAAGGCATGGGCGGGGAAATCCGCCTGGTTGTGGATCAGGTCGAACTCATCCGCCCGCTCGAACACGGCCGCGAGATGGCGCATTTCCCAGACCTTCGCATCGATGCTCGGATCCTCGGAATAGGGCGCGGGCACTGGCCCGGCGAGGGTCGCCCGGGTCACGCTGTCCTGCGTCGCGAACAGCGTCACATCGACCCCGCGTTCGACCAATGCCTCGGTCAGCAGGCTCGTCACCAACTCCCAGGGACCATAGGCGCGCGGCGGGGTGCGCCACGCGATCGGGGCGATCATCGCGATTTTCATGCGGGATTGTCGACTTTCAGGATCAGCCCCTCGTCGGGGCGAAGCAGGGCAGGGCTGGTATCCGGCAGCGGGCCGGGCAGGGTGGAAAGCAGCGGACGCCCATGCGGCAGATCGACGGCAGCAGGCTCGTGACCGAGATTGAGTGCGATCACGAAGCGTTCGCCATCTTGCTCACGCTCATAGGCCAGGACAGGGCCTGTCGCCTCGATCAGCCGGATTGAACCCGTAGCCAGCGAGGGGGTAACCCGGCGCAGCGCTAGTAGTTCGCGGTGCAGCGCGAGCATCGAGCCAGGCTCCGCCAACTCGGTCGCTACGTTGCGATGCTGCCAGTCCTGCCCCAGCGGAAGCCAGGGTTCGCCATTGGTGAACCCGCCATTCGCGCTGTCGTCCCACGGCATAGGTGTACGTACCGGATCGCGGCCAAGCCCCAGTCCCGGTTCGCGCAGTTCGCGGGGATCACGGACCCGGTCGGCGGGAATGTCGCCATTTTCCATGCCGAGTTCGTCGCCATAATAAAGCGTCGGCGTGCCCCGCAGCGTCATGAGCAGCATCGCCGCGACCCGCGCCTGGCCCGCGCCACGCTTGGTGGCGCTACGGGGGCGGTCATGGTTGCCCAGCACCCAATTGGGCCAGCCGCCGGGGGGCAGGGCGGCTTCATATTCGGCGATCATGCGCGCCAGATGGCGTGCATCCCAAGGCGCGTCGATCAACTGGAAGTTGAAGGGCAGATGCACCCCTTCGCCCGCCTGCCCATAATAGCGCATCAGCCGTTCGACGGGCAGGTAGATTTCGCCGATCAGGACGCGGTCGTCCCCCTCGCGGCTGAACGCGTCCGCAATGGCGCGCATGTCGGCGGCAATGTCGTGCACTTCGGGCTGGTCGGTGGAATGGAGTTGGAACACCCGATTCATCTCGCCGGTCGCCGGGTCCCAGTCTGGGTTGAGGGGATTGTCGGGAAAGCCCGCATGTTTGACGATATGCCACAGCACGTCGATCCGGAACCCGTCGACCCCGCGCGCGAACCAGAAGCGAAGCACGTCGAGCATCGCCGCGCGCACCTCCGGGTTGCGCCAATTGAGATCGGGCTGCTGCTTTAAGAAGGCATGGTAATAATATTGGCCGGTCTCGGCGTCCCAAGTCCATGCGGGGCCCCCGAAATCGCTGATCCAATTGTTGGGCGGCCCACCATCGGGAGCGGCATCGCGCCATATATACCAGTCCCGCTTGGGATTATCGCGCGAGGATCGGCTCTCGACGAACCAGGGGTGCTGGTCAGAGCTGTGATTGGGCACGAAATCCAGCAGCAGCTTCAATCCGCGCGCATGCGCCGATGCGAGCAGGGAGTCGAAGTCCGTAAGGCTTCCAAATCGCGGATCGACCCCGCAATAATCTGCGACATCGTATCCAAAATCGGCCATAGGTGACGGAAAGATGGGCGAAAGCCAGATCGCATCGATGCCCAGTTCGACCAGATAGTCTAGCCGCGCCTCGATCCCGCGCAGGTCGCCGATCCCGTCGCCGTCGCTATCCTGAAAGGACCAGGGGTAAATCTGGTAGAGGACGGCGGACTGCCACCAGGGGCGCGCCGTCATGCGAAGACGCTCTTGGGCAGGCGGGTCATGCGACAGGCCAGGTCGGCTTCCCCGCTGGCGACCAGATAATGGTCGCCCATGTCGACGATGCCCGTCGAGAAGACGACCGGAGTCGGCAGATACATTTGATGCGCGATCGAGGCGGTCAGGCCGGGGTCGGCCTCCAGAACCGGGCGATCATCTTCCAGCCGCAGGATACGGGTGGGATCGTCCCTGTCGAACAAGGCCCAGAAGCTGCGATAGATACCGACCGCCTCGCGCCGCTCGACGCCGTGATACAAGGTGAGCCAGCCTTGCTCGGTCAGGATCGGCGGCGTGCCCCCGCCGACCTTCATCGCGGAGGTCGATGTCTTGCGGGCACGGATGCCGGGCGCCTCGACCGGCTTCCAATGCAGCGCATCGGGCGAGGTCGCGAAGTTGATCGACGGGCCGCCGACAAAGGGGCTGTCGTCCGGATAGGCGAAATAGACTTCGCCCAGCGGCCGGGTCAGCGCCATGAACCGCCCATCGATCAGCCCTTCGAAGAACAGCATGTCCTTGTTCTGATGGTCGAGGATGATTCCTGCCAGCCGATAGTCCAGACCATTGTCGGAGATGTGCAGCGTGGTCGAATGCCGCTCCGCCGATACCGAACAACTGGTCATGTACCAGCGGTCCCCGACGCGACTGATCCTGGCGTCCTCGACCCCGTAATCCTGATAGGTGGCGGCGGGTTCGATCGCCTTGTCGTAATGGACCGCGACGATCCGCGTTCCGTCCGGGGTGAGTTCGACCGGTAGCAGCCAGGATAGCGAGGTAAGCGCCAGGATACGATGCGCGCTGCCCCGGATGGCGAATTGCCGGGGATCGGTCATATCGACGGCGTCCAGCGGGTAACGGTCGAGCACATAACCCGCCGCCGTCCAGCGGATCGCGCGGACATGGGCGCCATCGACGGGCTGGCTCAATGCCTCCGCGACGCGGACCATCAGCAGCAAATTGCCATTGGCCAGCCGGGTCATCCCCGGATTGAACGCGCCCAGCACATAGGTGGGCTCGGCTATCCCGCGCCGCAGCGGGGATCGCGAAAGATCGACATCATCGGGGCGAAAGATCAGCAGGTCGTCGGCCATGGGCCCGCCAACGTCCGCGCCGCCTGTCGCGTTCCCGCTCAAGCCGCCGTAGCGACCTTGAGGAACACCGACCAGCGATGCTCGAAGAAGGCGGCGGGATCCAATCCGCCGAACGGATCGGGCAAGGAGAACTGCATGCGGCGGCTGGGGCCGTCGAGCATGTCGGTCAGCAGGTTGAACAGGCTGAGCGGGGTTTCGTCCTGCCGCAACGCGCCAGCCTGTTGCGCGTCGCGCATGCAGGCGATCAACGGGTCGGAAATGATCCGGTCCCAGGTGGCGAAGCGCTCGCGCAACTCGTCCGAGAAGACCGCCTCGGATGTCAGAAATGCCATGAACCGAATTGATTCCGGCTCGACACAGAAAAAGAAAAATCGCCGGGCCGCGGTATGCAGCCGCTCCAGCGGATCGGGATCGCTCGCGACATCCAGTACTGTAGATGTCAGCGCTAATTGGCACAGCGCTGTCAGAGCTAAGTGACACCGATCACGAGGGTGCTGCGCGCCGCTTCCACTACGTCGTCGGTGATCGCGTTCAGGCCGTTGATCCGCAGTATGCGC
>JAESGB010000197.1_pt1 | contig 20049 bp, 20 predicted proteins | sample 9266211 | NCBI WGS metagenome assembly JAESGB01 (sample SAMN14514844, study PRJNA621659) | algae metagenome | isolation source: Goleter apudmare HA4340-LM2 and co-occurring heterotrophs from cave wall... | place: USA: Maniniholo cave, Kauai, Hawaii | collected 2009-07-28 | reverse complement strand
TTCCGCCAAACTTACTAATGCTAAAAATTGCTCATAATCAATACCTATTAATCGCTTTGCTTCTTGCGGGTGTGATTCAATTCTTGCTAAAGGACTTGTCATTATTCAATATACGTATTGCTTAATTGTTTTTTGATTATCCCACAAAGCTTATATTAAGGATAGGTCTATTGAATTATGACCAATTTAGAGCCAAGACCTCAATCTAACTCTAAATCTTCCACTTCCTCATCGGCATCCAAGTCATAGAGATCGTTAGTACCTATAACTTCAGCCAGTTCTTCCGCTTCCTCCTCGTCTTGGTAATAAAATTCGTCAGTTCCGCGTGATATTAATCGACCAGTATTTTGTAACCATTCGATAATAGATTCCTCATGCTGGAGAGGAACAACACTGGTTTTTTGATAACGCGGTTCTTCGCGGAGAGCATGGGTACGCAACTTCACCATTTTTGCTCACCTCCAATCAACTCTCTACTTAGATCCTATCGTGAGATTCAGGAGTATGTGAGCTAAGACATCACATCGAAATAAAATCATGAAATGGGTTCAAACACCATTTGCGGAATCAACACATCGTCTTGTAGTTGCCCAATACCTAAAAAGCGAGTTTCTTCTTCATACACTCTGACTATTCCCGCAACATCAAGATTAAGAGGGATTCGCTGTCCCTGACACCATTTCTCGGCGGATGTACCTAGTAAATTCACTATGGGTAAATGTTGCAAAGCTACATCAGGAACTATGGGTTGAAATATCCCGGCTTGTAGTTGTGCTTCTAAGTCGGTAAAGGTCAGACTGTCTGCTAAGTTAAAGCCACTGCTTGCAGTACGTGTCAAAGCGGCGAGAGTTCCGCCAGTTTCTAACATGGCTCCTAAATCACGGGCGATCGCTCTAATATATGTACCACTACCACAGGCGATCGCTACGTCTAGTTCGGGGAAATCTCCTTCCCGCCAATCTAGAATTTCAATTTGAAATACTTCCACTACTCGTGCTGGAACTTCCACTTTTTCGCCTTGGCGTGCTAAGTCATAGAGGCGTTTTCCATCTACTTGAATGGCGCTGTAACTTGGGGGAATTTGCTCAATCTTGCCCTCAAATTGTGGTAGCACCGTTTTCACCATAGCTAAACTCAACTCAGAGCAGGGTTGAGATGTCGCAATTTCACCTTGTAAATCATCAGTAGTGGTACGCACACCCAACCGGATAGTGGCTTTGTAAGCTTTGTCTCCTGGTAAATATTGCAACAATCTTGTAGCTTTACCCAAGGCGATCGGTAGCACCCCAGTAGCCGCCGGATCTAGGGTTCCCGCGTGTCCCACACGTTTAAGGCGCAAGAGCTTTCGCACTCGCGCCACACAGTCATGAGAAGTCCAGTCAAATGGTTTATTTAAGTTGAGAAAACCTTGCACGATATAGTTAGATACTTTGAGAGTCGCAAATTAAGTTTACTAGTGTACCCCTACGGGGAAGCAAGCTACGCGTAGCGTCTCCGCGAGGAGAGGGTTGTTATTGGCCATTTGTTATTTGTCATTTGTTATTTGTGAGCCAATCTTCGACGCCAAATTACACCCTGATGATTACTTTTCACATCATCAATATTAACGTGAATTGGGATTAGGAATGGGAAATTGAAAAATAACTCTTGACCCTTGTACGCGATAAATCGCGTCTCTCTCAATAACCAATGACAAATAACAAATAACTACAGAAAAATCATCACATGCAACAGTGCTACTCCGACATCTAACATCCAAAAGCCGAAATTAACTATAGAGTTGGGAGAACTTTTTTTTACAGGTTTACCTACTTTGACATCAGTATCCACTGCTTGGGCAATTTCATTGACGCTCAAAGATTCCACAAAACTCAAACTCAAAGGTTGACTAGAAATAGCTTTGGCGTAGTTGGCGTTGAGGTAGGGGATGTATTGTGACTTCCCTACAACATGGGTTTGAAAGAAAGGTAAACTCAAAGCATTCATGTAATGCCTTGCTTGTGTAGGATTGTCGCCAATGATCTGGGAATGTAACCCAGTTGGCTCGTTGTCACTATTGCCATTCCCAATTGTGGAAAAATGGGTTGCACCTACAAGCATCACAAGATACTTATGTGAATTGGCAAACCAAGAAAACGGTAAAATTTGCTCAAATAAGGCTGGTGCAACGGTATCATCACTACTACCGACGAGCATGACTGGAATTTCAATTTGGCTTAAACCAGCTTTGCCAAATATTGAGCTAGTGATGGGGTTAACTGCGATCGCTGCTTTGACTCTCTCATCCCGAAAATTATATTGGGTCGCCTTGCTGCTATTCAACGCCAAAGCACGACACTGGAGCAATAAGGACATATTCCACGTATTTCGCAGTGCTTGGGCTTGACAGTTTTGTGTTAGTTGCTCAAAGTTAATTTGACCGCCGGCTAAGGCTAAAGCTGTATAACCACCCAAGGATTGACCAAATACTCCCACTTGTTGCAGATTGAAGCGACCTTTCAACCGTGGTTCAGACTGGTTACTCTTCTCCAGTTGATCCAAGATGTATTTCACATCTAAAGGTCGGTCTTGGAATTCGTTTGGTTCTGCTACGTCACTTAGCGATGTCTTCGACAAGTTGTTCAAAGAACGCAGTTGTTTGGTATCACTACCCGGATGGGTCGGAACCACGACGGCAAATCCGTGAGAAGCTAGGTGAGTAGCTAAATATTGAAAGTTACTACTGTCTGTACCTAAACCGTGAGAAATCACGACTACAGGTGCTGGACTCTTGACATTAGGAATGTAAATATCAGTCAACAATAACCTGTTGCGGTTCGAGTCAAAAAGCTTCAGGGTTTGTTTTCGTAACTCCAACGTTCCAGGACGCCGTAAATCTGGCAAGTTGCTGAAGTTGATGGGCTGTTGGGTGATAGCAGCTTCTATATGAGATTTTTTGCTAACTGTGGCGATCGCTTGACTGGTTTCATTTACCAATTTCTCTAGTTCCGCAGCGATGCTTAAGCTATGTGCTAAATCAATATGCAGAACTTGGGTAGGATACTTCCGTAACAGATTTAATAACGTTAGCCCTCCCGGTTCAGCAGAGGCTGAAATTAACGCTGAACGTAAGGTATCGAATCCTGACTGTGATTGAACTGGTTTGTTCTGAATTGCTGCTGCTAACCGTCGCAGTAGAAATTCTCCTTGCTGCGTGTGGAGAAATTGTGCAACCACAACCGGACTAATTTTTACGGGCGTGAGTAAAACCCGCCGTAATTCTTCCAGGTGTTGGGGTGGTAAATAATGCTGATAAAGTGATAATTCGTTGTCAATTACACCTGTTTTGGCATAGTTCTCTAAAGCTTGAACTGAAACGGTCAGATCGAAGGCTGAATAAGATGCATGAACTTGTTCTGCTGCCAGTACAGAATTACTTATTCCTAATGTTGGCAGCAGAATTGACAGAACCAGCAATAGGGAATTTTTTCTCAGGGTGCTGGCCCAATTACCAAACAAACTAATCATCGCTCAACTATTTCGCTGATGTTGTGTCACGAGGCGTTGGCTTTGGTAGTTATTCGGACACCCTGGCAAGGTTAGTTAATATTAATCGCCTCAGCTTTATGGATTTTTTTTGTTTTTTTTCTCTTGGTCGCAAAATCCAAAATCAACTGAAACTGAGCCACACAAGTAGAGAAAATATCCACTTGCTAAGAGATTGACTCAATTCGTTTGTGCTTACTATGAAATCATAACAAATAAAAAAATACCATGCCTCAGTATTTCTAATGTAGCTTTAAACATGTCTGAATACTCTTGATTTCCTAGTCAGTAAAAGTTCTTAAACTATGCTGATTAGTGGGATTTTTCTAGGGCGATCGCCATTGCAGTAACCATAAATCAAATCGCTCTAATTGTTCTGATTAATGTCATTTTGTCATGTGAAAATATCACGGATGCAATTACTGATACAATGCCTACGGACATTAAAGTCACAATGAAGGCTAAAGCCAGTACTGTACTGAATTGTGAAGCTTCCCAATGTGCTGATGATTCCGTAAAAGCGCCGTCAGCAATTAGCATATTTTAAGCACAAAACAGCAATAGCGCTAAATGTAAGTTACCGAATGTAAAACAGTTTTACTGATGGCTAATGGTGTGAATAAAAAAGCACATAATCTGTAAACAACTAGCAGGTTATGAGCAGAACATAAATATCCTGATGACTGTTTTTGTGCTCAAGGATAAACACCCCAAGCTGCTATTTGCAACAGAATCAAACTGCTATCTAAAATAAATTGATTGTGCCCTATAATTAAATTTGTTATTTGTTCATGGAAAAACAAACTATAAACTAAAATCAGTACGCCAAAACTAATTCATTGACGTAGCTGATAGTGTTCTGCAAAAACAACCATTTCCCCAAACCCAATAGCATACTAGACATCTGAAGCATTACTTCAGCATGAGTAGGTGATGTGAGTGATCAACCTTGCATAACCAGAAAATAGTCAAGCGCCAAAAAAATGTAGCGATCGCTAACAACTTTCCAGAAGTAGAATGCAGTTTTTCTAGTGATGGTAATTTATGTTGCACCCCTAAATATACAGCTAACAATTGACATGCAAATAAAAACCGAAACCAAATGACCGTGTAGACATTAAGTACTTGTAGCTTTACTGCCAGTGAAACCAGTAATATTTCCCACACAAAGACCATCAACAGACATGAGACGCAAACTACGTAATGAAGAAAGTTAAACTCTCTGTAAGTTTACAGCTTGATGTCCATAGCATTCTTTCTTCAAATTGGTGTCAGAAGTGGGTTGATGAAGCATTTTAGCTAATTGGGCAGAATAGCAAGCACAAGCTAAGAATCATACTTACTACTTCACACTATAATTTTTCGCTCCGGGTAATACCATTTTGGATTTTGGCGAGGTAGCCCCTGTCATCTCGCAAAGGGCTATGGTGTACACAGAAGTCTTGGCGCAGTGTATCTATGCGTCAGTGAATCGCCTTTCAGGAAACAGACCGTGTGCATATTACTTCCAATCATAAATTGCTGTAAAGTTAAAAAGATTGAGATTAATGCATGATTTGGTCTTGAGATAAGTAGGTCGGTGTCATTAAATATCACTGGCGAGAGTCGTCATTGGTCATTTTTCATTGGTAAAAATTTCAAAGACTTGATTTAAAACATCATCAGTTATCGACTGTCGACCATGAAATACCAAACTGGGGGTGAGTTTTTCCCAAAACTGCCGCTAATTTTAGCAGGGCCAATCTTACAACACACTGAACCTGAATCGGTTACGGTATGGATAGCGCTGAAACACTCTTGTCAGGTAGAACTCAAGGTTTATGAGACAACGAATCATGGCGAAGTATTGGGAAATTGCCTATTGCAGGGTACAAGGTCTACTTGTGCCTTAGGTAGATATTTGCATATTGTCGCGGTCACGGCTCGGTCTAAGGTTGGGGATTGTTTGACCAATGAGTACATCTATGCATATGACCTAGAGTTTACTATCGCTGACCAATCCCGGCACACACTACAGCAAGCATTATGCTCAAGTAGCTTTCCTGATATCAGCATCAGCTATTTTGGACATCAAAAACCGACGTTTGTTTTACCGCCAAATCGTCTCCCAGATTTGCGAATTGTTCATGCTTCCTGTCGCAAACCCCACGGACATGGGTTTGATGCCCTGCCGATTTTAGATGGCTTGATTGCAGCAACCGCGAATCAACCCCGAAAGCGACCCCATCAGCTATTCCTCACCGGCGACCAAATTTATGGGGATGATGTCGCTGCGCCGTCGTTGTGGGTAGCGAGTACTTTGGGTGATGCGCTACTGGGTTGGGAAGAACAGTTACCAGTGGGGCAGCCAAACAATGTATGTTATGTGACTCCCCAGGAGTTACCACCGGGAGAAAGGGCGAAAGTTGCCACAGTGCAAGCAGGTTTTACTGCTGGATTTAGTAATAAAACTGCTAAGGTGAGCAGTCATCTTTTGAGTTTAGGTGAGTATTACGCTACTTATTTATTAGCTTGGTCGCCAGTGTGCTGGCCGCATCAATTTCCTCAAGGTAAGCAAGTAACACGCGATCGCACAGCAATTCGTCACTGGAATCAAGCAGTCAGGGATTTACGGCAATTTATTTATACTCTGGGAAAAGTGCGGCGGGCAATCGCCAATACTCCCACCTACAGCATCTTTGACGATCATGATGTCACCGATGACTGGAACCTCAACCAAGCCTGGTGTTTGCGCGTGCTGGGAATGCCCCTAGGACGGCGAGTCGTGCAAAATGCCCTGTTAGCCTATGCAGTATTTCAAGCCTGGGGGAATACACCAAAACAATTTACCAGCGATCAGCCTGGTGAAAAGCTGCTGCTAGCTGCCCAAGCTTGGTCAGATTCCCAAGGTACGGATACAGATGCCTATAATGCGATCGCCCGTTATGTGGGAATGCCAGCCACCGATCCCCGGACAAGTTTACCCTGTTTTGTCCCAGACGGTGAAGTGTTAATCCTGGATCGAGACTCACAAGCACTCACTTGGAACTACACAGTCCGCAGCCATTGCCATGAAGTAATAGTATTGGATACCCGGACATGGCGGGGTTATTCAGCCGAGGATAAAGCGATCGCACCACCAATGTTGCTATGTCCCCAAGCTTTAAAGCAACAATTGCAAAAGCCTTTACAACAAACATCTATCCCAACTAATATTCAAGCCACATTTATAGTTGCACCCACCAACGTCTTTGGACTCAAAGTCATTGATTGGGTTCACCATTGCCAATTACGGAGCGGGAAAGTATTTTCTACAGATGTGGGAGATGGTTGGAATATTCACACCGAAGCACTGGCGCAATTCCTCACCACTATATTTAACCAACGTCAACAAGTTATTATTTTGTCTGGAGATATTCATTACGGTTGTGTTGGGCGTTTATCTTATCAACCTACTAATGTGCGCTCACCCTCCATTTTGGTACACTTAACTGCCAGTGCCCTGAAGAACGAAGAAACTCTCACACGACTGATTCACACACGCTTGAAAGATTGGCTTTTACCAGAAAAAGTGCGACATTGGATAGGCTGGAAGCATCCACCGGATATGGTGGAACTGTCAGCCAGACGCAAGCACAATGTAAAACCTCACCCTGACTGGCATTGCACCCTAGAGTGGATACCCCGCGATCGCATTCAAACCCCTCGCTGGCAAAGTGATATATCATCGTTAATTACCCCGTGGAAACGAGCACAAACAGCTAAATGGCAATGGTTGCAGCCCTTAATATTTTGGCAATCTCGCTGGTTTCAAGAAGGTAGAGAAGTAGTCGGGCTAAATAATATAGCTTTGGTTCAGTTTGAATCAGCAGAGGCGAGTAGTTCTTACAAAGTTATGCAAGATTTATACTGGCTGTCTTCCTGGTATCCTACGCGAATTGTTTATAGTCGCTTTGAAACTCAGATGATCCCTAATTCGTTTTTAGCGGAGGTTAAAACCCCCGGTTAATAGTTGAAATCATCTTTAGAAAATTGATTGAAATACTTTCTTTCCTAGTCCTCTTAAAGAGGACTTTAGCTATGAGACAGGGATTGAAAATCCCTGTCTGCTGCATTGACAAATTCTAAATACCCATTGCTGAGTTCTTTCACCGCCAATTCATAAAACTGCTTACCGTGTTCTGGGGTTGCTAACGCCGGATTTGATCCCATGCGTCCATCGGGATAACGTGATCTAAAATCGGCGGCGCTATAAATCCTGTGTCCACTGGCGACTTCTGGTGAGAGATACGCTTGCTTAATCGCTTCTGGATAAACATATTGAGTAACAGCAACTTCACTAGGTGTAGCGTGGGAACCTTCCTGGTTGCCGTATAATTCTTTAGCTAGCTTATATACAGAAGAGCACATAAACCAGTTAGCTACTTGACATTGCACCTGTTGGGAATTAGATATCTGCAAATCTTCTAGGTAGGCGTAAGTTTCTGAAAAAGCGGCTTTGAGGGTGGCGATGTTACCGCCGTGTCCGTTAATGAAGTAGAACTTGGTAAAACCTGCTTTGGCTAAACAAGTTACATAATCGCGTACCAGTTGTATCAAGGTGCTGGGACGCAGACTAATTGTGCCAGGAAAGGCGGTGTGGTGCAATGCCATACCCACATTGATTGTCGGCCCGACGATCGCTTGCGTTGATTCTCCCACACCACGGGCGATCGCTTCCGCACAAATAGCATCAGTACCAATTAACCCCGTAGGCCCATGTTGTTCTGTGGAACCAATGGGTAGGATAATACCTCTAGATGTTTGGAGATAAGTTTCTACTTCCTGCCAGGTGCTTAAATGTAGTAACATTTTTTCTCAAATCCTCGTCAATATTGCGGTGGGAAGAAACTTTTTTTGTGCGATCGCATCTTTTATAATTTACTTCCCGCTAACACAATTATGAACTTCCTGGCTTTTAGGTGCAGGTAATCACCATGAAATCTCGTTATTTTTGTCAATGACTAACTTAACAATACCTTTGCTGCTCAATCTCTTTACCAATCCCGCTCTTGCGGGGCACTATGTTTTGAACCAAACACCTCAAACAATTGAGCGTTATTTTGGTTGTCATATTATCAAAAAAACTCATGGTGGGCAAGTTACCTACACTTACAAACCTCAAAGCTTCCGGCGAGTATTTCCGCAATTTCCTAAAAGTAATTTTTCTATTACCTTAGCAGCACTATCCACATTACATGTTCAGGGCACAATCTTACATATTATGGTGCCCTGATTTTGATATTGAATGCAATTGAGATGCTGATATCCTAGACAATCAAGAAGACTTCAAGACAAGAAGGATAATGCTTGATTAGTGACGCGTAACTAATCAAAGTAATAGTGTTTTTTCACGTCGCTGATAATTTCCCAGGTACAAGACATGCCAGCAGGAAAAGTTACTAAATTTCCTTTACCCATTCGCACTGGTTGTCCACCATCAGGGGTAACAATAACATCGCCCAACAAAAAATAACAAATTTCTTGAGTATCATAAGTCCAAGGAAATTTTGAGGCTTCCTTTTGCCAAATTGCCCATTTAAATACGCCTAACTGCTTGAGGCATTCTTGAGTTGGTTGATACTCAATTTTAATTTCCATGCTCTCGTTACTTGGGATTGTGTTTAGCAGTAGGACTGGATATCCTCTCCACATTGATCAACTAAATAACAAAGCGCGCGAAACCGCAAACCTACGAATTGATCGTAAAGCGGATTGAGTTTGCACATGGGAGGAATGTGCCCTATTTTGCGTCCAAAGAGCATAATATCACGCTCGAAGGGACACTGTGCCGGAATATGTTTGGCAATCAATTTAGCTAATTTGCGATTTTGAATCTCCAGATTATCTAACCATTGACGTAATGGTTCTAAGAAATCAAATCTAGGTTGGGGCTTTTCGCCTACGGGGTGAATGAAAGCAGGTAGAATGATACGCTGATTACTGGTCTTAATCATAGTCTAATTGGAATTTTCTGATGTTGATGAACTATTTGCAGATTGTGAGTATTCCTATGTGTTCTATCTCTGCAATCTGTATTGTGCTTAACAAGAGACCTCAAACAAGCACAATAGACTAATTGAAATAGAATTTACGGGAAAATAGTGTAACTAATTGTTATTTAAACTCACCAAGTGCGGAAGAACTGTCCCGTTAAATACAAAATAACAAAGAAAATATAAAAATGGTATTTCTTTAACTTATTGATTGCTGATATACAACATAGCGATCCCCTATATTGCAGATAAAATCATAGTGATTAAACCATACCGTACCTTAAGATACAATTTTGTAGGCAAAAATATAGACTAATCCCTACTGTCGTTCGGTTTCACTGGATATAAGTTCTGAGGAGGGTAGATTATAAAGCGTTAACCAGCGAGTAAAACGTTGTATATGTTACACAAATTCATATATATATTATCTAATAACTAGCAGAACATCGTTTGATAAGTAGAAGCTAATTTATGGGCTAAAATGGCTTATCAAAGCTGAGAAAAAGTCTGATGAGTCTGGTGTAAAATCCAAATTATTTGGACACCAAATGACCTCTGCTGAGTGGATGATTTTTAACTTCAGACATTATACTCTGATGTCTGAGTATCAGGGTCAACTCCGAGCGATCGCAGCTTCTCCTTCAATTGTTCTATCTGCAATTGTGCGTGTTCAGCCCGTTGGCGTTCCTGTTCAGCCCGTTGGCGTTCCTGTTCAGCCCGTTCTTCTGCTTGCTGTCTAGCCACAACTTCTTGTTGCAGTGCTGCGGCTAATTCATCGGGGATCAACAGTTTTTCTCCTGTATCTTCTCTATAGAAGGCAATTAGCCTTCCTTCTACTACCAGGCGCAACTGCAAAGGTTCACTACGATCATCTGTTATGGGTTCGTAGGTTTCTCCCCGCAGGCGATAGCCACACAAAGGCCGTTCCAACCACTCGCCTTTGGGATCAAATAGCCAGTATTCTTTTACACCTAGCTGCTCGTAGAGAGTTTTTTTAAATATTTGGTCTTGATCCTTAGTACCAACAGATGTCATTTCAAAAATAACTACGGGTACTTGACCTTCTTCCCAAATTTTATAATTATCCCGACCACCTGGTGTGACATCAAAAATTACCATCACATCTGGTGCTACCCGTAACTTAGGAAAACCCTGTGCGTAGTAAAGAAATTGATTTCCCAATACGGTTGCCTGACGACCTGCTAAATACTGTTTTAATACTTCTAGAGTGGTAAGTAAAGCATAGAGGTGGTCGTAGGTTTCTGCCACTGGTTCACCATCAGCACTGGGATAAAAGATTTCAGATGCGGTTGCAACAGGTAAAGTAGCCGTCATGATTGTATGTTTCAGTGCTACACAACTATTTTAAACTAGTAGTTCGTAGTAAGCACTTTAGTGCTTAAGAATGAATGACTAAAGTCCTTACTAAAAACCTCTCAAAACTTTTGTAAAAGGTAATTAGACAACTCACAAAATCCATCGCCTTCGGCAGCGCTGGTGACATAAGCAGGCTGATGTTGCAACTGATTGGCATAATGTAACACGTTCGCTACACCTACGGAAATAGGAAAATAACGCCGATCAAATAAACTTTCATCATTGGGACTATCGCCAACCGTTACAACTTGTTCTAGAGAATAGTCAGGGAAGTATTGGCGTAATACTTGCAATAATCCCCCAGCTTTATCTTGACCTTGGGGTTTAATATGACATTGCACATTACTGTAAGTGAATTCCCAACCCATATCCTGACAAAGATTGCTCAAGGTTTGGAGTTCGCGGGGAGTCAAAGCGGCGACATCAAAAGTCCAATCAGTGATGCGGAAGCGATTGTCGGTAGATTCTTGAATTTGGGGAAATTTGGTTTGTAATTGCCTAAAGGCTGTGGCCAAATGCTGACGATGCTCGGCTAAGTCGGGAATGGGCGTTAAGGCTACGGGTGTGTCATTACCAGAACGATAAAATAAACCGCCATTCTCTGCCAAAGCACCCACTACCGGCATCAAGCTACTCAGTCCACTCACCCACCCAGCCGAACGTCCAGTGACAATCAGTACATTGATGTCGGCGGCGGCTAAGTCTTCTAAAGCTTGTAGCAATTTACTCATAAATTTGCCACCTTTCGTCAGAGTACCATCCATATCTGTAGCAACGAGGCGAATATTATGTGAGCTAGTGGATGCCATGTCAGATAGGGGCAGGGAATTTAGAGAACACCCCGCAGGGACGCTCAAGTCACTGTACATATGCGGTTAGGGAGAAGGTGTAAAAAACATCAATGATACCGCAAGATGACATCCCAAATTTGGGCATCCTAAAAATCAGAAGTCAAATGTCATTAATTTGCCAATTATGTCCACTTCGATGTTGATTGCCCAATCTCCTGGAACAAAGCCTAAAAAAACCATCCAGGAAGTAGCAGCTAGTGCGCCACAAACACCGCCTGTGTTGATGTTAGCCTCTGGAGGATTAGCTCTAGCATTGATTGCTGTGATTGTTTATAGCAAAATCCTGATGAATAAACTAGAGAAAAAAATCAGGTTTGAAAAGTTCCGGGCGCGAGAACTGGAGAAAAAGTTTAAGTTAGCGCTGGAAACAATTCGCAAGATGGAAACTAATCCCGATTTGGTGAACTCACGGGACTTTAACCTCGATTATCTGCGGATGCGGATGTCAGAGGAGGTGTTTCATTTTGCGATCGTTAATCAAGTTAAAATCAAGGTCAAAGATAAAATTTCTCAAGCTCTGCGTCCCAATCAATCCCAACAAGGAACAGTGGGGATTGCTAGCAACACTGGGCGACAAGTGGATGAGATTTTTGATGTCGAGTATGAGACTGGTCATGCGCCAAATACAGCTAAACGTGTGCTGTTTCGCATTCAAATTCGGTTGATGAAGTTACCAACGCAAGCAACTTCTGCCACAATTAGCCAAATTATTGACTGTATTGAGACTTACCTAAGTCCAATTGAAGATGAAGATACTTGGCAACCAACAATTCAAGGGCGGATTGCTTATATGCATTGGGATCAAAAGGCCAAACCAACTCCGTTGTTGGTGCTAGAACAATCCAATGAAGGCGTAAATGTAACCTTTCGTACTAGCCGCCAAGCTAATCCACCAAAACAGCAGCAGCAGTCTGGAGTCCAACAATGACGTGCTGCTAAATAATCAGCAGGGCTTCAGGGTGCAATTTTATAAGTAGGGCGACATATTGGAACTACTGACGGGGATCGTCATTATTCTCGCTTAGTACAGCACTGCGTAAATAGACATACTATTCAAAATCTCTGAAAACCTTACCCTGTATTCATTTTGAATTCACGGCGGTACTACTTACTTATACTGAGTTATGGTTAATCGTTACTAGTAACCACACTTTGGGAATTGCGGGCTAAGAGACCATCTTCCATTTCGATAATCCGATCTGCGATGTCTAGAATCCGATTATCGTGAGTTACTAACAAAATGGAAGTTCCTTGCTCTTTGGCAAGTCCCTGCATAATTTCTACAACATCCCGTCCTGATTGCTTATCTAAGGCGGCTGTTGGTTCGTCTGCTAGTACAAGTGGAGGACGATTAACCAAGGCACGGGCGATCGCTATTCTTTGTTTTTGTCCACCAGAAAGGTTATCTGGGTAGTAATTTATCCGTTCTTCTAAGCCCACTGCCCCCAGCATGGCGGCTGACTGAGCAATGGCTTCACTTTGGGCGATCGCTTCATTTAACTCCACTGCCATTTGCACGTTTTGCCTAGCGGTTAAAAACCCCAGCAAATTGTGAGCTTGAAAAATGTAACCAATTTTGCGTCTAATATGTACTAGTTGGTTTTGACTAGCACCTGATAACTCTGTACCCAAAAATTTCAAACTACCCTCTTGCACAGATCGTAAACCACCAATCAAGCTCAGTAAGGTTGTCTTACCTGAACCTGAAGGCCCGGTCATAATGACAATTTCTCCAGGATATATTTCTAAATTAATATTAAATAAAATCTGTCTTTTGAGTCCGCCTTTACCATAGTAATGATTGAGATTTTTAATAGCAATTACAGGTTCTTGTTTCATAAAAAAGTGAGTAGCTATAAGTTAGCAGGAATGATATGTAGCTGTAGTAACCTAATTAACTATCATTGCTCATCTCAGAATTATAAAATGTAAATATTGATAGCTATTTAACATTTAGGATTTATTTATTTTTTCGACTTTTAATTAAAATATATCTGCCGGGTCAGCAGAACGTAATTTACGCACAGCGATCGCACCAGAAACAAAGCACATAATAATAGTCAAAATTAGTACCATAAAAGCGCGCCCCACACTCATATAAACTGGCAAAAGTGTTGCATCTCTAGCCATTTTATATAAAACTAGAGCAGAAATAATTCCAGGGAGATATCCTACAACTGCTAATAAAAAGGCTTCCTGTAGAATAACGGCTAACAAATAGCTTTGCGTATATCCTATGGCCTTCAGAGTTGCATACTCAGCTAAATGGTCAGCAACTTCGGTATAAAGTATTTGATAAACAATCACGGTTCCCACAATAAAACCCATAATTGTCCCTAAGGTGAAGATAAATCCAATAGCTGTGCTGCTTGCCCAGTAATTACGCTCAAAGTCAATAAATTCTTGCTTAGTTAAAACGTTAATTTCTTCAGGTAAGTAATTTCTCAAATCCAGGGTAACAGCAGCTAAGTTTGCCCCTGGCTTTAATTTAATTAAACCAATATCTATTAATCCTCTTTGGCGGTTGCTAAATATCCGCAAAAAGTTCACATCACTAGTAATTAAATTACCATCTGCGCCAAAGGATGCACCTAATGTAAATAATCCTGCTACCTTAATTCGCCGTCTTCGCACTTCTGCTGTCACAGTTTTGCCTTGCTTGACATCGTCAGCAATTGGCCCATATTCCACTCTAGACGAACGGTCAAATAAAACCACATCAGGGAGTTTAAGTTTTTCTAAATTTTCCTCAACTCCGGGCAGATTAAACAGATTAACTTCCGGATTAATACCAAAAGTTAGGATACTGCGAGGACGACCAGTTACAGGATTTTTCCAACTTGTATAGTCTAAATATATAGGATGTACGGATTGTACTGCTGGTAAATCTAAGGCTTTATATAAACGCCTTTGGGAAAAGCTCCGCATTGATAGGACAGCATTAGATTGACGATTGATTAATACAATGTCGCCTTGTAAGCTGTTATGTATTCGGACGTTACTGTAATATAAAGCATCTCGAAATCCGAGTTGCATAAACATTAAAATATCAGCAAAGCCAATTCCTGCCAGAGCCACAGCCAGGCGAGTTTTTTCTCGTGTCAGTTGTAGCCATGATAGAGGGATTTTACTCATTTGTTATTCCCTAATTTAAAGATTAATTTCGATAACCACTTTGGCATAGGTTAAACCCGCTACTTTTTGGCTATCTTCTGGAGTCAGGGCAATTTTTACTTCTACAACTCTGGCATCCACATCTGCTGCTGGATCTGTATTGAGCACGTCTTTTTTGCCGATTTTTCTGCCAATTTCAGTGACTGTCCCCTTTAATTCGTCACTAAATGCCCCATTATCGCTAGTGACAGTGGCATATTGACCGAGACGAACTCTACCAATACTGTCTTCAGTAATTTCTGCAATGACAATCATTTGTTCGGTTTGTCCCATCTCAGCAATACCCATTTGGTTGACGGATTCTCCTGATTTGGTGTAGATTTTTAAGATTTCACCGTTAGTTGGCGCTTTGACGTAGCTCAACTTCAATTCTGCTTGAGCTTTTCTCACCATAGCGATCGCATTGCTGACTTGCGCTTGGGCCATTTGCATATCGGTGGGACTCACTTCCACAAGTCTTTTCAATCTAGTTTTTTCTTCGTCTATTTGCCTTTGTAAAGTTGCTATGGTTTTGTCGCGGGTGACTTTGGCTTCAATTAGCTGTTGTTGTAAAGTTGCTAGAGTTTTTACCTGGTTGGCTCTGGCCTCGGCGACTTGTTGTCTTAAAGTCGCAGTTGCTTGTCTGAGGGTGGCTTGGCTTTCTACAACTTGCTGATTACTAGTTTCTGCACTCAGACGCCTTCTATCGCGTTCCTGTTGGGAAATAGCACCTTCTCTATACAACATCTCATAGCGTTGAGCATCGACTTTACTATTACGTTGTTCTGCTTGTATGCGCGAGAGGGTTGCTCTTAAAGTATCTTTTTGTCCTAGCAGTTCCGCTTCTAGGCGCTTAACTCCTGCTTGTTGAGCAATTTTTTCGCCACTTAATTGAGCTGCAATGCGAGTAATCATGGCTTGTTGAGCGTCTCTTTCTCCACGCAACTGAGCTTGTAAGCGAGCAATTACAGATGTTTGGGCTTGAATATCCCTTGGCGAACCAGCTCTCACCTGCGCTAAATTGGCACGGGCTTCTTGCAGTTTCGCTTTTGCTTCTTCTACTGCGGCTAATTGGGTATCGTGGTTATCCAAAACCGCAACTACCTGATCTTGCCTGACTCGCTCTCCCTCTTTGATTAAGAGTTGCTGAACTCGTGAGCCTGCTTGTAGTCCCGTAGGAGCCGATAGTCTAATAACTTCTCCTCGTGGTTCCAAACGCCCCACAGCACTAACGCTGTTGGTAACTGGCCTGACGGGTATGGAAGAGGTCAGCTTTCGCAACTGCTCAACTTTGGCTGTACCTAGCACTCCGGCGGCGATTACTATTGGTAGGGCTACAGCAATGCTCCACCAAACCTTAGGTTGTTCAAGTGGCTGCTCCCTTAATGTTGGCTTTTCAGTCACCCTTGACATGGTATGTTGCCCGTTTATCTGAATTTTGCTGATGGAAGTAAAAAGCGAGTTACACCCGGTGGGATTAGTCACAAAGGATTGTTAGTCAACAACCAGTGTTATCCAGTCGCATTGGCAATTAAATGACTTGAGTATGATTTATTGATGATTTCTGGTGTAGATACTCTTGTGGCACTTGTCTTTGATGAGGAAGAGTATCGTACCTGTCTAGACTCTATTAATGATTACCACAAGAGATAGATGCTTTAATGAATCTGGCTGATTGAAGTGATGCTACGCTAAAGGACTCACTAGTATTAAGACATCGTATTTGGTAACATTTCTGCGGATTTAAATATAGCCGTTCTCAATGGGGTAGGGTACAGATTTTGTAAGGTTATGACATCGACAATCTTTTACAATTACTAATTCACCTTACTAATCCCGTGCTTACACTATGTATTGTACGCAACCAAGAACCGCTATATAGTTGGAATCTACCAAAACTATCGCCTTAACTTTCATCAAGTTTTTGATGGCTATGTTGGTTGTATAAAAATCTCACTCAGATAAAAAGATGGATGTTTTGCACTTTTATACGAGAGTTTGAAATCATTCATGCTCAAATTCTGTCATACCAAAAAATATCTATCAGATAGAGCATTCCTAACATCATGTTTTCCTTAACTTTCTGGTCAATATATAAACATATATGGTTGTTGATCTCTACCAAAACAACCAAGTATCTTTGGATATTTGCTCCAAAGATTTAACTCTTCTGACTGTCGTTGTTGTATGACTCCATCAAACTTTAGTTAAATGAATTCTACATTCATTACTTACCGGAAAACGTAACAGAGCCTACAGATAAAGAGATGAGGGAGTTAAGGGGAGCCATTTCTGTGCGGAGAGAATTTCCCGGTGAGACGTTATTTCCGGCAAACTTCGGGAGGTTCCCCAGAGGCGGAGCGTCTCCGCTCCGTTCTCTCTCATTAGAGCGCAGAAACTATGCAACTGGGTATGAATCTGGGAGGTCAAATAAAACGGTGGTCATGTAATTATCTGCCCAGTCTGTACCAAAAGCTTTTTCTAATACACGTCGGGTTTTGTCGTTTTGCTGTTGTTTGGTGCAGTAGTTGCGTTGTCCTGCGAGAATTTGTGTTACCTGTTCAGGTGAAACAGGATGAGAGGCGATCGCCTGCTGACAATGTATGGTTAAAAAGTCTTGCACGCGTTTGAGAAACATCGTTTCTTCTTCTGGGGAACTGGGGCGAACAAAGATACAGAAATCCGAGAATATGTATCCCCATTCGGGTAGTTCACGGGGTTGGGAGAAGTTCAGCAATGTTAAAGCCTGTAATGCAGAGGTATAAGCTTCTGGTAAACTCCGCTCGCTATCGACAGGAGAAAGATCCGCGATCGCTGCACTAATTTGACCTCTAGCACCAACTAAATCACAACCAAACATGGGTAGGTTATATTCGGGACGGGGAAACATGACGCAGTGCAAAATATCCAGCATATTCCCCACTTTGGCTAGTTCCAAATGCATTTTGCGAAACTGGGGTGTTTGATAGCAACGGTTTTCAATTATCAGTTTTTCGCCTTCTAGTCTCCCTTCCACATAACCCAACTCCACAGGTAAACTGTAGGGCGATAAATCTAGGTACTGATGCCAAGTTGCCTCAATGCAGTCAGCTAGCTGACGAATTAGGGAATGCTGTTGCTCACGCAGTGAGGGTATAGAAGTCAATGACATATACTAGCTGGGGAATGTGGTCTAGTTGCCAGTCTACAGCTAGCCGTGCCACACGCGTTACAGCTTGCAACATAAGCAAACACTTCCGCACAACGTAAAGTTATGAAACAGTCACTTTCCAAAAGTATTAGATATTTTGTAGTCTAAGTTACAGAAATAATTCTATATTAGTCCACTAGTGAGGACTAACATCAGTTATGAAACTAGATGTTGAGAGACCAGATTTGGCTGTGGTAACAAGAATGCAAAATCTGGATTTGGTAAACAAGCAAAATTTGTTAGCTTACACCTGGGTAAAGCTTTTACAACTTCCTAATCCCTTTAGTTTCGAGGAAGCACTGTTATTGTGTCCAGTTTCAGATCATGAATGGCTCGCCTGGATACCAGATCATGGGGAAGCAGTACTTCAGATAATTGCTAATTCGTGATTAAAGTTATGGAGTAATAATTACGACTACCAGAGTCAGACTATTTCTGCCAGAAATCGGTGACATCATATCCCAGTTCTGCGAGCATTTGCCGCAGCAGAGGTAAACTGAGTCCGATCACGTTACTGTGACAACCAGCGATCTTTTCTATGAAGAGGCTACCAAAACCTTCAAGAGCAAAAGCACCAGCACACTTGAGGGGTTCGCCTGTAGCGACATAGGCTTGAATAGTGCGATCGCTCATCTTCGCAAAATGTACTCTTGTTACCTGACACTTGACCAAAGTGAGGTTTTGAGTGGTGTCAATCAAGGTATGACCAGTGTAAAGGTCGCCAAAGTTACCTTGCATTAACTGCCAACGAGCGATCGCTTCGGTGGCGTCTGCTGGTTTACCATAAATCTCACCATTCAAAGCCAAAACCGAATCGCAACCCATAATCAAATCCGATGCAAACTGCGGCTTCACAGTTTCTGCTTTGCGCTGGGCCAGAGTTTGCACCAATTGACTAGGTTCATGAATTTGGATTTGCGACTCATCAAAATCGCTGGGACAAACTATTGGTTCAATGCCAACAGTTTGCAACAATCGCCGTCGGGCTGGAGAAGCAGAAGCAAGTACAAAGGCTGGAATGTCCATAATCAAGAAGTGGGAGAGGAGGAGATTCCCTTTTCAGCATACCCCATGCCCCATTCCCCTTTAATATACTGAGAATGAAGTTACAGTCTGATCAATCATTGATTTTACTTTCTGCCAACGCTTTTCAGGAACTGAGGCGTTGAAGGTAAACAGTTTGCCACGGCTAACGGCGACACTAGCGACGTTGTGTCGCTCTTGCTTATTGGGGAGTTTAACTAAATACTCCAATATATAGTATTTTTTGCCTTCAGATTCTAGTTCTAAAGCGTTGACTAATTCGGCTGTCCGGCCAGAGTCAGTGGGCGCGAGAGCCACTTTGCCTAATTTATATCCAACTTCTGTTGGTGTTCCCAATTCTGCCAAGGTTTTCCCTTCTGGAACTGGGCTAATGACCACAGAAACGTTTTCACTAACTTCAATCAAATCATGGAATACCACATCTGGGCCGTTGGTGACTTTAACCTGCACCCAACCATTAGGATATGAGAACTGATAGCCATCAGTAGTATTTACAAAGTTTTTAAGTCCAGCTGCAACTGCTTCATCGGTGTTACTCAGGCTGAAGCTTAACACTAATAACAAAATCAATGCAATTTGTTTCCACATTTCTAGAGATTCCTTTGGGCTGGACGCAACATCAGGTAAGCTTATTTTCTCGTTTCAATTGTCCCATCAACAGGGACGCTAATGTTTTAAATACAGCAAAAAAGCGCCCCCCGTTACCGGAGAGCGCTTTTTGATGTAGCTAAGAGTTAAGAATTAACCATTGATAGCAGGAGCAGTCAAAGCCACAGGAGCAACTTCACCAGCAGCCAAATCTAAGGGGAAGTTGTGAGCGTTACGCTCGTGCATGACTTCCATACCCAAGTTAGCGCGGTTGATAACGTCTGCCCAAGTAGCGATGACGCGACCT
>JAESGB010000196.1_pt1 | contig 20695 bp, 17 predicted proteins | sample 9266211 | NCBI WGS metagenome assembly JAESGB01 (sample SAMN14514844, study PRJNA621659) | algae metagenome | isolation source: Goleter apudmare HA4340-LM2 and co-occurring heterotrophs from cave wall... | place: USA: Maniniholo cave, Kauai, Hawaii | collected 2009-07-28 | reverse complement strand
AATAGAACTGGAAATTTAAAGCAGTGTTAATACTGCTTTAAATGTATAAATATTTGTATTGTACTTAAATAGATTTATTAGCGATCGCAGCTTTTTCACCCAACCTCACAAAATCGCGTTGCTCCCGTTCCCATTGAGCCTAAGCCACCTGTAATTAAATAAACTCCTTTTTCCTTAAGTCGATAATTCTGATGAAGATGTTCAGCTAATTTGATTGCTTCAAATGTTTGTATCCATCGCTGTGACCCTCGGTAAGCAATCAGGAAGTCAGAAGGCAATGCAATAATTTCTGTTAACAAATGAGCAAAAAGTCTCTCCGCTTGCCAGCTTTCAAATTGCACATCAATACAACGACAAATGATGTGAGGAAATTCTAGAGGTATGACACGACATGGCCCCAATAAAGTTGCTTTTTCTGGGCATAAAGTTTCTATACCTGTGACATTACACAGATAATTAGATATAACCCATAATTGAAGTGGCTCAGTGAGTTCTTGCTCTGCGATCGCTAATGCTATATATAACAAACTGTTGAAACCTAAATCTTGTGCAGCTACAAGACTTTCATTTGTTAATGAGGTGTTATTGCTCTGAGTAATGCTCCAAAAATGCACAATTCTTTCTGGAATTTGATTACTTAGCTTTAAATCTTTGATTAAGGCGTGATAATCATCCTGTCTTTGGGGATTAAGAATATAAGTTCGTTGTGAGAGTTTGGCAAATTTCTCTCCTACTCTTACTATGACAATATTTTGATTAGTTTGCTCCAGTAGCTTTGTGAGTTCTCCGCCCATACCCACTTGATCGAGAAAGACTAACCAAAAAGAAGGTTGCTGTGCTAAGTCTTTTATTTGCAAAGTCATAGGTGCCATACTTTGTTTCCAAATAGGCATATAAAACCAATCTTCAAGATTTGACTTTGGCTCAAATGAATTTCCAAGTATTTGGTTATCAACTACCGCTTTTTGAGATTCAATCCAGTAACACTGACGTTCAAAGGGATAAGTTGGTAAAGGTAGACGATAACGCTGTTCATGGGTCTGAAATCTAGACCAACTTACCTCAACTCCTGCTAACCACAACCGTCCTAAAATATTGAGCAAGAAAGCTGCATCTGATTTGTCTTCGTGGGGATGGCGTAAAGAAGGTAATATTACCTGTCCCACTGCCTCTTGGGTGTGTTGTTTGACAAGAGTACACAAAGTACGCCCTGGCCCTACTTCTAATAGACACGTCCGGAATATGATTTGGGTACAAAAAAATGGTAGAAAGTAAAATTGACCCTCTACCAGCATCTAATTAAATGATTAGTATCTTTGATTATATACAAAAGTATCCCTTGCGTGCAAAGCAACTTTTGGGGATTAGTTATGAGCAATTTACTGACCTTGTAAACTATGCTAAAAAAAAGTCATGAAGAAGAACAACTCAAACTTGAACAGAGGAAAGTTAGAATACATCGTCGTGGAGGTGGACGCAAAAAAATATTATCTATCCCAGAACAAGTATGTTTGTGTTTGTTTTATCTGAGACAAATACCCACATTTGAAGTTTTAGGAATAATGTTTGGTATATCAAAAACTTTATCTAATGATATTTTTCATTATTGGAGAAAAATATTACGTAAGATTATACCTTCTAGTTTAATAGAACAAGTCGAAGATAAAGAAGGAGATTTAATGATTGTACAAGAAATATTAACGAGTTTTAAGTTACTGGTCGATAGTCTAGAACAGCCGATTGATAGACCATCTGACAACGAAGAGCAAAAAAAGTTCTTTTCTGGAAAGAAAAAACAGCATACTGTAAAAAATCAGATTGTTTCCTTACCAGAAGGGAAAGATATAATTGATATTAAAGTAGGTTATCCAGGACCAACGGCAGACATAAAATTATTCCGAGAGCAACAAACAAAATTTGATGAAAAACAAGAATTTGAGGGAGATAAAGCGTATCAAGGTGGGAATAATATTACTACCCCTCATAAGAAGAAAAGAAAACAACAATTAAATGAGCAACAAAAAGAAGAAAATAAAGTTCTATCAAGTAAGCGTATATTTGTTGAGCATTTAATTCGTGTTGTCAAAATTTTCCAAGTTGCATCACAAAGATTTAGATTAAATACTGATGTTTATAATGAAATAGTTTTGTTAGTTTGTGGTCTGGTAAGACTGCGAATTGGAACTTTTGTCTTACCGAAATAACTTAGTATTAATTAAAAATTGTGTTTGCGTCGGGCAAGATTATGTATTTTTCCGCTCTAAACTATCAGTAACTATATCAAACACTGATTTCTTCGTTGAAACAGAATCTGCAAGGGCTGGTCTCAAAGCCTTGTAAATATTGGCTTGCGAGTTTTCGGATGGTCCGAATGCAATCTATGGTGGTCAAGCGACTGGTGGTGTAGTCAACATTATTACTAGGAGGCCAAGCGGTCAAAGATTAATTTCTACAACCAATATTGGTTTGAATACGTCTTTAACCAGATCCGAAGATAGTTTCGGCTACAATCTATCACATCAAATTGCGGGAACAGAAGGCAAATTTGATTATACTTTAGGTTTTTCCCTCGTAACAACTGCGGGATTATATGATGCAGTAGGCGATCGCATTGCTAACTTTGTTGGTGATGATGACAGCACAAAGATAAATGCTTTGGCGAAGGTAGGAGTAGAATTATCGCCAGAACAACGCCTACAATTTACCTTTAATCGTTTTAGTCAGGAACAAAATACTGATTTTATTTCTGATCCAGCAATTGATGATATCCCCGGAATCCAAAAATCTCGTGCTTTGAGGTTACCAGACGGAACAAGTGTAATTGGTGCGGATGATGGGAGATTCATCAAAAATACGTTACTAAGTTTAAATTACAATAACGACAATATTTTCGGTAGCAAACTCCAAGCTCAAGCTTACTATCGTAACTATGATTTTGGTGGGGGAATTCCCACTGATAACCGGGGTACTGTCTTCAATGCAATCACGCAATCAGAAGGAGAATCTGAACAGTTAGGAGGAAGATTGCAAGTTGAAACACCCTTCAATTCTCAAAAAACTGTGAGTTTACTTTGGGGTTTTGACTACCAAAATGAGCGTAGTTCTCAAAAATTCAATATTTTCGATGCTGCTGAATTTGATGCAACAGGTAGTCGCCTTTATCGCAAAACTGGCGAGCGGGTTTTTGTTCCACAGTACGATTTTAGGGAACTGGGTATATTCGGTCAGTTGCAGTGGGAAGTTAGCGATCAGCTGCTATTAAGTGGTGGTTTGCGTTATGTCAATATAGGTGTTAGTTTGGAAGACTACCAAACTGCGGAAGCTATACCTCGTAATATTCAAGGGGGCGATCGCAGTTTTGATTCTACAGTTTTTAATGCGGGAATTGTTTATAAATTTACGCCGGAAGTTAGTGTATTTGCTAACTTTGCTCAAGGTTTTTCCGTACCAGATTTAGGTGCGGTGTTCCGTCGCCCTCCCTCCGGAGTTGTCAATATTTTGAACTCTTTGCGACTGACAGAACCACAGAAAGTAGACAACTATGAAATTGGCATTCGTGGTCAATGGAATAATGTCCAAGCATCACTGTCTGGGTTCTTCAACTATTCTGATTTAGGTTCAGCTTTTAGCTTTAACCGCGCCACTGATTTCCTAGAAACTGTTCGCGCTCCCCAACGGGTTTACGGTATAGAAGCTGCGATTGATGTCCAACCTGCTCAAGCTTGGAAAGTAGGTGGTACATTTACTTGGACAGAAGGTGAAAATGATGAAAATAATGATGGGAGATATCTAGCACTCAACAGTATTACAGTTTCACCTTTGAAATTGACCGCTTATATAGAAAACGAAACCCTTAAAGGTTGGATAAACAGACTACAACTGCTTTATTCTGGCGATCGTGCTTTTGAAGATGGGGTTGAAGATGGCAAAATTAGCAGCTACATCACAGTAGACTATATTAGCAGCATCAAAATAGGTCAAGGTGAACTACAAATAGGTATTCAAAACCTATTTAACAACCAATACTTTCCGGTTTACTCACAATACTTTGCGCCTTTCTTTGATAGTGCTAATTACGCAGGTCAAGGTAGAACCTTAAGCGTTGGATATCGGATTAGTTGGTAAATATTAATATTTTACCACTTCTTATGGGTGAGTTTTCGCTCGCCCACGAAAAGACTAATTTGTCAAATACAGAACATTTCATCTGAGTAAGGTAAACAAGGGTGGACAAGATGCCCACTCCATAAAAGTTTTACTATTTATACCTGTACCTCATTTACCCGCAACTTACTGTAATTAATTAACTTTAATAAAATTAAATTTGTTTAATAAAAAAGTTTATATAAAATGCGTACTTTTTTAATAATTTGGTTAAGTCAATTAATATCAAATATTGGTAGTTACATGACCTATTTTGCTATCAAACTCTGGGCTTGGGAATTAACAAATCAGGTAACTACATTAGCTTTACTAAGTTTTTTTACGCTGATTCCCAGTATTTTGATAACATTGGTTTCGGGGCTGATTGTAGACCGTGTAAACAAAAAAATATTGATGATAATTGGTGATACAATAGCGGCTATATCCACTCTATTTATCTGTTATCTTTACTTAAATAACCAATTAGAAGTTTGGCATCTTTATTTAACGGGTGCTGTGAATGGGGCTTTTAGCGAAATTCAATCCCTAGCATATTCAACATCAATTTCTCAGCTAGTTCCTAAACAGCACTACACCCGCGCCACAACTATGAACTCTGCTATTCATTACGGCTCAGTGATCATAGCTCCAGCGTTGGCAGGTGTACTCTATTATATAATTGGGTTCGGCGGAATTTTAGTTATTGATCTGATTACTTTTACAATTGCGATTGCCACAATCTTTGTAGTCAATATTCCCCAACCAACAATCAACAATCAATCTCAAGAAAAGATTGGTTTTTGGCAAGAAATCATCTTTGGTTTTCACTATCTTGCTGCTCGTCCCAGTCTTTTTGCTGTCGTTATTACTGGTTCTTTATTTTGGTTCATTCATGATATTGGAGCTACCTTGGTTTCTCCTATGATTTTGGCACGTACAGATAATAATGCTACAGTCTTAGGGAGCATCTCTTCCGCAGCTGGTTTGGGTGGGGTGAGCGGAACTATAGTTTTAAGTATTTGGGGTGGTTCTAAACGACGGATACATGGCTTTTTATTGGGAATGATTGGTGCTGGAATCAGCAAAACAGTATTCGGTTTTGCACAAGGGTTAATGATTTGGCTACCAGCACAGTTCTGTTCCTCTTTCAATTTTCCCATGTTGAAAAGTTCTAGTACAGCTATTTTGTTGAGTAAAGTTAGACCAGATGTACAAGGAAGAGTTTTTGCTACTGAATCTAGTATTCAACAAATTGTTTCTGCGATCGCTGTCTTTATGACTGCTTTACTTGCTGACCATGTTTTGGAACCTGCTATGATGCCAGGAGGTAGTCTCACACCGTTTTTTGGTGTTTTATTTGGTACTGGGAAAGGTGCAGGAATGGCACTTTTGTATGTGATATCTTCTTTGGGTTTGTTATGCGTTGGTTTGAGTGCATATACTTACCCCAAACTACGAAATGTGGAAACTATCGTACCCGATCATGATGCTGAATATCCAGAGTCTGCTAAGATACCTTAAACTTGTACTCAATCAAACACAAATCAACTTTTATTATTGATAATAATTATAATTAACGGCAATTAAAAACTTTGATTTTCTAGTTGATTATGAACAAATTTTTCTGTGCAGAAGAATCTTGTCAAGCGAACGAAGACCCCATTGGGACTGGACTAAATCGTCAATACTATATTTTAATCGAATTTCCAACACCTTGGACATCTCACCCCCTAGATTCCAGAAGGATTACCGATAAATTGCAAGATTTGAAATCAGCGATTGATGAGGCCGAATGTTCTCTAATGTTGCTATTCATTTACAATTCTAATTACTATAAAATTGGGCAAACTCGCTTAATTATCTATTACCAAACTGTAGGATTAACTTCAGGATATAGCAAGAAAGAATATATCTTATCAGATATTAATGATGCAGTACCAATCATAGAAAAGTATATCAGAAATGAGCCTCTGGAAGAATCATCAGAAACAAACACTCAAACTAGAGATTTTTTAGTATGTACTCATGGTAGTCATGATAAATGCTGCGCTAAATATGGCATTCCTTTCTATCGTCAAGCTGTAGCAATATTAGAAAATTTATCCTTATCTCATGTTCGAGTTTGGCAAAGTAGCCATTTTGGTGGACATCGTTTTGCACCAACTATGCTCAACCTTCCAGATGGAAGATATTATGCTAGATTAGACCAACAAAGTTTTACTGACATTTTGACGCGGACTGGTGATATTCAATGTTTAAAAAATGTTTATCGCGGTTGTGGAACTTTACCTTGGCAAGTGCAAATTTTAGAAAGAGAATTGCTGTTAAGATATAAGTGGGATTGGTTTGATTATTGCGTACAAGGTCGCGTAATTGAACAAAGCGATGATGAAAGCTTTAATCAAGTAGAACTAACCTTCACAACGTCTGATGGTATTGTGAAGCAATATAGATGTAATGTAGTTGAAGATGAAAGTAAAACTTTGTTTTTACAAGGGCCGTGCGGCTACAATAAAATAAGAAAATTTCCCCAATTTGTCATCACAAAACTTGTGGAAATTGAAAAAAGTTAATCCCGGTTTAATCAATAGTAAAATCATTTAGATGTAAGTTGGGTAATTATCCCTGCAATTAAAAAAATGTCAATCAAACATCATCTATTAATTAGGGTGTTTAACCTTCTGCATTCAATAGTTTATTATCGCCCAATTAAGTTACTTGTATTCAGTGCAATCATAACGTTAATAATCATCGGCTGTGGATTGATTATTCCCAAAAATGCCACCATAAATTCTGTGAATGTCACTTCAGAAATACGAGTAGTAAAACACGTTATGGGTGAAACAAAAATACCTTTATATCCACAGCGAGTAGTTGTATTGGGTGGCTTAGATAATGTTTTAGCTTTAGGTATCAAACCAATTGGAGCTACAACGTTAAGTGATTTTACATTTCCTACATACTTACAAGATTTAACATCAGAAACTACAAAAATTGGTACTAATAGTCAACCGAGTTTAGAGAAAATTTTATATCTCAAACCAGACTTAATTTTAGGTTTTTCTTGGAATGCTGAATTGTATGGACAACTATCCCAAATTGCGCCAACAATCTTAGCAGATCAAGATAAAGAATGGAAAGATTGGTTAAAAATATACGCGGAAGCACTCGGACAAACAGCAAAAGCTGAAAAATTATTGCAAGAATACGAGCAAAAAATAGAAAGTCTGCGTCAAAAGATGGGAGAACCCCTTGCCAAAACTAAAGTATCTTTAGTTAATTTTTGGGCTAATTATACTCGTCTTTATATGAATGATTCTTTTTGTGGCTCAATCATCAAAGAAATCGGTTTTCCTCGTCCTGAATATGAAGATAAAGATAAAAGTCAGGAAAACATTTCTTTAGAATTAATTCCTCAAATCGGTGGTGATGTGATTTTTTTAATTCTGGGAGGACATAATGAATTAATGTTAAAACAATTCACCAATCATCCTTTATGGTCGCGGTTACAAGCTGTACAACAAAATCGGGTTTATCCAGTTACAGGTGATATCTGGATTGCTGGCTGGGGTATTATTGGAGCTAATCGAATTTTAGATGACTTATTTAAATATTTGCCCTGAATGAAAAGCTGCTTGAGGGGAGCCATAGTGGATATCTGGGCAAAGGTTTCAAAAAGTTTTGCATTCCTCCAAATGTGCCAATATCTCTGAACGAGTTCGCCAAACCGGACGTAATTGCTTACGAGTAAACAGTGGTAGTTGATCGCTAATATGGTGCGAACCAGGTTGAGTAGCGTTACCGTAGCTAAGTAGAGCCATTGCTTTGACTGGCTGGGAAAACTCAATAGCTGCAACATAACTATCTCCGGCAACTGCTTGAAAGCGTTCATCCTTAGCAGGAGCAAAATTGACGACGCGGAATATTCCTTTATCCCCATCACCACCATTGGCAGGTAAATCTAAGCTGCCGCTACGTACTCGGAACACTTCACCCCAAGCAACATCTAGCTTTCCATAAGCTTTTTCAACTTTGGCTGCGGCTGTTTGCAAGGCTTGCACTGCATTTTTTGGGTTTTTTAAACCATCGGGTGTGGTCAGTGGGGATTTCTCACTCCAAGGAGTACTAAAGATTTGGTCTTCATCAATTTCTTGCCACCAGAAGGAAAACAAGACTGCACCGCGACTATCCGCATTGGCATTGCGATCCCAAGCAGCCAATACATCAGCAGCACGACGGGCTAATTTATCCCCATATTTTTGAGCAGAGGGAATTAAATCATCAAGGATGCGTTCTGCAAGTTCCATTTTTGTGGAATGTTTATACTTAATCATTTCTGCAAAGGAAATTTTTGTATCTTCAGCCAGCATCCTTGCAGAACTTTGTGCCCGGAAATACATTTCTCCGCGTGGAGCCATATAAGCAGGGTAATCATCAGCTTTGATGGCAGCTGGAAAAGTAGTTGTCCAGGGTGGATCGTTGGCATTTTGCAACCAACCACTGGGCGGATCAATCACACGTGGTAAATCCTCGTAGGAATGCATTTTTGTCCACAAGGTTTTGGATGTGTCGCCAGGAATTAAGCCTTGCCAATATTCAAAGTCTCCCTGTTGCCGAATCGGTACTAGACCGTTGAATAGGTGCATGATATGCCCTTCTCGGTCTGCATACATCACGGTAAACATCGGCAGTTGTAAGCGTTGCAATACCTTTTGAAATTGACTGAGGTTTTGGGAACGTGCCATATCCCACCACTGTTGCAACACACCAGGACGGTCTTCACCAACAACCCGCAGCGCCACAGCGACTCCATCTTTTTCTTGCACTACTGCACCGTGGACGGAACTTTTGACTACTAATGGTTGTTCTACAAGGGAGCCATTTTTTTGCTTGACTTTTAACAACAAGTTTTCTGTAGTAAAAGGACGGACTTTACCATCTAAAAGATAACCACCTTCTGCCAACTTCAACTGATACATATCCCAACCATCATGGGTATTGACGGTATGAGTCCAACCCAAATGATCGTTAAAGGCGATCGCTAAAACAGGGATTCCGACCAAAGTTGCACCAGAGGCATTAATACCAGGGTCCGTAATTTGTGCTTCGTACCAGAGAAATAAATTTGACCATAACAAGTGGGGGTTTGCCAGCAACATCGCTTTGCCGCTAGCAGAACGTTTCGGTGCGATCGCCCAACCATTAGAACCAGCTTTTGATTGCGTCTGAGTAGCACTTGCTACCTGTTGCGGATTGACAATAAAAGTAAAATACAGCACTCTTTGCAAGTGCGCTAACACATCTTCTGGCTTGATAGGCAATACTATTTCTACTTCATCATCAATCATATCTGAATGTGATTTGGCATAAGCATTTATCCCAGTAGTAAAGGCATCTATGTAACCACGAAAAGCTGGACTTTGTGCCTGATACCAAGAACTTGCACGATTGGGTACTCCCATCGTCAGTACCCATTTATCAGATTCTAAATACTCTTCTCCCCAATATTCTGCTGCTTTTCCCCTAGCCTGACCATAAAGGCGCAACAGCAAGTTAGCGTGACTTTGCATCTGTGCCCAACCAAATGCTTGGAAAGTGCTTTGGGCATTTTTACCATATATGTGTGGTATGCCGTAGGTATCCCATAAGATTTCTGTAGCTCTAGGTGCAGTTGCCAAACTGTTACTCGCCAAAACTACAACTAAAATTGCACTGAGGATAAAAGCTAAAAATCTTGATGATTTCTTTTTGAATATTTGTTGATCAAATTGCCACAGATGTACACTGATATTCAACATGATAGTGAAATTAAATTAAGCTGTCTTGAAAATAAGGCAGCACCTTGGCTTCGCTCGGTGGCTAGGCAAGGTGCTTACTGAGCGAGCGAAGTCGAAATGAGGCAGAGGGCAGGCAGTTGCTCCTCTTAGGTACAACCCAAGAGGAGCAACTGCCATCAGAAGGATTGAGATTTTCATGCCCTCTTTGCGCGATCCATCGCACGACCATCTAAGTTGAGAATGGGACATCGTATATTGATATTATTTCTCATATTTTCTGGCTAGTGGAGATAGCTAATTGCAAAATATTTTTAAACAAAAAAGTGTTAAAGTTCAATTTACAGTAATAGGAAAATATTTGCAATAAGGAATTTATCTCAGTGGCGCATCAATTGGGGCAGGGAGAGAAGAAGCAGGGGGAGGCGACAATTCGCAATTGTCCCGGTCGTAGCCAGAGAAGTTTTGTAGCAACTGCATGGAAAACCATTCGTTCACCCCTCCGTAGTACACGGCTCGCTCCACCGGAGGTGATCGCAAAATTACATCGACGCAAGTGATGGAGATTGCGATCACCTCCGGTGGAGCGTAGCTCATCGCGGGGAATTAGTTGTGTGGCAATCATGGCATTGTAGGCCGGCACACTATCAATACGGTTCGGTTAAGTTCTAAGCAGTGTTAATTACGGAGAAAGTAAGTGTTTGTAATTTAGCTGTTTGTGTTCTATGTATGGGCTTTTTGCTCGGAAATTTGGCTCTGGTTTTTTTGACAACACGAGGATTGCTTCTACCTTCCAGTTCTGGTATCTGCTCATCCAAAATCTCTGTCAATACGGTTTGGTTAAGCCAAAAACCAGATAAAATGAGGGTTATCACCCAAGCGTACTGAGATTGAATGCAACTCAAATAATTCTCATTGATCTCGCCTGCGATTGAATCGGGAGCAACGCGATTTTGTGAGGTCGGGTGCGATTCGTTGGCTAGAAATCAAGCCCAGTATGGGTTATGAAGGATTAGCCGCAGGGCTATAAACCCTGACAACTGAATGACAATGTAGGTGCAAAACCTACCATCCAGGTGCAGGATTGAAAGCACTTTCCCTACGGTAGCGACTAGCCATCAATCCGTAAAGCGGGAATGAAAGGTGGCTCTACTGACAGCCTAAATTGGTATCCATCAAGCAAAGTATCCATGAGTAAAGCAATTACTTAAAGATGCGTTTGAATCATCGTTACAAAAAAGTAGCGAAATCAGGCTGCCGCTACAACCAAAAGGTAAAGGATATAGGGGCGTGAGTAGCAACGGAACAGAAAACCGGGATAAGAAAATTGAGTTGAAAAACTAGAAAAAACCGTAGCCATGTATATAGGCTTTGTTGCATGAAAGAAAAAAAAGACATACCAATCTGGCATTAGAGCAGAAATTAGTTTTCCACTTTGTAACTGTCTGGCTTGCCCAACTGGATCATGCGATTAAGCGCGGCACATTGTAGGAATAACTCGACAGCCTGATTATCAAAAAAGCGTCGTCGCAACTTACCACCAAAGATGGTTTTGAGGCGAAAGATAGCAGTTTCGGACAAAGAACGGCGATGATAACCAGACTCTTGTTTCCATTGCTTGCGTCCCACTTGGTGACAGTAGCGTAGGTTTTCATCTCTAGGATGCGGCTGTGCTATATCGTGTGAGTTTTGTTGAATTTTGGCATTGCTGCGAGGTGGAATTGTCGCTTTCGCTCCTCGTTCGGTAATAGTGTCATCACAGCCAAAAGTGTCATAGCCACCATCACCAGAAACTTGCTCTATCGGCTGTTCAATCTGCTCCAATATGTCTGTTAGCACTTCACAATCAGCTACATCATTAGTAGTTACCACCGCACCCAGAATTTCGCCACTTTCTGAGTCAACTCCTAGATGCAACTTCCGCCACGTCCGTCTTTTACCTACTCCATGTGTGCGGACTTTCCATTCACCTTCACCATATACTTTTACTCCCGTCGAATCCACCACTACATGAATCCCTTTATCCTTTGGTATAACTGGCAGTTCCACCGACAACTTACTTAATCGGCGCGACAACGTGGAGTGATCTGGTACTTTTAGCTCTATCCCCATGAGCATGAACAGTGACTCTAAAAACCCCTCTGCCTGCCGCCCTGGTAGATTAAACACTGACTGAATTGTCCCCATAGTGGCGATCGCCACATCAGAGTAATAATTCGATGCTCCCTTTTTTCCTGTCTTGTGTTGGTTCCGCCACTGCTCAATGATCTCTTCATTTACCCAGAACGTGATGCTGCCTCGCTGCTTTAGTGCTGCATCATATGCATTCCAATTCCGAACTTTGTACTGGGCTTTCGTATTCATTGTTGGGTTGGGCGGCAAGAGAACATTAGCGATAGGTAAAATTTACCATTTTGCCTATTCACGCAACAACGCCATGTATATACATAGTTGAAAGCATTGAAACTGCGTCATTCTTCACTTTTAGTCATGTATATACATGAGGATATGTTACATAACAGAAAACTGGGATAAGCCCTCAACCCTACAACAAATCATCAAATTCTTCACGAGCATTAGGGTCACGCAAGGGACGCAGTTCTCCTTTCAAAATGGGTTCTGCCAACAAGAAATAATAACGACCCAACATATTAATATGTTTGCGTCCCAACGGAGAGAGTCGGGCAATATCTTCTCTATTTGTCGCCTGACCAAGAGAACTCAACTCATTGACTGCGGCATCCATATAGTAAGTATTCCACAGCACAATCACATTCACAACTAAACCCAACGCTCCCAATTGGTCTTCTTGACCCTCACGGTATCTTTGATTGATATCCTCACATTCTGTGTCTATCAGCACTTCGACCGCCTCCGCTAGTTTAAGTGCGGCGGCATCTAAATCTTTTAGCGTCCGCAGGCGTTGTTGTTCCCCCTCCCGTTTAGACTTCGACAACAATCCTTTCACCAGTAAATCAAATAAGTCAATTACATCATCGGTTGCCGTATATTCTAATAAATGGATAAATGCCAGCAGAGTGGCAATTCGCTTATTATCAGGCATCCGGGCAATCGCTGCCGAGCGAGAAGCGGCTCCAAGACGTGCTAAAAATTTCACTCGTGTGGGTGGTATTCTCGATAAATCAATGTCACTCATCCCAAACGAGCGTATTTCTGACAAACGATTAATCGCCGCTAACATTGATTTGGCGTTCACGCGAGTTGGAGAGTGACGTAAACGGTCGAGGGTTGAATAACGTGCTTTATCTGGTACAAGTAACAGGTTTTCGAGTGTGCCGACTTGTTGTTGACTGGGGAGCAAAGACAAAACCTTAAAAAGACGGTTGGCGGCTCGTTCACGTACTGATGCTACTAACCGTGCTAGAACGCTCACCCCTGGTAACAGTATTTTCTGTTCTGCCAACCGAGCTGTTGTTATGTCAAACAAAACACTGGGAGATTCTGGACTTAAAGTTGACCGTTGGTAGAGCCAACGCACCAGTTTCCAATGTTCTGGTTGGGAGTGAAATTCTTGGTAGCCATAGCGTTGTTTGATTAACGCTGTATGCTCCCATTTGGTCTCGGAATTTCGGTATTCTTCTAAGCAACCTGCATCCAACTGACCCAATTGAGATGTCAGATAATTAACCGCCACTGAAGGAACGTCCGTTGGGTCAGTTAAAAAAGTTCCTAAAAAGCGGACAGTACATAACTGTAATGCCAAACCCAAGCGATTATGATTTCCCCGCCGTTTTTTAATCAGTTGTAGATCAAGATCATCCAAATAAAAATACTTTGCCAGTTGTTGGGGCGATGGTTCACCGTTGTAACACCCATATCTTTTCTCTTGTTCACTACTTAAAAATTCAACTGGCATTTAGGAAAGGTCTTGACCAAGCTATTCAAAAAGATGCTAGACTTTCTGCTCTGGTGCATTTGCTATATAGCAGTGGAGCCAGAATAGCAGAGATACTGGCTTTGGATTTATCAGATATTGATTTTACTGCTCGCAAGTTTCAAGTTATCGGTAAGGGTAATAAGCAAAGATGGTGTTTCTACAATGAAGACACTGACTTCTATTTGAATAATTACATCAAATACTACCGACATCCCCAGATAAGTGCTTTATTTACGGCTCAAAAACCAAATCAAGAGTACGTATCTCGTCTTTCTTATGGGACAAGACCCGAAAAATAGGTCTTTCAATTAAAATCTCGGCAGCACTGTACCCGTGCCCGCACCCTTCTTGGAACGAACATACGTCTTTGTCGTATCTGTTTTACTATGCCCCAACTGGTCTTGCACTTCAAACAGCGGTTTACTATCTACAGCCCTGGATGCGTGAGAATGCCGCAACCAGTGACACGAGAATTTTACCTTTGCAACAAGAGAAATATCTTGAATCACCCGCTTAATCGCCCTATCGCTCAACGGCAACCCTCTTTTTGCTGGGTCACGCGACACATTTGGAAAAACTGGTGCGCTATCACGAGCCGTACCTCGATACTTTTTGAAAACGAGCGAAGTGTCGTGGTCTAACCCTATCTCGCGGTACTTCCCACCCTTTCCTCGAAACTTAATCGTATAGTATCCCCGCTGTCTATCCTCCGGTATGGGGTCGGGATACCACTGAAAGTTATGCCAATATAAACCCGAATAATCCTCCCTAGGTTTAAGAGGTTCATCACCTGGAACCGTCACCCTACCAACCTCACCAACACGCATCCCGCTGTAAAAAAGCAAACAAAATACCAGCCAGTGAATTCCTCCTAAATCCTTAGCAGCCGAAGCCAACTTTGCCATTTCCCAGTCTTCAAGATATCGGTCGGCTTTAGGTAAATTGCTGAAATTCTCGTAAGAAATCGTACTTGCAATATTCCGTAAAAAATAACCAATACTCTCCCCACTACCGTAACTCCACAAGGAACGCAGCATCAAAATGTGGTTAGATTTAGTATAAGGGGAAACCTCACCCCAACTATTAATAAAATCGAGTAACTTTGGCTGCTGCACTAATCGTAAATCTGGTATACCTTCAGAGAGTGCCCATCTGAGTAATTTTTGACCAAAGCTATAGTATTTACGCTTAGTTTGTTCGCGGTTCTGCGACCCAGCCCAAGCCAAAATTAACTCAGAATCATTACTAACAGCAGGAGTACGGTAGTAGTATCGCCTAATAATTTCCTCAACCATTTCAGGAGTCACCTGCTGACTAGTAGCTTTAATTACACTCTCTTTATGGTTGGGAGAAAGAATTTCTACAGAATTAACACCAGTATTAGCAGCGTCCATATAAAAAAATAGGTTACTTTCCGATATATATTTAACTTCCTGGAAGTCCGTTTTCAGGAAGCTTTTATATTATTCTAAGGCTTAAGTGGATGTGCCGGCATTGCTGGCTATTGTATTTGTCGCCAAGCAACAAAGAAGGCTTTGGTGTTTTTTGTCATAAATGTGTAGCATTTAGACGGGATAGAATTTTACCGCAACTCTGTGGGAACACGTCCCCGTACCCTCTACTAGTAGTGTGAATGCACCAATTCCTGAGTAGTAGGTCATCGCTGGTTTTAAGCCTTTGGACACAACTGAATTGCATGTAATTCATCAATTGAATTGCTCCCGCCTGCGGCGGGCGAGTACGCCATCGCCTCAAATGGGCGCTCCAAAATGATACTGTCAAGGTAATTATCTTTTCGGGATGACGCGCTCACTCAGCCGCGTCCAGTCCCGTTTTACCTAGATAGTACCTAGACATGAGCCAAACAGGGAAAAACAAGAAACTGGCATCTTTTAACTGTGACCAAAAGATGTGGGAGCAGTTTATCGCCCGCTGCAAAAAAAAAGGCACGACGGCAACAGCCACGCTGACCCAATTTATCGAACTCTACCTAGATGATATAGATAACCTTGATGCAATTGGTGGCAATGATTTAGATAAACGCCTCGACTCTAAGATTAAGGCAAGTGTTGAGGAGTACTTGGTTGCTGGTAACAATAGTCACCCCAGTCTGACGAATGAAACGATATTAGCTATTTGCGAACGACTGGATAAGCTCGAGTCACAGTTTTCAAGTGAATCTAGCAACGAAACCGGAGCAATCCATAATCTCGCCGATTTATCAGAAAAAATTGAGGGGATAACAGCCCGAATGACACAGTTTACCGAGGCGATTATTAAAATTCAAAATCATCTCAATAACCAACCGAGGCGGGGCAATAAATCGTACAATAATTCATCCTTCAAAGGGCATACTCCCCGAATCCAACCATTGACCGAAGAAGGTTTAGCTTCAAGACTTGGTTTAGCGATAGAAACTGTACGCGAACAGCGAATTAAGCTGCACCCACCGCTTTTTGTGGCATGGTGCAAGGGGAAGGATAGATCGGGTATGGGGTGGGAATTTAACGAAAATACGGGATTATATCATCCGGTAAGTTAGTATTTTTATTAATTTTAAATACGCCTACACACTTGTTGATTTTTGGCATAACACCAGTTTAATTTCTCTCACGAGTGCTATGTGATTTTCTTTACCAAGGGTGGCTTTCTCCACTTATTGCAGATAGTCAGTCCAGAAATTATTGTCCCCCAAGCTGTAAAGAGTGAAATTCAACCCCCGGCAAATGCGCTACGCGCCCATTGAGGAGAGAGTAACTAAAATACAAAAGCTATGAAGAAAATCTCCTCCAATCCAAGCGCACCACCCACAATAAATCCACAAATTAAAAACACAAACAATAATCCAATCGCTCACACTGAACAGCATAATCATGCCGGAAACTCAGAATTGGAACTGCTTGCTCAGTTAGCCTTCGAGCGTTCCTACTACTACCACTTAGCCTACAGTACCTACTGAATAAATACTTGCCCACAATTGGGCAGGTAACGGTTATTTATACCTGAAAAATATGACAACAAAAATTGAACAAAATATTAACTCACTGACTCTCCAACAACTCTCTCTAGAAGCAGCTCGACTTTGGGAACAGCTAGAAGAAGTGGGAGACGAACAAGGTTCTGTGGAGCATCTTTTAGAGCAACTCTTCCAAGTGCAGGGTGCAACAGAGCGCAAAATCGATGCGATCGCCTACGTTGCTGACCAACTTAAAGTAGATATTGAGATATGGCAAAGTCGCCTGGAGGCAATTACTGAGTTGCACACCACAGTCATTACTCGCAAACAAAAGCAGCTAGAATCTCTCAAATTCTACTTGGTATATCTTTACCAACAGGGTATTTTGAATGACCGCAACCTTGGATTAGAGAGGGAAATTACCTTCTTTGATAATCCTCCCAAAGTTCTACTGAAAGTCAATCCAGAAGAGCCAGAGTTTCCAGAAGAATTTCTTGAGGTACGTGTGGAGTATCGCCCTCTTACCAAACGAATTATAGAAGCATACAAACAGGGTCAGGATGTGAGTGCAATTGCTGATATAGAAGTTGGGAAGCACGTCAGATTCAAACATTCTTCTAAGAAGAAATAAGCTCGCTATTTGGCAGCAAATTCAAGCCGCGATCAATTCAACAATAACGCAATCAACTGATAGAGGTATAGAGCTTTGAAACTATCAATTATCACTGCAACCTACAATAGACCTATGCAGCTTGCATCTACTGCACTGCCAAGCATTCAAAGTCAAACTGACCGCAATTTCGAGTGGATCGTCATCAATGATGGGGCTAATGCTGATACCAAAGATATCATCAACAGCATTAAGGCAAGAGCTGATTTCCCCATCACTTACATTGAAATGGAACACCCTGAACCGAGCAGTGGTTTTGGCTTGTGCTACGCTCGTAACCTGGGACTAGATGCAGCTGGTGGTGATATTGTTTCATACCTGGACGATGACAACAGCATTGCTCCTGAATTCGTTGCCTCAATGCGGCAGTATTTTGAACAACATCCCAATATCCGATACAGCATGGCAAGACAGCAGCGCCGCCGCGATGTCACCTGCAATGGTAGTGTTATTCGCCAGGGTAAGCCGTTTGTTTCGCCTAGCAATTGCTGCTCCCTACAGCAGCTTCTATGGCAACAAGAGATATTCGACAGCAATGGTTTCGTCCACTACCGAAGCAATGCTGCAAGATGGAACCCCCGATTTAAAGTGTTCGCAGACTATGAGTATTTGCTGCAATCTGCTTGCATCTGGGGTGAAAGTGGCTTTGGTTTCAATGACAACATCCTTGTTAACTACATTCAATCCTCTAGTGGTATTATTGGCAGTTCTAGCTACGAGCAATGGGCATCCGAGCTATTGTTGATTGTCACTAATCAAGGCAATTATGTCATCCTTCAGGGCAATGCTGTTGAACGCTTAGAACAGCTTGTAGACACTTATAGTACCAAAGCACAAATCTCATTAACGCCAAAAGCATTTGCACTTCTTCCAGTCAACAGCGTTGAACTTACGCCTGAAGTTCTCCCTGATCTGGTCGAGAAAGACAATGACGATTTTTAATTCACATCAGGCGTAAGTTCAAAAATCAAATAGGACTGCTCTAAGTACAGGACAAAAATTGTAAAGAGTGAAGAAAGGGATAATAATTGAAGTCAAGATCAAGAAGAATAGAACGTAAATGATCTAAACCATAACGAAAAACACTTTTTTGTTTTCGACCATGTTTTTTAACTTTAATCGGTCGGTGTTGATGTAACCATTCCCCAGTTTTAACAGCCCAAGACATAGCTAATGCGAGTAGAGCTAAAAGTTTACTCAATCGGTGAGCATCAATAAAGTGAGTAGATTCCAAACAAAAACCACGAGTTTTAAACATACCGAATAAAGTTTCAATCCCCCAACGACGGCCATAGTCAGCAATCATAGTTTGTGGAGAATCATCAGAAATGACAATTAATAACTTACCATCCTCAAGACGTAAACCAGCCACATAAACTAAACGTCCCCAGACCCAACGACGAGTAGATAATACTTGAGATTCACCCACAGCTAGATGAGCAAAAATCACAGAACCAGGAAGAGTTTTTTGTGTATCAGTAATCAGGTCAGTTTGGCGAATCCTAATTCGGAATGGAATGTTTGGTTCTAGAAACAAATAACTTAACCATTCTCCGCCAACAAATTCTCTGTCAGCACTGATATAGGCAACTTGCACATCTGGGAAGAGTTGTTGAAATCGGTCAAGTAAATCCATTCGTTCATCCGTGTTGGAATTACCTTTCTTGTCTAATATCTGCCAAACTAGGGGGTAAGCGACCCCATTATGTACCACTCCCAGCATCAGGATATTTAGCCAAGTTTGACCAAAACGCCATTCAGTCCGGTCAATACTTAATACCCAAGGCTGGGGAATTTTCATGATTTTCACAATCATTTTGGCGATGACTACATAATCTACATCAAAATCCCGAAAAAACCGTTGTAATCGCTTGTAATTCGATTCCGTCTGAGCAGAGTTCCGAAATCCAGTTGCTAATTCTACCAAGTTTACTGTTTTTACCCTTAATAGAGATATTAAAAATAATGCTAGAAAGCTTAACCTCGCCCCATGCCATCCCAAGTGTGGTTTGAGTGTATCTCTTAATAGGTTAATCTGATTCATAGGGGTTTCTTTGATTGTGTGGTAACTTTCTATGAAACCCCTTCTCTGTCATACTTGCAAGCTTTTTCTCTATTTTTTGTCCTGTACAGAGAGGACTGCTATACCATCTTAGGTTCCTGTTACAACGAACTTATCCTTTAAATTACAAGTTGGAAGCTAGCTATTATATTGTTATAACAACAAGCTAAAGCTTAGAAATACTCGATGCTGGCAATCGCTACAAACAAGCCAGTCATAAATAAATAGGAGTTTTTCAGATGAATATACAAGGGATTTTGACTGCTGCATTCCATATAGTAACTATCTGCTTTACCTTGCTCATTGCTTACTGCGAAATCACTAAGGTTATGTCTTCAAAGAAAGCATTGCAAGTATCAGAATTACGTCAGTTGCAACTAGATTTCAGGAGTAACACCGCATTGATAGAGAAGCATCTAGCAGTATCTCCCAACAAGACTACATACGAAGAGATTGACCCTGAACCAATATTGCTACGACCAGCAACTGAGGATAAGCCTATTGATTTAGCTGAATTTAGAAATTTGCTAAAGCCAATAAAGCCAAGCTTACCACAACTGAATTTTAACAAAATGACTTCAGAGCAGTTACGAAAAGAATGTAGTCAAATGAGAATTAAATGGAAAGATGCAGTGACGGATATTAAAACAGGTAAAAAGCGGCATTTGCGTAAGGATGAGATGGTTGCAGCACTGCAACAAAAGCTGAGTGCATAGATAAATCTCCTGGTAAATCTCCTAGTGTTGTTGAACGCCAGGAGAACCCAAAAAACTGCGATCCAAATATCGAGTTTTGATGATCATGTAACAGACAAGTACCTTTGACGATACTTCTTTTTCTTTAAAGAGGTAGCGTGTCGTCTTGACCACTGCTTCATGGGAGTGACAGGAAGAACATCCGCAAACTGCTTGTTAATGGCAGTATTGCCAGTAACTTTAGCCAACACATTTGCAATAAACCGACAGCACCTCACAGGCTGATTCACTACTTGCTCTTCCGCAAATCGAATCACCACCCACCCAGCATCCAGAAAACATTTGTTTCTATAATCATCATCACCTATACAGCAGGGCAAACGCATCTAAATATAGTACATAGTTACTAAAACAGAGATAAATGCTGCGATCGCACTCTGGTATAGAGGTTGAGCAATGAGGCTTTGATGGTAAAGTCATTGTAAAAATAGTAATAT
>JAESGB010000195.1_pt1 | contig 20804 bp, 19 predicted proteins | sample 9266211 | NCBI WGS metagenome assembly JAESGB01 (sample SAMN14514844, study PRJNA621659) | algae metagenome | isolation source: Goleter apudmare HA4340-LM2 and co-occurring heterotrophs from cave wall... | place: USA: Maniniholo cave, Kauai, Hawaii | collected 2009-07-28 | reverse complement strand
TCTTTGACAATCTTGGGAAATGATTTTATAATCACGTTAAACTAAGATATTTTAGTCCTTCGCCCAAAATCTATCATATTTTGGGCTATTTTTATCGGTTTTTTCTTAACATTCAACACTTCTGATACCAGGGGTAGGTATAGGAAGAGCAAAAAGTACCCCACCTGATATTATACCTAATGTCATATCAGCTATTATTGCTGAAAGAATTATAGTCGTAGGAATAGTTTTTATTGAATTATTGAATTCAAAATCATTCAACATTGTCTGTAATCTGTGAAGATCTAATTGAGGAATTTCAAATATATTAATAACTGGCATTCTAAATTCGTTCAAAATATTAAGAATCTCAGTTTGCATCTCTTTTAAAATTTTTTCTACAGAAGGGGTTATTGTTGGTACAATTTCATTTTTAAATGATTTATCTGCCCATTTTCTCAATTCCGGTTCATCTCGAAGATTAATATTTTCTAAATTTTGATATTTTGTTCTTCTGAGAATAGGTTGCAATACTTGTTCGATAAAACTGTTTTCCAGTGATTGTGAAATAGCATTCAAGAGGTTTGGAGATTCTCTGTTAACAAAATTTTGTAAGTTATTGTCTAAATAAAGCTTAATTTTATTTTGAGATTCTGTCCTAATAATTGATATATTTCCCCAACGAGCTAAACCTCTAGCAATACAAAGCTCAGGGTCTGTATCGGAGCTTATTTCCAAATCTGGAAATTCTGATTTTGGAAATACTAAGTGGCATATTTCTTTAACGAAATTCATCTTAGAACCTCCTCCTGTGATGAGTATTCCACCAAATTCTTGTACTTTTATTATCTCTTGTTTTGCTATATTCAATTGCTGCTCGAAAGCTTCTTTCCAGCTTTGATTACATAATTCGCTTAATTTAGTGTTAATAATTTCTTCTATCATTCGTCCGTTAAATCTTGGCGTAAATTCAATGTTGTCCGGGAGTCTCACCATAGTGCCCATAACTTCTTCATCAGGATCATTTATAAAAATGGGGCTTGAAAAATATTTTTCTTTGGTTTTTCGACATTCCAATTGACAGCGGTTATAATAATATGAATTACTCTTAATAATCTCGTCCCTGTTATGTATCTCTAGATTTTTTTTCAAAAGTTCCTTTTCTATTATTGATCCTCCTAGATCATATTTTTTTTCTCCATAATCTTGAGAGTATTTGTCTGAGATAAATGTCAAATCTGTAGTAGATGAACCAATATCAATTACGAGAATTCCCTTCTGTATTTGATACATCTTAAATTTATTGGTTGAAATGCTATGTATTAAAGCAGCGCGTGATTCTGGAATAAGTTCTAATTCTTCGTCATTAGTAAAGCAAGATTGTATAATCTTTTTCAGAAATGTTGAATCCTGATACAAAAGTTTACATGTATAGTTACACTAACTCTATTAAATCTAAAATAGTCAGCATGACATCATCTCCTCAAACCAATGAACGTAACTGATTTTCTGACACATACAAGATTGTAAATAGCGGAATTTATCTAATAGTGTATGTCCCCATTGTTGTGGAATAGATAATAACTGTAAAATTAGATAGGCGATTAAACTAACAAAAATTTGTATGGTGATGCCATTCACGTTCTTAGTAATTAGTTTGTCTAGTTTTAAGTGCATTTTTAAAAACTTCCACAACAATTCAACCCCACGCCACTTGCTTCAAGCCGGGGAACCCGTCCAACGCAGTGGCTCCCCAGCGTAAGCGATAAATATCCCTAATTTCATTATCACTAACGGCAGCCTCTCCCGTAGATGGTAAATTAGTCACTAAGCGAAACTCAGTTTTCGTTTCTAAATCACAAAAATTAATCACTCTATAAGATTGAGCATCCTGAGATGCACCAACTTTGACTAACCCACTTGAGTCATCAAATTCTAGTTTCCAATTGTTTTTTATCCGCAAAACAAAATATTTGTTTTCTTGTACTAATTCTTGAATAAATTCTAATCCAGCAAATCCCCTATCCATTACACCCACGGCATTTGCTGGTAAGCTAGACATCATTTTTGAACCAAATTTATAATCATGTTCATGTCCAAAATTTATGAAGTTATCTGATGGACTTCCAGTAGCTAGATTTAGCGAACTGAAAAGTTTTACTTGATGGTGTCCTAGTACCCATAACAACTTACTGGTGAGAGTAATAATTGTTGAATCTATTGGACAAATCGCATATTTATTGTGTAACTTTTTTTGAACTTTTTTCTGGACTAATTCATTTAATTTTTGGTAAATTTCTTCAAAGGGTTTTTGGCTTCGATGCAAATTTGCTTTAGAGAACGTAGAAATATCTACCTCGAATCCTGTGTTGTTTAATCTGGTAAATAAATCTCGCATACTTGTTAAGCTGTTATCCAGGACGTAAGACAACCAGCACTCAAAGAATAAACGGCTGTTCAATACTGGATAATCATTTTTTGGCAGTTCTTTCAGGATATCTTTGACAATTTTGGGAAATGAATTTATAATCATTTTGAAATCAAAATATTTTAGTACTTAGCCCAAATTTTACTATATTTTGGGCTATTTTTATAGGCTTTTTCCTAACATTCAACACTTCTGAATCTTTTTATACTCATTTACTTCTCTCTCAGACCATCCTGATGGGTGACCAATATAAAAATGTTGAGTTATATTAGATATATTCTGTGGTGAATTCAGCAATTTTCTATATAACTCTTTAACAAAAGCGGTGAATATTTCTTGGTCGTTTGTATTTTCAAATGGTTTGTATTTAAAACAAATATAAAACTCTTGAGCTTGGCTTTTATAAAAAGCATCTTCACCTAAGTATACAAAATTTGTCTCTTTATCATAGGCAATTGCGGTTATTATAATTTTTTTATTGTCAATTTCCACGATTTCTGGTTCTGAGTTAGCGCCTGAAAACATCCGTGCCAATGCTGTTTTCCCATGACCTAAATCAAAGCCAATGATTGTAACACTTGAATTCATTATTTTTTCCTTTAAACTATACAAGAAATTTTTAATATTAAAATACTAAACAGATGTAGGTTTAACCACACGACCACGTAGGATTACGTGGTTATTTTTGACGAAGGCAGGTATTAGAGTTAGATGTTCTTTAAGTTTTGCATCTAAACAAATGGTGCCTCCTGTTGGCTAAAACTCCGCAAGCACTCAATTAAGCCATTGGCATGGATGGCGCAGCCGTGATGGTTGTCGCAGATGGGGCAGGGATTACGTTTGCTAGTGTATTGACGTTTCATAGACGCAACTTACTTAAGCGGGAGTTTGAATTTCCCATGCATGAGATTTATGTGCGTCTGTAAAATAGCATTTTGGCTTTTTTCGCTAATTTAGTACTTCACTATATATATAGATCAATATGATCAGATGAGTACTTTTCGTCAAAAGCCTTGTTATATAGGCGTTTCAAAAAAGTAACTATCACACAAGGGGGCGTTATTATCACGCGAGGGGGCGTTAATTTTAACGTGGTTGAGTACTCAGCGAAGAGCCTTACTGTGTAAAGGTTTAAGACAAAATAGCCCTCATATCAGAAGCCAAATATCACATGAGGGGGATAATTTGAAGTGAGTAGTGAGGGTTGAGTACTCGCAGCAAAAAATCGGGCTAATACTTGTGTAGTTCCATCAAAGTCAACAGCCTACCTTAGGGTCTGCTGAATAGCTTTAAAACTCTTATTTTATAAGCTTTTCAGGCTTTTTTTGGAGAAAAAAGTGCAAAAGAATCAGATTATAAGGCTTAAAAATCTTGCATTGATGATTTTTTAGACTCCAAAAAATTGTTAACAATAGGGGTAAAACTGTTCCCTGTTCCCTACCCCCGCCAAAGAACTTTTTCAGCAAGCCCTACCTTAGACCGTTAACAAAAACTATGCCCAAAAGTGAACCTCCAGTCATCCAGCCTCCTTTGCCACGACCGTCGCGGTGGCCTTACTGGGTGTTTGTCCCGCTCTGCGCGCTTGCATACACTGTGTTCTGCTTTACTTTTATTATGGCTGCTTGGGGTATGCGCGGTGAATCGAAGCCGTGGTGGTATGTGGTAGCCCAGGTGCTGGCAATACCGGGCGTGTGGTTGCCCCCTTACATCGGCGCGCCATTATGGGGTGGAATTATGGGTTTCGTCCTCATCCGACTGTTCCGGCTGATTCGGAGCCGTCGTCGCTGAGCTTGGGTCGTTATGCGGCTCAATCTAATGGTTGGGGCACCTCTTCAAGTCTAGACGACACAGAATTTGCAAGCACTTTTTTGAGGTATTTTCCCATAAAGTCAACCGCTAGCCTAGACCAGACTCAAAACTTCTTTGAGCTTTACAGCATACTTCTCTGCAACCACCTTATCACTACCCTCAGTTTCAATATCTCTCACCCAACTCTGACTCATCCCTACCGCACGAGCAATCTCCCTTTGACTTATGCGCTTGGCTGTTCTAATCTGCCGTAAAATAGCCCCAGTAAGTTCGCTTGTTTGAGTTAATTCAAAAATTTGTGGCGTAGCCTCTGCCTGGGAATGTATTTTTACTACTTTAGAGGTGCTGACTATGGTGCGTGCATTGTGATTTTTTGTCTCATGTTGATAAATTTCTTTAGCAGTTTGCTGTTTTTGAGTCTCCAATGTACTCAAATGCCTTTGGATTTGAACTGACACCTTCAAAATCAACTTTGCAGGCAACAAAACATTTTGAATATAGTTATCTGGCAACCTTTTAGTTCCAAGAAGCGCCTGATTTCGTTCTTTTGCAGACAAACTACTCAGTTCATTCGGCATAGCCCATAAAGGTCTGAGCCATAATGGGTAAGTTTTATCATCAAACTCTATTTTGATACCAATTTTATCTTTTAAAACTAGCAATGCCTCTTCCAGATTTTCTTTCAGTCTCCAGCCGTAACGAAAATCATTAAGTGCTTGTTCTATTTGAGAAGACGGCAAAACGCTACTCAGTAAGCTATGAACTGTGTAAACGCCATTCTTGTGAGCGCGACTATTCTGAATAATATACAATGCTAAACTTGTAGCTAGCTTCTGCTGATGTGGATCTAGATCGAAGATTTGCTTGGGGATAAATCCATACTGGTACAGAGCGGTTTTTGATTGCTCACCTTGATAATTAAGGAAATTATAAGTCCAAAGACCTGGTTGCACACGGATTATAACTTCGCAAAGATCATCATCTTCCCCGAACAAATTTGGTTGACTATATTCCTGTACGCTCACCATCCAAAGCAGGCAACGCTCTTTGATGCAAAGGTTTAACTCTCCTTCATACCAGTGGATAACTGCACCCAAAGTCCCTACTACCAAGGCTAAGTCTGCGATCGCCTTTAATCTTTGGGATTTTGTCAGTTTTTTACTTTTATATATCTTCAGTGTTTTGATAAGTTCTGAACCTCGCAAAACAAATGGTTGTTTCCAAGGTTCTGCTTGTCCAGCTGCATATGTGGCGAACACAGCATGGAGCCTTGCTGCCATCACACCATATTGCTCAAGAATTTGATGTTCGGCGCGGTCTAAGATGTATTGCGGTTGATGCTCTTGTTTATGAAGAATGTAAAACTCAATATAACGACCCTTTCCAAATGGTTTTTGGAAGTAAAGGCTGCCATTACTGTACTCACTCCAGTCTGGGTGCTTAAGGTATGCTTGAGTGGCACTAACAATTGGTGCGCCTGTTGCGGTCATCTCGTAGTTTTTGCTTGTAAACAGCGGTGGTTTTGTAAAAGGAAGGTTTTTTGGTTTTCTAAGACGCTTATTTGTTTTTGCTGTTGGTGGTACTTCTAACCCAGAAATGCTTAGTTGATAGTTTGATGATTGAGGGTCAGCATACTCTATTTTATCCTGTTTGACCGACATTAGGGTTGCCCTCCCCAGCCACGCAAGATATGCGATTGAGAATTGGGGGTAAAAAATGTCAGGATAATTCTCAAGGTATTATCTAATGCATTAAGCCATACTGCTCTCAATGCCAACAGTGGTAAATTATTTGAGTTGTATTTAGGAATGCCTGCTTGTTTGCCCATAAACGAAACCAAAATCATATATTTTGCTAAAGAAAAAGCAAACAGCAAAGTTTGTACTGCCACATGGCAGTAATGACCAAGTTTGTGTAACTATCCTTGCTAGAATCAGTTATTCAGGCTGAAGAGTGACTCTTTTGTGTGTTTCAGGCTCTAGGATAAAAATTTATGTTTTGTATTAAAGCGAACACAGACTTACTTAAGATTGCCTCGCCTTTTTCAGGCAATTTTTGACACCTGAATATCGATAATATCCTGATGAATCTGCGTATTGTGGGATGTCTCTGTTTTGAGAACCGCGGCTTTCAAAAGCATTGCAACCCAGTCAACTACAACTAAACCAGATTCTTTGGCAGCATCTTGTATTAATGGCTGTAAGTATGCAGGCAGTTGTAGAGTTAAAGTAAAGCTTTCTGGTGAGGGTGGGCGAGACTTGTTAATTTCATCTGACTCTGCCCATCGATGAGTCCAGAATTCACATTCGGCTCCGCGTTGATTACCGTCCTTTTCGATAAAATTCAATTGCCCCAACTGATAGCAATAAAAGCTTTGGGGGTCATTAACTAACTCTCGACTGCAATGAACGCAGTTCCAGCAGCTACGGGTAATAGATTGTGTAGAGTTGTTAGTTGATTGTTGTTGGTTGTGAGTTTTCTTTTTCCTAGATTTGGTTACTACACTACCTTGCTGATATTCTTTAGCAATTTGGGCAACATGGACAGATGTGACTTTACCACTTGGAGCCGTAGAAACTGCTTTATTCCAAGCTTCCCGTTGTTTTTCAGGAGGTAGTACTGTTAGAGGACGGGCTTGGCGCTCATTGGCTGGAAGAAAATGTGCGCCATGGCGCACATTTTCATAAACTGAGGCTGCCTCAATCAGCTGATAAGCTGAACGTCGAGACATCTCCCAACGAGTAATGCAATATTCCTCAAAATTTTTGTAGTGTTGCCGATACAAACGTTGTTCTTGAATCTGGCGTAAGGCTTCTCCTATTTCCCAAAATGCTCTTAATCCACGTTCAACTGTAGCTTCTAACCTCCTTAGTTCTTCCGCCTCAGCCTCGCTAATAATTTCTATGTCAGATACACTTTGGCCATTAGCCTTGTTTTGCTTATGGTCTTGGTTTAACTCCACTGGCTCACAATTATGGGCGGGAGTAAGAAGATTAAGTGTATCCAAATCAACGGTAGAGTTAGAGGATGACATTTGTATGTTTTTTCCTCTGACAAGGTTTAAAATCTTTGTGTAAACTGAAGGTATACTTAACTACGCTGTTACTAACAGATGTTTTAGTATACGCATAAGTAAGTTTGCACGATGCAATAGTAAGCATTGCACAATGCAATAATAATTACATCAAGGCTTAAATTTTCTTAATAATGATTATTTGTATACTAAGATACTGAATGTTAAGATGTTTTGTGCATAAAACATATATAGCAATCCTATTTCAGTTGTGAAAAATATCGGTTTTGGCTGTGGGCTGTTGACTGTTAACCCTTGACAGTCAACAGCCCACAAGCCTTCATATCAGATTTCACAAATCCTCAATGGATTTATATTGTGATGGCTTGGTATCACCTGTGATTTAGCTATTGCCTTTTAAATCCGTTCTGTTGTATGTAGTTAATGGGACTATTGCTTGATAAGTAGGCAAGTACCCGATTTAACATCAAAAATGATTGAATCATGATGTTGTGCGGGTGCTGATTTAGGAAACGTGGTCTGTATAGCCCGAAATGCCTGCTTTCAAAGCAAGTAAGGAAAAAAACCAGTATTCTAGAAAGTTCTGAAAACTGAGATAAATTAAGCACCGTGCTAATGAAGGCCAGGCTTGATGGTGTTTGAGTGAAAGTATCCCTTACGAATATGACGAGTCGGGACATAAATTTTTGCTTGTTTATTTCTTTACAATTACTTGGGGTAGCTGAAACCCTTGTAAATGTTAGAATTTTAGTCTTAAATTAGTTATATTTAGATTAATAATCTAACTCCACAACGGCTGCCCTAGTATCCTTTAGTGGTTAGTATCCAGTGGTATAAATACTAAATTAAATTACGTAAGCATGAAGCCTCCAGTATCATTTGCCACTTTTAATTCCGGGTCTTCTACAATGCAGGAACGCCAGAAACGATTAGCTCAGTTGATTGAGCATCTGTTACAAGATGGCTGGACTCAAACGACCTTATCTGAAGCGCTTGGTGTAGATTTCACAACTGTTTATCGGTGGTTGAAGGGTAAAACTATTCCGGAAGCTGATTCTAGGAACTTTCAGCGGTTAGCGAAGGTAACTGGTGGCGATAGTGCGTCATTACAGCTTTACTTGGATGGAGAAATTTCACTATCTAAATACTGCCAAGGTTTGGAGAAACAACAAGTGGAGGGTATAAAAAAACGTAAAATCTTGACTTCTGAACAGATTAAAAGAGAAGTTTTAGCACAGATTTATTTACTTGATCCAGCAGATATTGCAGAAGTGATTTCTACAAGCGTAGCATTTTTAATTAAGCGAGCTTGAACGAATTATCAGTAAACCAAAGAGTTTTTCCCCAAAGAGCGATGGTCAACAAAACGGTCTAGCCCAGAAGTGGCTCGCCCATTTTTGGCAATGTGCCACAAAGCAATTTCATCGTGGGTTTTACCACCACCAAAGCTGGTTTCTAGTCGAATAATCGGAGAACCAACAGCTTCCCCGACTAACCGCCCAAAGACTTCAGAAATTAGAGTTTTTAAACCATCGGTGGCAAATGTATTGGCGAAAAATCCTGTCGGGTCTTGGTATACCTGGGGTGCTTTCCCTTCAACAACCAGTCGCAACTTGGCGGCGAATAATTCGGGAGAGAGTTCCCCTGCTAAGATTTCTTCTCTGGGAATGCAAGTTTTAAATACTGACGGAAGCATAGGGATATGTTGATAGTTTGCAATTGATAGTTAACAGTTGACAGTTCACTGTTGACGGTTGATTGTTCACGGTTCACCAACAAAATACAGTCATCAGTCAACAATCAACAATTGGGTGTTTTTAAAGATACACTTAATTCATTTGATTAATTCTATACATAGTTATGATGTTCTGGCACGGTTTAAAGTCACCAAAAGGTCTTTGAATAGTTGTCATAAGCTAATGCGCGTCTGAATAGCACAATTACTCGTAGTGATTGTTGACTGTTCACAGTTCACAGTCAACAGTCAACAACTTTAAGCAGAATAATTTATTTTTTCGAGTTCCCTTATACCCCAATCAACTCTAGTAAAGCTTCTGTTGATATCTTGCCACTGATATCAGTACCTTCCAGCAGGCTATCTGCCAAATCTCGCTTGTGCTGATGCAAGTCTACAATCTTATCTTCAATAGTATCTTTTGCTACTAAGCGATAGATAGTCACCGGGCGTTGTTGACCGATACGGTGGGCACGATCGGAAGCTTGGTCTTCTACAGCAGGATTCCACCAAGGGTCCATGTGGATGACGTAATCGGCGGCGGTGAGATTAAGTCCCGTACCCCCCGCCTTGAGGCTAATCAAAAATACATCGCCTGACCCGGCTTGAAAAGCATCCACCCGTTTTTTCCGTTCTGCGGCTGGGGTACTGCCATCTAAATATTGATAATTAATACCTTGCTTATCCAGATAATTGCGGATGATGTGCAGATGGTCAACAAACTGACTAAACACCAAAGCCTTATGACGATTCTCTAGTAAATCCCCCAGCACCTCAGCAAAAAGTTGCAGTTTCGCACTAGATAGTTCAGTATCAGGCATAACGAGGCTGGGATTACAGCAAGCACGGCGCAGTTTCATAATTTCTGCCAGCACTTGTAGGTGTTTGTGCCCAGCAGTTGCCTCAGTTTCGGTCAGTTTAGATATTGCCTCACGGCGCAACGCTTCATAGAACGCCATTTCCTCCCGACTCAACTCTACATGCAACAGAATTTCGGTACGAGAGGGCAATTCTTCCAGTACTTGATTTTTCAGGCGACGCAACAGAAATGGTTGAATGAGTTTTTTGAGTTTGTTGCGTACTTGTTTATCCTGAAATTTCTCAATCGGAATAGCAAAGCGTTGATTGAAGCTTTCAAAGGAACCCAGTAGCCCAGGATTGATAAAGCGGAATAAATTCCACAGTTCGCCGAGGTGGTTTTCAATTGGAGTACCGGTGGTAATTAGTTTAAAACCAGCTTTGAGATTCATTGCCGCCTGGGAACGTTTGGTGGTCATATTTTTGATTGCTTGGGCTTCATCCAGCACAATCGTTTGCCACTGCACCAGGGAGAGCATTTGCGATACTTCATCTTGCTGCAACAGACCATAGCTGCACACCAGCATATCAAAGGGTTGTAAGTTGTTGAGTAGTTGCTGGCGATCGCTCCCACCAAATTGCACAATATTCAGAGTAGGCGCAAACCTAGAAGCCTCACTCAACCAATTCATGCACACGGAAGTTGGGGCAATAATTAAGGTTGGCCCCTCATGGGCACGCATCAAGATAACAGCCAACGCCTGCACAGTCTTGCCCAGTCCCATTTGGTCTGCTAAACAAGCTCCCACCCCCCAGTGTGCCAGCCGCGCCAGCCAACTGAATCCTTCCATCTGGTAGTCGCGCAGTTCTGCTTGAAACGTAGAGGGGAGTTCCGGTTGCAGGCTTTGTACTTCCTTCAACCGCTGGATATGTGCCTTCCAATGTTTATCTGCTTTTACCTTGCCTACCTCATCGACAAAATCCTCTAAGCCTAATGTTGCTAAGGGGTGAAAGCGGATACCTTTACTGTGCTTTTCTGAAAACGATCGCAATTCATCAAGACGTTTGCGAAAGGCTTGGGTTAAAGCCAAGAATTGACCATCACCAAGGGGGATAAAACGGCTTGGAGTTTTATCCAAAAGTTCTAGTAGTTGCTGCATATCCAACACTAAATCTTTATCCAGTTTCAACTCGCCAGTAGCAGCAAACCAATCTTGCTGGCGTTGAATGGACATCTGGAAATCTTTGAGGTCTGCTTGGTGCTTGACACGCAGTTTTTCCCCTTCTGGCCATTCCATTACTACAGTATCCTCTAATGCTTGCAGTTCTAGCAGCAGTTCTAAACAGTCTTCTGGGTCTGCGATGAGCCATTCCCTATCTTGTTCTTCAGCACGAGTCAAGGTAGGACAGGCATTGATTGCGGCATTGGCAAGTTGCTTTTCTTCATGCAAATTACGTCTGGTTTGCAGCCGTTTACCTTCTATCTCTGCAATTACAGTTTCACCACCCGTACCCGGACGGTAATAGGGGCCACCTTGGTCAAAGGGGCGAGACAGCAAGGATACTTTTAATCCAGCATTGGCAGGTAACAGGTGAATGTGGGGTATAGTCTGGGCTGGTACTTCCTCTGCTCCCTCCAATCCACCACCGATGTCAGAATGCACTGTGACTATGCCAGAGACAGCATTGATGGCGGCTAATACTTGTTTCTCGGCAGTGGCAGGTACGTTCAGCCGATTTTCCTTGCCGATAATCTCAGCGATGCGTCGATGTTCGGCAGTAATTTCAATTACCTTAATGCGGGTTGGAGTTTCTTTGACAGTCAGGATATTCTGTGATGGCTCTAGTTTGGGAGAGAATTCTAAAGTTAAGCGATCGCGTTTCCCTTTTTTAACGATTAATTCTGGTTCTCCTTTGACGATTTCCACGCGGGTGGTTGGTGCATCTTCCCAAAATACCAAGGGATGTCCAATTAACGCAGAGATTGCCTTGGCGCTGAAGGTATACTCAACTTTGCCACGATAACCGTAGTCGTAGGAAGTAAATGTTTCAATACAGCCACATACCCGGAGATCCTGGGATGTGAGATAATCAAGCTCACCCAGATTTCCGCTCAGGCGCTTGATGGCTATGGGACGGCCTTTACTCCACTCACCTTTGGCATTAACCTTTTGTTCGCGGGGTTGCAGAAGACATTTGCTGGGATAGAAAGTAATAAACCATGCCAAGCGTAGTTCTGCTTGAGCCTTTACAGGTATTGGCGATGCTTTCTGAAGATTTGCTAGTGCATTTAAGCACATTTCCCAAGGTTCTTGTGGCTGCATCAAGTCAACGATGCTGTCTATGCCAATATCTTCGCGCAGGATTTCTGCTTGGGTATCGTAGGTGCTGTGCGGTTTGAGTCGGGACAGAAGTTCTGCTGTTTCCATCGCCAACCAGTGGTAACTGGATTTCACTGCTTGCGAATATAAGGGTTCTAATACACTGGGCAGGTGCTTTTTGGCTCTGTCTGCATCTACCCAGTAATGGCAGAGGGCAAAAAACAGGGTTTCTAGACTGTTGTGTTCTTCAGGGAACAAGATGCGGTTGCTGGTGATGAATTCTTTTTGCGCGATGTCGCCTAATTGGACTTGCAGCAGAATTTTTAACTGGGCATAAATCGGTCTTAGCCAATGGTCTGACTGACGTGCCAGTAAACTTGTATAATCAAGTGCTTCCTGAAGACTTTCCCGCGAACCATCTTTGATGAGTGCCAAGATAAAAAACAAGCCGCCCATAGTGCTAAAATACACCTGTCGCTTGCCTGTGGCTTTCTTGATGGCTTTGAGACCAGCAGTGTAATCGATTATGGCTTGCTGATTATCGCCGCGTAAAAAATTCAACCAACCTCTGTATACAAGGCTATTATCTCGATAATCGTCGGATATACAATCTAAACTCTCCTGTGCTTCTTGAATACAACCCCGCAGTAGTAGTTGTTCTGTCAAAACTATGTGCAAGTAATCTGAGTCATGTCCACCTTCTGTAGCGCATTCTTCTTGCAGTAAGGCAAAGGCTTCATCTGCGGGAGAACATTTTAGTGTGGCGTTAATGAGAATAATTGATATGCAGTTGTCATACAATTCCTGTGGCAGGGTGCGGAACCAATCAGCATCAAATGGGTTAGTGCAAATCTGCTCGAAGATATTTTCGATAGATATCTTGTCATCGTTGTAATTGTATCTGTTATAGTCTTCGATTTGTTTATTAATGTAACTGAGGTTCTGACTGTAAATACCAATACGAATTTCTCGAATAAATTGGCTTTCCCTTTGAAAATACAGTGGCCCATCTTGCCAACGAGCTTTTACTCCTAACTTGTCATGCACTGTTTTTGCCATGACTTCAAAACAGCCAGCTTTTACTGCCGAGCGAGTAGCAATCTCTACCAGTAATGGATGACACTGAGGCCCCTGTCCTTGTCCTTGAATCAGCAAACCTGCTGTTAGTAATCCATCAATATAAGGTTTTAAGGTGGAGCTAATTAAATATTTGTAATTTGTATCACGCGCACCGATGTAGTTCAAACATTCTAGAAACGAAGTTCTGTTGACAGGTTCGTAAATTACTGAGAATAATTGGACAATTTTTTGCTCTAGGGGTGGTAGCTGAGAGTATGCTTGGGCGAGTTGCGCTTGTAGTTTTTGCTGATCAACCTCAAAAGCGTTCATGGTTCTGATTGGGCGCGTTATATCCATTAATAGTCATTTTCCCACCGTTAGGTATTTTATGTACCAGTTGTTCTTAGGCGATCGCGCTTCACGCTGCCTGTATATAGGAAAATGCTCATCCTGTATAGGCTCAATTACACAAACAACTCCACCAAATTTGCATCATTATCTTCTAGGGTATTAAACCAGTTAATAGAAAATTAAGATGCTGCAATTGTAGAATTTTGAAATCCGACATGATAATGTGGCAGACAACTGTATAGAATAACCTCTACCGTCTCCGTTGTATTAAGCTGCTGCAACTATATTGTTGGTGTTGTTGGCACAAATCCTTAAAAAAGCGCGTTTCATCGGTGAGGCGATCAATAAAGCAAAAGTAGAAGCTAGCCTTATTTACCCCATGAACAAGCAACTACTTTGACCGTACAAATTTTAGTTAGATTTTAGATTATTTCCGTTCATGTACAACCGTGGGCAAAACAAATCCAAAATCCAAAATCTATTTACATATCAAGCAAAAAGGCTGGTTTCTAAATCTAAACGTTTAAACCAGGGCACGTTTTCCCAAGAACGTCCTAAAAAGTAAATATTCGACACTTAAATGTCGGATTTTGAAATTCGACAAAAACGAATCATATGAAGCAGATAGTTCTCTCACTTTTGGCAAACGCAGGCGGTGTAGGCAAAACTACGCTTAGTGTACACCTTGCTTACGAAATGAGTCGGCGCGGCTTAACGGTTGCAATCATTGATCTAGATCCACAACGTTCTTTGGATGTATTTTGTGGACTACCACCAGCAGAAGCATCAAACACTTTAGTGAACGTTTTATCCAAAGACTTCAAAGGCAATTGGTCTCTTGTCCCAGTTTGGAAAGATTCCAGTGTAGAAGTTTGTCAAGGACATCCACTACTAGCTGAGGTAGCAAACGAATTGGTAATTAGGAAACGCGGAGAGTACGCACTAAGCGATCGCCTTAAGAGTTCCCCACTACCTCATAACTTAATAATTTTGGATTGTCCTGCCACCTTAGGAATGCTTAATGTCAATGCTTTAGCAGCGTCAACACATATTTTAGTACCAGTACAACTGGAAATGAAAGCCATTTCTGGATCAGCTGAACTAGTAGAATGGTGCATTTCCACGGCGGAGGAATTGCATCTTGAACCAAGACCACCAATTCTAGGTTTTGTACCAAGTATGTATGATGAGTCGGTGGCAATGCATCGACAATATTTAGAGCAATTGCCAGAAATCGCCAATCAGTTACACTTGAAGCTTTACCCCAAAGTTCGCAACTCGAATGAATTCAAAAATGCTAGCGCTCACGGCTTACCTTTACAGAAATTCCGTCCCAAGCATCCTGCTTGTAAAGATTTCAAACCAATAGCAGACGATTTAGCAGCTTTGATTAAGGATAAAAAGGAGAAGAAATAACCGTGGCTTTACCTAAAATTGCTAACAGATTCAGCGGCGCAATTCAAAAGACAGATCAGGAACAAAAAATTGCCGACCTTCAGGCAGAAGTGGAGCAGCTAAGAGCTACTCAATCCCCTGATTTAGAGATAGAACTGCAAAAACTTCGCTTCCAGCTACAAAATCAATCAGGAGAAGTAGAAATTGACTTAGACCTGATTGATCCCAATCCTCACCAGCCTCGACAGACAATTACATCGGAATCAGTTCAGGCGAAAGCAAGGTTACTAAAAAAGCATGGGCAAATTTCTTCAGTTATTCTCGTACTTCAGTCCAACGGACGCTATATGCTGCTTGATGGTCAACTACGTACTGAAGCTGCAAAGGTTTTAGGCTGGGCAACCATTCGTGCTGTAGTGGTTCCAATGCCTAAAGACTTAAACCAATCAGCACTCATAACTTTTCTCGGCTTTGAAGATTTAAACCCTTTAGATAAAGCAGAGGCAGTATTTAAAGAAGTAACTAAGTCTACAGGCTTAAAAATAGATGAAATTTTTACACTGTTGGGAACAGTAATTAAACGAATAGAACGAGACGAAAAAAGCAAAGAGTTGGCAAAGTTAATCAATGTCAGCATTGAAGAGCAGCAACATGGCTTAGAACAGTTAGAGATTACAGGTACTGAACAGAGTCTACTTTTAGTACTGTTAGAACTAGGCTTGAATCCTAGTTCTGTAAAAGCTAATCTCATGCCAATGCTATTCTTACCTCAAGACTTGAAAGATACAATCAGACAAAGAGGCTTGAAGGGCGCTCATGCTTTAGCATTGGCAACACTTTCAGCAAAAGGACTCGATATAGAGGAAGAACTTGCAGCTTCTGAGCGAGTTGCAGCCACAAATAAAGTATTGAAGGAAAACCTGACAGTTCCAGAAACCCGTGAACTGATTAAAACAATCAAGGATAAATATTTAAAACATAAAAAATCAGAATCGAAAGAAGTGAAAGCCGTAATCCAAAAAATTAAGGAACTATCTGAAGATTCCCTCCAGGGAGCCAGTAGTGAACAGCTTCAGCAGTTGCGAGTACTACTAGAACAAAAATTGGTAGCGCTTTCTAAAGTGCTAGATGCTTGAATTAAAGAAGTCGGAAGTCGGAAGACGTTCGTACAGTTTTGTAACGGGGATAAAGACAAGAGTCACAAAACTTATGGCTTGATAGAAGCTCTTGACTTAAACCCGCCGTACAGCCCTTTGGGCATGAAAACGGCGTAGCCTCTGGCAGAGAAGTTTGTTAATTCCTACAGATCACCATTGCTGCCTTTTTTGCAATTGTCTAAAAGAATCATGGCGGGAGCAACTATAAAAAGCTTCAAAGAATTTTTATGGGGTATAAGTAGGGGCTATATATACCCCATAAATACTTAAGAATTTTTATGCTCATTTTAGCTCCTATATAGGGTATATATAGGTGATGCTTAGGGTATTTTTGCTTGATTAATACTTTATACCCCATTTGACCCCCATGACCAACATTCACACGTTACAAAAAATTTTTCCAGCGGGCTTTGATAATGGTTACGGCAGCCTCAAACTTTTAGTCGATGGCTTTGGAGTCGTTCGCGTTCCCAGCTACATTTCTTCGATTGAAATGGAAGACGTACCCGGAAGGGTAGTGTTTAACGGTAGTGCTTACACCGTAGGAGAATCTGCTTTTCGTACAGGTTATCATTTTGAACGAAATACTGATAACAATGAAAATAAAGTCAATAATGCATTGATTACATTATTGGGTGCATTGGCACATCTGCCACACCGTAAGGCTTGGCATTTAAAGTTAGTCGTCAGCCTACATGATGTTGGTTTGGCATCTGAATTACAACAAGTACTCAACGGAGAATACCAACCCCTCCTTGCTGGCAAAGTTTCAGAGGTCAAGATTGAAGTACTCAAAGTCGTCCCAGAGGGAATGGGTGCATTGTTTGGGCAACAACTTCCCCCAAAATTAACCGTTTTAGACTTTGGCAACGGTACCACTCTGTATTCTCGTTACAGCCAAGGCAAGCGTGAAGTTCACACTCCCTATCCCACAGGTGTAGAAGTTCTCATAGATGATATCTCCCAAAAGATGAAACATCTCAATGGCGGGAAAATCGGTGACCCATCAAAAATTCGATTTTGTCTAGAAATGGGACATACCAGGTATAGCCGTGACATTGATATCAAAGATGTTTACAGTGCTTGTTTAAAAGACTGGTATGAGTGCGGCTCGTTTCTGGTAAAAGCCTCTAGAAACTAGAGGGGTATGACCAGAGTACAAATCTAAAGCCACTTTAGAAATGTATAACTGTTCTTTTGATGTGGGTGATACCAAGTACCCTAGAAAGGTAAAGTCCCACCCTTGAGGAGACAAGTGACTCCCTATCTGCCCACAGTGAGTAGACTCGGAAATCTACAGGCTGAAGCTGGGAACAGGACGCAATCAGAGCCTAAGCAGGAATGGCACACTGGCGTTAATGGGGGGATGACATGGGTAAACAAGTCCTAGAAAAGTGTCTTAAGTCTGAGCTACAACCTGAACACAAAATGTAGTCTTCATCCTCTACAATCTCACAGCATTATCATACGATAGCTGGAATCTCCGAGGTGAGGATAGGCAAATTGGACTACCCTAAACCATCAAACAATCGAAAGAACGGAACGAGTAAAAACGGTATAAGGGTCTGGGGAAAGGTCGAAAACCCACAGTAGACAAGACGAGATGAGTAACCCCTTTGTATCGGGTAGGACAGAGCGTAACTGCTCTGAGGTATTCAGAAAACATTCAAAGGAGTTAGAGCATGATTAGGCACAGCAGAAATGCTAGTGAATCTTGGAAAACATTACCTTGGAAGAAATTCCGAGCGAACCTTTTCCGCCTACAAATGAGAGTGTTCAAAGCTGTTCAAGTGGGAGACAAGCGTAAGGCTAGGTCACTACAAAAGCTGATTCTGAAGTCCAAAGCAGCTAGGTTTCTGGCGATACGTCAAGTAACTCAGTTAAACGCTGGTAAAAAGACTGCTGGTATTGATGGGAAACTTGCCCTAACACACGAGGAAAGATTCAACCTTGAATTATTACTCAAACAACCTAACTGGTATCACAACAAACTTAGACAGATACCAATTCCCAAAAAGGACGGTTCCATAAGATACCTCAAAGTACCCACTATTGCGGATAGAGCATGGCAAGCAATCGCAAAATACGCATTAGAACCAGCACACGAAGCAACTTTTCATGAACATAGCTATGGATTTAGACCTGGGCGCTCTGCCCATGATGCCCAATACCAAGTTTACGCAAGCCTAAACTCAAAAGCTAACGGCATCACCAAAACAATCCTAGAACTAGACATAGAAAAGTGTTTTGACAGGATAAGTCACACAACCATAATGTCCAACCTTATAGCTCCTAGAGCCTTAAAAGAAGGAATATTCCGAGCCTTAAAAGCAGGAATAAACCCAGAATTCCCCGAACAAGGAACTCCTCAAGGTGGTGTGGTAAGTCCACTTTTGGCAAATATAGCCCTAAATGGTATTGAAGATTTACATCAATATCACAGAGTTAAGGGGTGCAAAATAACATCAAACACATCCGAAAAAGACATAAGGAAAGCCTGTGTCAGATATGCCGATGATATGGTGTTCTTCTTAAGACCAGAAGATGACGCAAAAGAGTTACTAGATAAAATCAGCCGTTTCTTAGCAGAAAGAGGGTTAAAGGTAAGCGAGAAAAAGACCAAACTGACCGCTTCGACAGATGGATTTAACTTTCTAGGCTGGAAATTCTATATACAGCAAAACGGGAAGTTTAGATGTGTTCCCTCTGAGGACAACTTTAAAGCCTTCCGTAAGAAAGTTAAGAAAATCGTCAACTGCTCGAATTATGGTGCTAAGGTGAAAGCCCAAAAGCTTACACCTATTGTTAGAGGATGGAGACAATACCACAGGTTCTGCAAAATGGACGGGTCACGGTTTAAACTGTGGCACATGGAATACAGAGCATTCAAGGTATTTAACAAGGAAACCAAACAGAATACAAAAACAGCCATAAAACTGGCTAAACAAGCCTTTCCTACGGTTCCATACTCCGAAAACGCCCATATCAAAGTTCAAGGGAATAAATCACCCTTTGATGGAGATTTAATTTACTGGTCTCAAAGGAACAGTAAACTATACGACGGCAGAACCTCAAAACAATTAAAGCGACAAAACCATACGTGTGGATACTGCGGACATAAACTGACCTCAGAAGAAAGGGTACATCTACATCACAAAGATGGCAATCACGGAAACTGGAAGGATAATAACCTGAAAGTAGTACATGAAAGCTGTCACGACTATATCCACATGAGCAAAAAGTAGAGGACAGTTCAATTTTAGTCCTGCGAGGGGTAGTGAACAAATATAGTTAATCACGACCGGAAAACCCCAAAGGAATAAGGTAAAGAAGTCTTTTACGATAAGAATATCGGAAGCTGTATGCGTAGAAATACGCACGTACAGATTTAACAGAGAGGTGCGGAGGGTAATACCTCCCATCGACTCTACCAAAATACTTGAAGAAAGTTGTGAATCTCACACTTGATGCCAAACACGCTGGAGATGAAATTTGGGCGATTGGTGGCGGTTGTCTCTTACCTGGATTTAAGAAACTCTTAGAGAAGAACGGTTTTAAAATTTTGGATAATCCTGTGGAAGCTAATGCCTTGGGACTTCTAGAAATGGCTAAAGCGATTGTGAAAAAAAATTCATGAAACCATGTCATAGATTGGCTTCATGTCTCGCTGGAAATTAAACATGGGTGAATTCTTCTGCTCTCATAATCTCAAACTCCAAAAAAAGCTCGTCATATTTGGTAGATAATAACAATGGTACAAAAACAAGATTCAGCACCAGAAAAAGTCCGGATTAAAGATAGCTATCGTGAACGTATCTTTGCGGAATCACAACAACTAGATAAAAGTTACCTGGAGACGCTCTACTTTATTATTGATTGCTATTTTGCGTTCAAAAAGGGTGCATTCCCAATACAACAAGCAGTTCCACATACATCATTTTTCACACCAATGACTACAAACCAAGATAAAATTGAGCAGTCTCCACCTACTCTATCTACGCCCCAAACACAAGAATATTCAGACGGCGAGACATTCACCCTAGATTTTGATCTGTAACTGTCATATAAAGTTGTTATACCGTTTCTGTATGAAGATGCGCCTAATTAGCCCACGAAGGTGGGCTTTGTTTTTGTAGCCCCAGGCTTCCAGCCTGAGGGCGAATATAGCGCAACTTCACATAGAATTGGTATTATGACAATTGTTTACGCAGTTACAATTTAAAGATGAAATTATAACAAGCTGCAAGAAAGCAGCATCTAAGGCGAACTTGTCGGAGTGTGTGAAAGTAGTTTTACTCTAGAGATGGAAAGTCAAATAAATTTCGCTCACTTCGACCATTTGATCAGTCGTAGCAGTTATCTATCCTCAAATCCCGCCAAATATCAGATACTTGCCAACCTGAATTGCTGACAGATTGGACTATTGGATTTTCACACACTGGAATATAGTTAGAATCTTGATAATTTATTTCCAGTACTGAATTTTGCTCCATTACTGGCTCTTTAATCTCAGCAGCATCAGTTCTTAAAGTTGGCTGTGATAATTCTTCTTTTATTTCTACATTTTTGGTTATAGGCTTTTCAATTCTTTTAATTAATTGCATATCCATTAGACCACAAATGTTGAATGCTGATATAAAACTTTACATTTTTATTAAGACTAAGCCTAAAAAGCTGAAATTAGTCAACAAAACATAATCTCCTCAAACCAGTGAACATAACTGATTTTCTGACACAT
>JAESGB010000194.1_pt1 | contig 21141 bp, 19 predicted proteins | sample 9266211 | NCBI WGS metagenome assembly JAESGB01 (sample SAMN14514844, study PRJNA621659) | algae metagenome | isolation source: Goleter apudmare HA4340-LM2 and co-occurring heterotrophs from cave wall... | place: USA: Maniniholo cave, Kauai, Hawaii | collected 2009-07-28 | reverse complement strand
ATTATTTCGTTTTTTACGTTGAGTTACCCACGCTCTGGACGTATTTTGATGACGTATCAATTAAATTATCCTAAATCTAGCTAATCCAAGTGTTTTTTCCTCACTTGTGAGAAATGCGGGGATCGCATCCCTAAATTTAAGCACTAATTCCCTAATTCCCGATACCTTTGCTGAATCTCCTTAATCGAGAATAGAGCCTCAAACTTCAACCCCGCAGATTGATATAACTCTGCTCCACCTTGCAACCTATCTACTAGCGCCAGAACTTGATTAACCACATATCCTGCATCTCGTAATCGGTTGACTGCTTTGAGTGCCGATTGTCCAGTAGTAACTACATCTTCCAACACCACTACTTCAGATCCTTCTGGCAAATTGGGGCCTTCTATGTACGCTCTAGTGCCATGTCCCTTAGCTTCTTTGCGAATAATCAGCGCCGGAATCGGTCGGTTTTCGTAGGCAGAAACCACACTCACTGCTGTGACCATTGGGTCAGCCCCCAGTGTTAAACCTGCTACCGCCTGAGAATTTGTAGGAACTAGGGTTAAAAGAATGCGACCAATTGCTAAAGCGCCTTGGGGATGGAGTGTGACTTGTTTTCCATTGATGTAATAGGTACTGCGTTGTCCAGAAGAGAGAACAAAATCACCCTCTTGATAAGCAAGTTGACAAAATAAATCTAATAACTTGTAGCGCACAGTAGTCAAATCAGCATTAGTAGACCAAATCTCTGAATTGGTGAGGGTTTCAGTAGGATACGTCATTACAAAACATTAAAAGTTGTGCTACACCAAAGGTTGAACTCATGAGAGTTCTGCATTTAAGCATAAGTTAAGATGCGCCCAAAAATTGAGGAGTCATGAACATGGGTATAAAATCTAAAACCTGGGGTGGTTTACTAGTATTGTTAACTGCTAGTGTGGCTTTTCCGTCTGTTGTCGCCGCCCAGACGGAAGCACCTAATTATGAAACAGCTAATGATGCATTTGAGAGAGCTTTTTTTCGGCACGATCGCAATTTCTACGAAAACACCAGCTATAACCGTCAAATAAATTCCCTATTGGGGCCCTTCCCAGAAAATGAAATCGCCCGCGATGCTGAATTAGTGAACACTCTCTATCGAGATGTTCTCACCCAGCAAGTTGGTAACGATCCTTATATTCGCACTCCCGACTTACCAAACCCTTACGGTTCATCACTGCTGATGTCACCTCGCTTAAATGCCAATCAACTCAAAGTGGGAACTGAATTCCGGTTTGAGACTGCATCACCACGCTAAGAGCATTGAATCACGGTTCACTGAACTTCTGAGCGGAGACTTCCTTCGTTCAGAGTTCTGCGTCAGTTTTAACAGGATAACTAAAAATCCGGAGTCGGGTTAGACTTAAGTTTTAATCCCCAAAGGAGTTTAAAGTTAAATAGCACTGATTATCTTTGGCTCATGACTGAGTAGGCAATACTCAAGACTGACGAAATCCAGGGTGCAGGAGTTGAACCTGCCTTGCACGAATTATGAGTTCGTTGCCTCAACCGCTCGGCCAACCCTGGTCAGATCCAATTGTAGCTCCAGTTTACCAACTTGTGTGCTACTGCAAACAGATTATTAGATTTTTATACTAGATAATTTGACAGTGCGATCGTGCGGACTAATATTGATTAAGTTCTTTTTAAGGATTGCAGCCAACTGAAGGCTGAGGTATGAAATTACCCCGCTTATTCAGGGATAGAGCATAAATTATAGAAAAGACTAGGGATGGGATTGCCACAGGCAAATCAGACATATTTTGAAATATTCGCCCAGTTCCCAATCCCCAGTCCCCTTGACTACGTTTAATATAGACCAGCATTCTTGTGTAATAGCTTGTAGCGATGAAATTAAATTCCACTGTACTTCTGACGTTAATTTTGTTAGTCCTGATGTTGGGAGCAGGTTCTCTAAGTGGGTTTTGGGGTTTTACTCTTGGGAGTTCAGCGCTCACAGGGGTGACAACACCAGATGGTCGTCCCACAAACAAATTTGCTAACAACAAAGCACCCAACCCACAGCAGGGAGGTTTAACATTACTGAAAGAGGAAGAGATCCTCAAAGTTGTCAAGGCCAGAATTGAGGGTAAGACCAAGGCTGCTAAATCGGAAAAGCTAGAGGAAGATGATGAAGAGACCAATAGCAGCAAGCAGAAGCCAGAAGAGAAACCTCAGGAAGTAGCTGAAGAAAAACTCCAGCCAGGTTTTCCGATCACCTCGGAAAATCAAGGTGTAACTCTGTCTGTGCAATCTGTGCGTTACTCTGGCGGTGATCTATTACTAAAAGTCAAAATGCAGAACAAAGGTGCTGATTCTGTGCGGTTCTTGTACAGTTTTTTAGATGTCACGGATGATAAAGGCCGGACCCTAAGTGCTAGCACTGAAGGTCTGCCAACAGAACTACCAGCTAATGGGCCAGCTTTTTCAGGATTAGTGAACATTCCTACAGCTTTGCTTGATGATGTCAAGAACGTATCACTGGCATTGACTGATTATCCTGATCAAAAATTGAAGCTGGAGATAGGAAATATTCCTGTGCAAAGATAGATAGAGAATGGGAAATAGGGATTAGGGAATTAAGACATAGGAAATGGAAGTAAGGATTTTTTCCCTACTCCCCGATTATTTCTGAGTCATTAGTTCCAAAAGTGGGGGCGTAAGTTGTACACGAGCTGTAGCGGTGAGTGGTTTTCCTAGTGTTCTTTGGGCAGATGTGGGTTTGCGATTGTTATCAGTATTACTACTGATTGCCATTAATGCCTTTTTTGTCACGGCCGAATTTTCGATGGTGACAGTGCGGCGATCGCGTATTCATCAGTTGGTGCAGGCTGGTGACATCCCAGCGATCGCCGTCGAAATGTTGCAACGTAGTATTGATCGATTGCTATCTACCACCCAATTAGGTATTACTCTCTCTAGTTTGGCTCTGGGGTGGATTGGCGAAAATTCCATTGTCGTGTTGGTGAAAGCATGGCTGAGATATTGGCCTTTACCCAATGGCATGGGTAATTTCCTAGCTCATTCCCTGTCAATCCCTGTCGCCTTCTTTTTGATCGCCTATCTGCAAATTGTTTTAGGGGAACTATGTCCGAAATCAGTAGCGATGCTGTATTCAGAACAGCTAGCCAGATTTTTGGGGCCATCAGTAAAAGCGATCGTCCGCTTTTTTAGCCCCTTTATTTGGATTCTCAACCAATCCAATTACTGGCTGTTGCGACTATTTGGGATTGAATACACTGGTCAAGGCTGGAGACCACCTGTGACTCCAGAAGAGTTGCAGCTAATTATCTCCACAGAACGAGAATCCACTGGTTTACAGCTTTCAGAACGAGAACTACTCAACAACGTCTTTGAGTTTGGGGATGTCACAGCCCAAGACGTGATGATTCCCCGTACCAGTATCGTCGCGTTACCCAAAGATGCCACCTTCCAGAGAATACTCAAAGAAATGGCTTCTACTGGTCACTCACGCTATCCCATCATTGGTGAGTCTCTAGACGACATTCGTGGCATTGTTTACTTCAAAGATTTAGCTCAACCCTTAGCTGTAGGAAAGCTGACTTTAGAAACACCGATTCACGCTTGGATGCGTCCTGCCCGATTTGTACCAGAACATACGCTCTTGAGTGAACTATTGCCCATGATGCAGCAAGACAAACCAGCTATGGTCATGGTTGTCAATGAATTTGGTGGCATTGTAGGGCTGGTAACGCTTCAAGATGTGGTTGCCGAAATCATTGGTGACGCAGGCGTACTTGACAGCACCGAAGACTTGCTCATCCAGATGCTAGATGAGCAAAGATTTCTAGTACAGGCACAAATCAACCTAGAAGACCTCAACGAAGTCTTGGATATCAATTTGCCATTGATGAAGGAATATCAGACCCTAGGGGGCTTTGTACTGTACCAATTACAAAAAATTCCTGGCTTAGGGGAAACCTTCTCTTATCAAAATCTTGAATTCACCGTCGTCTCAATCGTTGGGCCACGACTAAACCAAATCCAGCTACGACGCTTGCAGGAGGAAGGGGAGCCAGAGCAGCAGAAAGAGATGGGGGAGATCAGGGAGTAGGAGAGCAAAATACTGCTTATCCCCTCACCCTCTTTGTCTTTCTCATCCTCCTCATCTTCCACCTACTGAGCATAGGGAAGAGCATCTTCCAAGCCTAATTCAGCAAAAGCTGCTAGCCGCAAGCGGCAAGAATCACAGACACCACAAGCAACATCACCACCAGCATAGCAAGACCAGGTCAGATCCCAAGGAACTCCTAACTGATTGCCAAGTTGGATAATTTCAGTTTTTTTCAAATTAATCAAGGGGGCGACAATGGTGATGGGTTCGCCCTCACGCCCTTGTTTAGTTCCTAAACGGAAAACTTCTTGCATTGCTTGAATATAGTCGGGGCGACAATCAGGATATCCAGAATAATCTAAAGCATTAACGCCGATGTAGACACATTCGGCGGTGATGGTTTCCGCATAGGCAAGGGCAAAGCTTAAAAAGATGGTATTACGGGCAGGTACATAGGTCACAGGAATATTTTGAGACATTTCAGCCAAAGAACGCTCTTCAGGTAGAGCGATCGCATCGTCTGTGAGTGCTGAACCACCCCATTGCCGCAAGTCAAAATTAACTACCTGATGTTTGCTCACCCCAGCTGTTCGCGCCACCAGCAGTGCTGACTGTAACTCTCGCCGATGTCGCTGTTGGTAATCAAAAGAAATAGCATGACACTCACAACCATCAGCCTTGGCTTGGTACAGAATTGTGGAAGAGTCTAATCCCCCAGATAACAGAATTACAGCTTTCATCTCCGTTTTAAATTTGAGATTTCAAATTGCTAAATCTTACCTCCAAATTCCCTACACTCCTGTTGGTAATAGCGATTTATCAACCATAAACAACCGCAGGATATCATCTACACCAGTGCGCTTGCAAAATTGCTTGGCAAAACCTGTAGGTGTGGCAAATAATTATGCAAAAATTGTTTAAGTGTATCAGTGGTGGCAATGCCAAATAGATTTTTTTAAGAGACTACTCTCTAAGTGTGACATTTTCAGTTTTTTGTAATTTTCCTGACAATAAATTTTTAGGTTTCAATTGTATCAATTTAGATATTGATCCCGGTAATTATTTGCCTAAGTACCATCTGATAATTTCCACTTACGTCTTACTTAGTTTTTTAAGTTAATAAAAAGACATCTTGGATTTTGTGTAAAGTGCAAAAAATTGATCAATTCTGATCTAAATATACAAAAGATACCCAGATTGCGGGAACCCACAATAAACTTTGAAATTCTTCATAAATAGAACCTCTATGTTACCATCTGGATGGTTTTAGACGGATCGTAACTGGCTCTCAAGTATAAAGGCCAACGACCGTAGCGTCTCTAAATTTGGTGGTTGAGGAGATAATAAGAGTGCAAAATAGCATGTCAGTGGCAGAACCGAATCCATTTACACAACGCAACCAGCCACGACCGATTCGCATAGGCGTCATCGGAGTGGGTAACATGGGACAACATCACGCTCGTGTGCTGAGTTCAATGAAAGATGTTGAACTAGTCGGCGTGTCAGATATTAATGTTGAGCGGGGTTTAGAAACCGCTAGTAAATACAAGGTCAAATTTTTTGAAGACTATTGCGACTTGCTACCCCATGTGGAGGCAGTTTGCATTGCTGTGCCCACACGCTTACATTATGCAGTGGGTATCAACTGTCTGTTAGCAGGAATTCATGTACTGATTGAAAAGCCGATCGCTGCCAGTATTTCTGAAGCAGAATCTCTAGTCAATGCGGCAGCAGAATCTCAGTGTATCTTGCAAGTAGGTCACATTGAGCGCTTCAATCCTGCATTCAGAGAACTGAGTAAAGTACTGAAAACTGAGGAACTACTGGCACTAGAAGCTCACCGCATGAGTCCTTACTCTGACCGGGCGAATGATGTTTCGGTGGTGCTGGATTTAATGATCCACGATATTGACCTACTATTAGAGTTAGCAGCCTCTCCAGTAGTCAAGTTGACCGCTAGCGGTACTCGTGCCCTAGACTCTGGTTACTTAGATTATGTGACCGCTACCTTGGGATTTGCTAATGGCATTGTAGCTACTCTCACTGCCAGCAAGGTTACTCATCGCAAAATCCGTCGCATCGTTGCCCATTGCAAAAATTCATTCACTGAGGCAGATTTTCTCAAGAATGAAATTTTAATTCATCGGCAAACAAATCCCAACGCTCTCAATGATCATCGGCAAGTACTTTACAGGCAAGATGGTGTTATTGAAAAAGTTTACACAACTAACATTCAACCCCTGAGTGCAGAGTTAGAGCATTTTGTCAACTGTGTACATGGTGGCAATCAACCTTCGGTTGGTGGTGAACAAGCTCTCAAAGCTCTCAGATTGGCAAGTTTAATTGAGCAAATGGCTCTGGAAGAACGGGTTTGGAACCCATTAGACTGGCAATCAGAACCAAGAGTGCAATCATTGACCCCGACAGTTTAACAAGGTGATTGGTAATAGGGATTAGGGGCTAAAAAATTACCCATTGCCCTTCATCCCCATTTCCTGCTTGTAAGTCGCCACCGCCCGTAGCTTTCTGATCTGTAGGGGTACGGTAGCAATGAGTCGGAATTTTCTCAGCCCGCACGCAGCGCTGAGATTTTTGTCTTCTCTATCCGCGCTCCTATATCTTCGCTCAGTATTTGTTACCCAGAAAAATTGCCAATTCTAACCAACCAAGTTATTGTGACTTCAACAGGCGCAGACAAATAACTTTTGCAAAAGCTATCGTTGAATTGAGCAAGTAAATTGGTGGAAAAATTTGAATAGCTGACTCGATGCTTGAATGGATCACTAACACTATCAACTCTCTGGGGTATTGGGGAATCGCTTTGCTGAGGTTCCTAGAGAACCTCTTCCCCCCCATTCCTTCAGAACTAATTATGCCACTGGCAGGATTTACAGCAAGTCCATATCAACCAGGAGGCGCAAAGCTGAATATAATATACGTGTTTGTTTCTGGACTTTTGGGTTCTGTAGTCGGTGCATTAATCTGGTATTACCCAGGTAAATTTTTGAGTGAAACGCGCTTAAAAGCTTTAACTAACAAATATGGCAAATGGCTAGCTATATCGAATCAAGATATTGATCAGGCCAGACGCTGGCTTGATAGACAAGGTGGTAAAGCTGTATTGATTGGTCGCCTAGTGCCGGGAGTCAGAACGTTAATTTCTGTGCCCGCAGGTATGAACAACATGCATCTGTTACCATTTCTTTTTTACACAACCCTGGGTAGCGCTGCCTGGGTAGGTTTGCTAACATATTCAGGATATTTGTTGGGTAGTCAGTATAAACTTGTGGGCGAGTACCTTGCTCCTGTATCCAAAATTGTTCTTGGGTTTTTGGTCTTAGCATTTGCTGTCTGGGTGTTTAGGCATAAGCGCAAAACCACTAGAAAATAAAATACACAGGCTTTAGATGTGAAGACAGGTGTTGAATATACTCAAAATTCGCCTACACTATGGCAAATAATGCTAAATGCGCGTTGGCAAAACCCACTGGAGGTATCGCCTAAATCAATTTTTTGCGTATTTCTAGCTACACTTGACGCAACCGGGAATTTCTGGTGGCTCACATTTTTGTAAGATGAGCATGATAAATTTTTACAGTTAAGTTAGGACTAGGAGCTTTCATGACAGACCAACCATCCGCCGCTACTCCAATAAATGCCGCAGCTATACCCATGAATCGGGTGTCGGCATCCACACCCATTAATGCTGCTGTGAATAAGACAAATAACGTTTCTGGGGGCAAAGGCATACTCAGTGTGGATTTAGGCAGAACTTCCACAAAAACTTGTGTGAGCCGGGAACCAGGTAATGTAATATTTGTACCTGCCAATGTCAAACAACTGACCTTGGAACAGGTAAATAAGGGCGTTTTTGAAGCGCGGGCTACTGACCCTTTAATGGATCTGTGGCTGGAATATCAAGGGAAAGGCTACGCCATTGGTCAACTAGCAGCAGATTTTGGCGCAAATCTAGGAGTAGGTCAATCTAAGGTAGAGGATGCACTAGTAAAAGTTTTGGCAAGTGCTGGCTACTTTAAACTCAAAGACGAAATTTCAGTCGTGTTGGGTTTGCCTTTTCTTTCCTTAGAGCAATTTGAACAGGAAAAAGCACAGTTGATTAGTCAGGTAACTGGCCCCCATGTGTTTAACTTCCGAGGCGAATCTGTAAGCCTAACTGTGAGTAAAGTTTGGGTGATGCCAGAAGGATATGGTAGTTTGCTCTGGTCTGAAGCTCAACCCAAAAAAGGCGTTAGTAGCCCCGACTTTACAAAAATATCAGTGGCGATCGTCGATATTGGTCATCAAACCATTGATTTTCTGATGGTTGATAACTTCCGTTTTGCCCGAGGTGCTTCTAAGAGTGAAGATTTCGGGATGAATAAGTTTTATGAACTAGTAGCTGCTGAAATTGAGAGCGCTGATAGTCAATCTCTGGCATTGATTTCTGCTGTTAACAAACCCAAGGGTGAACGTTTTTACCGTCCCAGAGGTGTGAGTAAACCCACCAACTTAGATGACTTCCTTCCCAACCTCATAGAGCAATTTTCTCGAGAAATTTCTAGCCGTGTACTAGCGTGGCTACCAGAGCGGGTTACGGACGTAATCTTGACTGGTGGGGGTGGTGAGTTCTTCTGGGAAGACGTGCAACGTCTGCTCAAGGATGCCAAAATTAACGCCCATTTAGCTGCTCCTTCTCGACAAGCTAATGCTTTGGGGCAGTATATTTATGGAGAGGCGCAATTATCTGCCGTTCGCGCTCCTAGGGCTTAAAACTGATGTTCCAATGGTCAAAAAAGGTAGTTAAATCGGTCACGTTCAACCCAGGGGTCGCTGATGAGAGTTTGTTGGCGCTTGTAGAAAGCTATTTGGAGAAACAACCCGACAAAACTTTCAGTGACCTTTGTAAAGAAGCCCTATGGCAATCTTTATGTGTGCCGGAAGCGGTCAAACCTAGTCCGAAAACGGCAGCAACAGGATCGGTTGAACAACAAATCGGTGAACTGCAACGTCAAATAGCTGACCTTGAGGGACGTTTTTTTGCCAAGGAATCTCATCGCTTGGAGGCGATAGAACGCCAAATCATGCAACTTACTCAACAAGTAGCGCAACTGGCGATTATCAGTAATGATCGGTCATTCGTTCAGCCTCCAAGCGCATCAGTAGTAGAAGTAGCAAATACTACTTATGTACCTCCTGCCCATCCTCAAGAGGTTGACCCTGTAATCAGCCGACTTAGTCAGTATCTCGATGATTTTTAAGGAATAATCAGGGTGTTGAGCGTTGTTTGCTCTGAGTCGCAATCCTTAATAGTGAACACTATTAAGGATTATTAATATTTATATATTTAACCAAGCAATGGAACTGTTTCATATAAAGACAAAATCACCATTATTTTGATGCACCTGTTTTCACAAGTCTGACAATTGCTTGAACTAGTGTTTCTGTATTGAGAGGCTTGGGTAAATGCATCTGAAATCCGGCGGCGATCGCCTGTTGCTGATCAAGTTTGCTAGCAAAGGCCGTCAAAGCGATCGCTGGGATTTGTCCCCCTTGTTCTGGTGTCCAAGTTCTAATTTGACGCATGAGCATATAGCCATCGATATTAGGCATCCCAATATCGCTGACTAAAACGTCTGGCTTGTCTCCTGCCAAGACTTGTAATGCTGCCAATGCTGAAGTTACGGCAATGACATTCGCTCCATCTTGCTCTAGAACAAAAGTGACAAAATCTCGTGAATCGGGATCATCATCGACAACTAAAACCTTGATCCCATCCAGGGGTAAAGAGTCAGCATCCAGAAGTGTGGGCTGATCTTGTACTTGGATGATGCTGGGAGTTTGATTTTGGATGAGCGGTAATTGCACAGTAAATGTTGCCCCTTCACCCTCACCAGCACTTGCTGCGGCGATCGCGCCTCCATGCATTTCGATGATGTTACGTACAATTGCTAATCCCAGTCCTAATCCACCAAATTTTCTCGTAGAACTGCTATCTGCTTGCCGGAAGTAATCAAAGGCATAGGGCAAAAACTCCGGGCTAATTCCCTTACCTGTATCGCTGACGATGATTTGAGCGCAGCCATCAGCCTGTTCTAGTCGTACTTCTATTTTTCCGCTCCTAGGTGTAAATTTGACAGCGTTAGAAAGGAGATTCCAGACGACTTGCTGCAAGCGAGTAGAGTCGCCCATAACTTGACCTAAATTGGGTGCAAATATTGTGTTGACCTCAATAGACTTGCTTTCTGCTGCTAAATGTATTGTCTCTAGTGCGGACAAGATGATTGATTCTAAGTTGACATTCGTAATTTTTAGTGTCAATTTACCCTGCAAAATTCTGGAAATATCCAGTAAGTCTTCAACTAATTGCACCTGTAATTTGGCATTGCGCTCGATTGTTGCTAAGGCTTGAGATATTTGTGCTTGATCAAAGCTGTGCTTTTGTAAGAGTTTAGACCAGCCGAGAATGGCATTAAGTGGAGTCCGGAGTTCGTGGGAGAGTACAGCAATAAATTCATCTTTAATGCGATTGGCTGTTTCTGCTTTCGCTCTTGCTGCTTGTTCTAACTCCAGTAAGTGGGCACGTTCTTGTTGTATTTGTTTTTGTTCATGGATATCTGTAAAAGTTCCAAACCACTTAACTACAACGCCTCGCTCGTCTTTGAGTGGTAAACCACGCGCCAGCTGCCAGCGATAAGCACCATCAACAGCTCGTTTAAAACGGTATTCATTTTCATATAAAGTGCCGGCATTTACAGAAGCTAGCCATACTTGATGAGCACTTTTAACATCATCTGGATGCAATGCTGCTAACCAACCAGAACCTAAAGATTGCTCTAATGTTAACCCGGTGTAGTCACACCAATTTTGATTAAAATAGTTACATTGACCGTGGGCGTCAGTTGTCCATACGAGTTGGGGAATTGCCTCAGCCAGATAGCGGTAGCGCTCTTCACTTTGCCTGAGAACTTCTAAAATACGTTGACGCTCAGTAATTTCTTGCGCTAATTGCTCATTACTTTTGGTAATCTCATTGGTACGTACAGCAACCAATTCTTCTAGATGATTCTGATATTTTCTCAGTTCTGCCTCTACCCGCAAACGCTCGGCTATTTGTGTTTGTAAGTCTTGGTTTGCTTGTTTTAGTTGAGCAGGGCTAGGAAGTGCCAAAGCTTGTGGAACTAAAGGTACAAGTATTATGGCTGTAGATAAAGATATGACTGCCGTTACAGCTTTGATTGACCCTGATAGCCAATAAGATGGATACCAAAGTGTCCAAATCTCCATGATGTGAGTAGTACCACAAGCAACAATAAAAGCGCTAAAAAGTAGAAAAATCCAATAAAAAGGTAAATCCCGCCGCTTGTGGACAAAATAGAATAATGCCGAGGGAATCGAATAATAAGCTAGGGCAATGACTCCGTCGGATATTATATGTAACCAAACTAAATCCGTTTTCCATAGATAACAGTGTCCATGTGGGATAAACGGACCTGAGCTAAAAAAATTTGTCCATAATTCTGTCATAAATTTTGATCTGAATAGTTAAGTTGTTGATCCACAGAAACTGCTATATTAATTTTCCTTGTGAAAATATTTTCCTAAATTGTTTTTATATAGACTTTAGCTGTGATCTTGCTTTTAGGAATAACTTTATTCTAATATTTTACAAATATTTGAGTATACTGTAGTAGTTAGGTTTGAGTGCCGCTAAAATCACCTATTTTTGTGCCTTAAGGATTATGACGATGTTATACTATTGCCTCTTGCCAACTACTACGAGAAATTTTACAAGTTAAATACAACTACTAATAAAAGATTGCTAACTGAGTGTTAAAAAGCTGCAAAAGTTAACCATAAGTCTACAAAAATAGCGCCTGCTTTTTAAGATTTTATAAACAAAAACAGTAGAGACTTGTAATAGCAATTATGGATGAACAAGCTACTGCTGTTTTCTCTACTAGGCGATCGCATTTCTAGACACAGATTTACTCATAAGTATGTTGACATAACTGTGTAGCAATTAGAGAGTATCTTACTGAATTCTTTTTTTACAAAGCATACTGTATAAATGATAGAATCGCAGGGAAAAAAGTTAGGATACCGAAATGCCAGTTGTAGCTAACTCCATCAAGTTTGGTACAGACGGCTGGCGGGGCGTTATTGGTGAAGAGTTCACCTTTGAACGTCTAGCCCTAGTCGCGCCAATTGCTGCAAAAGTATTATCTGATACATATTATTCTACGACGGGTAGTCGCACAGTAATTGTTGGTTACGATCGCCGATTTATGGCAGAAGACTTTGCCCGTGTGGTAGCTGATTCTGTAACGGCGATCGGATTCGATGTCCTACTCAGCGATACCTATGCTCCCACCCCAGCCTATAGCTGGGCAGCAAAACAGCTCAATGCCTTGGGTGCCCTAGTAATTACAGCCAGTCATAATCCTGGATCTTATTTAGGATTAAAAGTCAAAGGGGCTTTTGGTGGTTCTGTACCGCCAGAAGTGACAAAAGAGATAGAAGCACTATTGTCAGTAGGATTATCACCCGTTAATACTCCTGGCAAAATAGAGTATTTTAATCCCTGGCCTAATTACACCGAAGCCTTAGAAGGTAAAGTTAATATTGCTAAAATTCGAGATGCCATCAGTTCCCTAAAGCTGACAGTATTTGCCGATGTCATGCATGGTGCAGCCGCAGGAGGATTATCCAGATTATTGGGTGAACAGGTTAGAGAAATCAATAGCGGACGTGATCCCCTCTTTGGTGGTGGTGCGCCGGAACCTTTGCCAAAATACATTCCACGGCTATTAGACCTGATCAGAACTCACAGAGACGCCAATACTACAAGTTTAACTGTAGGGTTAGTTTTTGACGGAGACTGCGATCGCATCGCCGCAGTAGATGCAGAAGCTAACTTCTTAAGTTCCCAAGTGTTAATCCCCATATTGATTGACCACTTGACTTTAAGACGCGGTTTTAGAGGTGAAATCGTCAAAACTGTCAGTGGTTCTGACTTAATTCCCCGTGTGGCTGCACTACATAACTTGTCAGTATTTGAAACCGCAGTTGGTTATAAATATATCGCCGACAGAATGTTAGCCGCAGAGGTATTGTTAGGGGGTGAAGAGTCGGGAGGTATTGGTTATGGTAGCCATATCCCCGAACGAGATGCCCTGTTATCGGCATTGTATGTCCTAGAAGCGATCGTGGAATCGGGTCTAGATTTGAGCGCATATTACCGCCACTTGCAAAAGCAAGCAGATTTCCACTCAGCATACGATCGCATTGATTTACCCCTAGCTAACATGGAAGTGCGATCGCGTCTATTAAAACAACTGCAAACCCAACCCCTAACTGAAATTGCTGGTAAAGCAGTAATTCATACCCAAACAATTGACGGCTATAAATTCCGTCTAGCAGATCATAGCTGGTTAATGATTCGGTTCAGTGGCACAGAACCAGTTTTACGCCTTTATTGCGAAGCCGCTACACTCGATCAAGTACATAAAACTCTAGCTTGGGCGAAACACTGGGCAGAGTAATATGAATAATTAGTTATTAGTCATTTGTCCTTCGTCTTTTGACCAATGACCAATGACTAATGACCAATGACCAATGCAATGACCAATGACTAAAATACTCATGGTAGCTACAGGAAATCCAGGTAAGTTGCAGGAAATGCAGGCTTACCTGGCTGATTCTGGTTGGGAATTAATTCTCAAACCAGAAGAATTAGAAATTGAAGAGACAGGCGACACCTTTGCAGCCAATGCTTGTCTCAAAGCTTCTCAAGTTGCCCAAGCTACAGGAAACTGGACAATTGCTGATGATTCTGGCTTGCAAGTAGATGCTTTGCATGGCGCACCGGGGGTGTATTCTGCACGTTACGGCAAAACCGACAGCGATCGCATTGCGAGGTTACTGCATGAATTAGGCGACGAAATAAATCGCCAAGCTCAATTTGTGTGTGTAGTAGCGATCGCTACTCCCAATGGGGCGATCGTTCTTCAATCTGAAGGTATTTGTCGTGGTGAAATTCTTTCTGCATCCCGTGGTGATGGTGGTTTTGGCTATGACCCCATTTTTTACGTTCCAGAAAAGCAATTAACTTTCGCTGAAATGACGCCAGAGTTAAAGAGGTCACTTAGTCATAGGGGCAAAGCTTTCACAGCCTTACTCCCCCAACTAGAAGCATTAAAATAATTCGTAATTAATACTGCCCTTCGGGAAAGCTACTCTAGCCTTCTCTCATAGACGCTGACAGCGAACAGAACTATCCTGCAAACTCAGTCCACTTCAATCGTAACGAAATAGAGCTACTACGTGTGATAGTTTCCCCTACAGAAGCTTATTTAGACTCCGAGTGACTACGTATAGAGGTAGCATCCCACAGACAAGGAGAAACCCCAAAATTACATAGACACTCTGACAGTAGATTCCCGCAGGGCATTACGAATTACGAATTACAAATTACGAATTAGTTAAACCGCTTCTGTGTTCTTTTCTCCAGTCCTAATCCGCACAACTTGCTCAACAGGTGAGATGAAAATCTTACCATCACCAATCTCACCAGTACGGGCAGCAGCGATGATTTTGTCCACCACCATATCAACTTGACTGTCGTCAACGACAATTTCCACTTTTAATTTTTGCAGAAATTCAACAGTGTACTCAGACCCGCGATAGCGTTCCGTTTGACCCTTCTGTCTTCCGAAACCCCGGACTTCAGAAACAGTCATACCAACAATGCCGGCATTGACCAAGGCAATTTTCACTTCATCCAGTTTAAATGGGCGGATAATTGCTTCTACTTTTTTCATTTTTGAAACTCCTTACTTCTACTAGCTTCGTTTATCTATCTAACCAGATCAACTGGCTGAAGTTTTAACTAGTAGCATTATTTCAAAAGCATATGTAATAATTTCAACTTTTCCACAGGGATAGATGCCATGCCGCAACAGTCACCGCATTCACTGTGGCAAGAATGACTAATTAAATAATCATTGAAAACATGATAAGAGAAATGTGTCCTTAAACTATCGGATTCCTAGTTGATTTGTGGAAAAACGACATACTTTTTTACCTTCCTGCTTTCTTCTTCCGTTTTTTTACCACTCAGATCAGGAATGAAATTGCATTGCGATAGTAGTTTGGCATTGTAGTCTTTATGACAGAAAATAACCAAATTTGCTGTTTAAGCAAATCTACTGAGAGATTTTCCGAAAGAATAGACTCAAAACACATCAACCAAGAGGCAGAAACAGTCAAGCTTTCCACTAGCGATTTTGGTGTTCAAACAGGGGACGCACAACCAAGTACCCAGCACCAAAAGCGGTAATCATAATGAGCAAAATAGAGATAACTAACCACCAGCCACTAATTTCTTTAGACTCTGGCTCGGTAGGAGAATAATATCTGACTTCCTGCTCTTCAATAAAGACTGGTTCAGGCATCGGCGAAACCATTTCCACTACAGGCACAGAGAATTCAACAGGGGGTTTTTTGCCCTTGACAACTTTGGGAACAGTGGGTGGCTGCGGCGGACGAGGAGCCTGCTGACGTGGAGACGCCGCCGCCACTGGATGCTTAGTTGTAGCTTTGGCATCAGGAGCAGAATGGGGGGCTGGGCGATCGCTAGATGTAGAAGATGCAGCAGGTACAACCTGGGTATCTACCAGTTTTTGCAGGTGTAAAAAAGACTGAACTACCTTAGTAATTTCCTGCCGTAGTAGTTGATTCTCTTGTGATAATTGCTGATTTTTAGCAGTGAGTAGATCTAACCTTGCCTCTGCTGTTTGCAACTCTGCCGCCAATTCCCGGTATACAGAGAGTGGCACAGAGGGAGGCGGGTAGGCTGGAGTACTTGGTTTCGGTGGATTACTGTGAACTGAACTTGTAGGTGTTCGCATTGGTAACTTGGTATCAAAAAATAAATTATTCAGATTATCTGGAAATACTATCAAAGATAGTTAATGTTGAAACTATGCCCAAGAATAATGGAAAAATGCCCAGAGAGCAAAGATTTTTTATTTACATAGGGGATTAAGTAAATATATGGGTCAAGAGTCAAAGTATTTTTCCTATGCCCCATGACGCCACTTGCTACAACGCGGCGGCACGTTTTGGGGGGAAACTTCCCCCCAAAAGCTGCCTTGGAAACCCGGGCAACGCAGTGGCTCACCCATGCCCTAACAAAGGAAAAAAGTGTCCCACAGGCCCTTGACCTTTGCCAATGTCTAACGAGTAAGTCAGTGCAGTTGTGACATATTCCTTAGCCTGCTGTACTGCTGTTAATAAGTCCTTGCCTTGAGCTAAATTAGCAGCGATCGCCGCCGATAGTGTACAACCAGTACCGTGGGTATTTTTAGTCTCTACTACCTGAGTTGTCAAGGTTTGCAGCTTGTCGCCATTAAACCAGATATCCACACCACGCCCACTGCCCTGCATTCCACCACCTTTTACTAAAACAGCCTTTGCCCCCAATTTCCCATAAATGATTTTAGCTGCGGCTTGCATATCCTCCAGAGAATGAATTTGTAACCCACTCATAATTTGAGCCTCGTAGCGGTTGGGTGTAACAATTGCTGCCTTAGGGATGAGAGCTTGACAAAGGGTCTGCACAGCATCATTATCAATTAATTGCACCCCTGTTCGGGACACCATCACAGGATCAACTACCAAGTTATTAATTTGCCAAGCTTCTACTTGCTGGGCGACAGCCAAAATAATTTCCCGGTTGAGCAACATTCCCGTTTTTGCCGCTTGCACACCAATATCTGTCACTACTGCCTGTATTTGAGCCACAACTGCCTCTGGCGGTAAAGCATCAACCCGCATTACCCCCAAAGTATTTTGGGCTGTAATGCAAGTAATAGCGCTAGTACCGTGGACACAGTGAAAGGCAAAGGTACGTAAATCAGTTTGAATACCAGCACCACCGCCACTATCTGAACCGGCAATGGTTAAAGCAACAGGTACTGTTGATTTTGTCATGTATCATTTGTTGTTTGTTATTAGTCAAAAGTTATTTTCATCAAGACTGTGAATGAAAACTTTGCAATACTCCCTGTAAATACTTGCCCCATTCTGCGGCTAAAGAGATTTCGGTAAATGGAATGCGTACCGAGTTACGAGGTTCAGTAAATAGAAATTCTAACTCAATAATTCGTCCCCTATCTGGTAGATTTTCAATTTCTACTATTTTTTCATCTATCAAAAGATTGATATTTTTGACATCAAGTAAAGAAAAAGTTTCTAGTTTAATCGGCCCTTTGGTAGTAGGTTTACCCCAGGTTATGTTGTTATCTTTTTGACCTAATACTGCATAGATATCATACTTAGACCGATCAAATTGCTCTGCCCAAGCCCGGTAAGCCTCAACTTTTTGATATTCCTGTGAACCTTGCCAAGCCAACCAGAAAAAAATTGCTAGTAGAGGCAACCAAAAAAGACCACGTTCCATTGTGTAAACAGTCCTGAATCTTGAGTGAAAATTAGAGCAAGTGTTATGTAACTAAAGTGCAAAATATCCCAATCAGTGACTTAGATAAGTTATGGTAGTGAGCAAACTGGCAAAAAGCGGTGACTAGTTTATATGAAAAGACTTATATTATTTTGCTTGTTTGTCATTGGGTTGGGAGCTGCTTTGTTTGGTTTCCTGAATTTTCAGGGGCTGGCAGCTAAAGGCGAGTTTGAGACGATTTTGCTGGACTTTCGGGAAGATATTCCCACGGAAGTGGTGCAGCAGGATCTAGAAGCGATCGCTAAACTATACAAAGTTACACCCAAACTGGATAATCAATTTTCCGCAAGGGATAACGTTTATATTATCAAGGGCGATCGTCAAAGACTCAAAGAACTACAAAAGTCTCGATTTAAGTCAGCCACAGAGGTAATTGAGCCAAACTACGTTTACAGAACAGTTCCTGAAGGTCAACCTGCTTGGTTGGGAGAATTTTTACGTCCCCAAGATGATGAAGAGGCAAACCCTTCATTAACTGGCCCCAACGACCAATACTACAGCAAACAGTGGAACCTACATAAAATCGGTGTTGAAGGTGCATGGACTCGTACTAAAGGCAGTGGCGTAACAGTTGCGGTAATTGACACTGGTATTACTAAAGTGCGGGACTTGCATGAAACCAAGTTCGTCAAAGGCTACGACTTTGTTAACGACCGTGAAGAAGCTAGCGATGACAACGGACATGGTACTCATGTTGCAGGAACAATAGCCCAAGCCACCAATAACAAATATGGTGTAGCGGGAATTGCCTACGAAGCCAAACTCATGCCGTTAAAGGTCTTAAGTGCCTACGGTGGTGGTACAGTCGCTGATATTGCCGAAGCGATTAAATTTGCTGCTGACCACGGCGCAGATGTAATTAATATGAGTTTGGGTGGTGGCGGTGAAAGCCAATTAATGAAGCAAGCAATTGATTATGCCCACAATAAAGGTGTAGTTATTATTGCTGCGGCCGGTAATGAAAACGCCAACGGTGCAAGCTATCCAGCCCGTTATCCCCGCGTTATCGGTGTTTCCGCCATTGGCCCCGACGGCGAAAAGGCCCCCTATTCTAACTTTGGTGCGGGAGTTGATATCTCAGCCCCTGGTGGTAGTGATGCAGGTACGATTCTCCAAGAGACAATCAACGAAAACGGCGAAGGCGTGTTTCTTGGCTTCCAAGGTACAAGTATGGCTTCTCCCCACGTTGCAGGTGTAGCAGCATTAATCAAAGCTAAAGGCATCAAAGAGCCTGATCAAGTTTTAAAAGTCCTCAAACAGTCAGCACGAGTCATCCAAGATGATGGTTTGAACTATTACGGCGCTGGACAACTTAACGCCGAGGCCGCAGTCACACTTGCAGCCGAAGGGGAAATCAGTTTCCCTGATTTCTTCCGGTGGTTGCGGGATAACGGCTATCTCAACCCCGGCTTTTGGATTGATGGCGGTGCTGTAGCACTAGTACCCAAGATTTTAATGGTGGTAGGTTCTTACTTACTGGCTTGGTTTTTACGGGTTTACTTCCCCTTCTCTTGGAGTTGGTCTTTATCAAGTGGCTTAGTTGCTGGTAGTTCAGGATTATTCTTCCTCAAGGGAATCTATATCTTTGACCTTCCCCAGTGGCCTTTGCGGGTTTTGGGTAGTTCTATTCCCGAACTAGGAAACACCTTACAAGGAACCCATGCGTTAAATCCCCTATTTGCCAGCGTGTTGATTCCCATTGTTTTAGTAGCTTTGCTGTTGGGACATCCCAGTTGGAAATGGTTTGCGATTGGTACAACCTTAGGTGTAGCAGCTTGCTTGACAGTGAGTGCAGTTTACGAACCAGCAGTTTGGGGGTTAGGAAGCGGTAACTTGTCCCGCATCTTCTTGATCATCAATGCCTTACTCTGTTATGGACTGGCTCGTCTAGCATTAAAGAATGAAAGCCAAGTAGCTTAGATGGAAAATTGGGTATCGGGTATTTTCAGCCATTCCCTATGCCCAATTTCCTATGCCCCATTCCCTAAAAATAATATGAGTATCACAGTCACAGGCATCATTGAACGTAAGGGTTTTGGCCCTGGAACTTGGGCTTTAGTCACAACATCAGGCGAAACCTACGAACTCAAAGACGCTGCGCCAGAACTACGTAAATCTGGTATTCAAGCAGAAGTTACAGGAGAAGTCCGCAAAGATGTGATGACTTTTGCCATGATTGGCCCTGTCCTGGAAGTACAATCTTTTGAGTTGATCAGCTCTGACTAGCTACTGAGTCGAGAACACCTTGTAGTCGGCTTCTGAATTCTCCTTTGGGATGACCGCCTTTGACTTCACCAATAATCTGAAATTCTCCTTCAGGAGCATCACAGACAATATAAGTAGGCCATCCCATTTCTGATTTATCGGGATATTGAGTCAATAAAATTTGACGATACTTGCGGTAAGTGGCTGTATCTTGCATTTTCACGTTGATAAACTGCAAGCCCAGTTCCTCAGCCACTTTTTCGTCGTAAAAAGACATTTTATGGCAGATGCCGCATTCTTCTGAAGAGAACTTAATTACAGCTAAAGTCATGTGGCTTTGTGACTCTCTGAATATTAGGCAACCTATTTTAGCATTATTTGCTGAGTCTGAGGATATTGCTAAATGGGGAACACATTGTCATTAGGCATTAACCCGGAAAAATTATAGAAAAATAATGAAGAATTTGTCCAAATCTGGAAAGGAATTAATTTTGGCTGCGGTATCCAGCTAATTAGGCACTAAAACTATGTCAGGGAATCACATAGAGTCATACCAAAAACAATGATAGGATAGATTTATGATAAAGTTATTAGACAGGGTAGCTTCTGTAGCGTAATTAGGCGATCGCCAAACAGTACCTCAAAGACTGAGTTGTTATCCGCCCAAAGACGTAGAATGTAGAAAAACTAAACCGTTCAGAGGTAGTGAACAAAAACTACCCTGTCCACGAAAAGCCAGATGGGAAGCAAAATTGCCCCAAAATAACTAACTAGTTTTCTATAAATGGGTGCGCCAATGTGGCAGGATTAATTTATTTTGTGTAACATTGGTAGACAGGACAAAAGACCGACGCTAGCATCACTAAGCAATTGACAGAGATGCTTTGCAGAAAAGCTATGCTATATCTGCAACATCTGCAAGTTTTTCTTTCTATACGCACAAAGATTAGCTGGAAAACTAAATCAAATCAGAGTATACTTGCTAAACTCATAGCATTTGCAAGACAATCTCTAAGCTACATAAATACTCTAGGTGCTTGCCTGTAGACAGTATTCAGGGTTGGACTATATTTAGTTAGTATTCAAAAAAACCCCCTAACAGAAGTTAGTCTGCCAGGGGAGTTAGTTATCAGGGTGCATCTACCATTTAACTGTTCTATGGTTAAGTAGACACTTCCGGACAAATCCGTATAGAAGGAATTAGATTTTTAGATTAAAAAACCCCCAGCAGGAAGTTGTCCTACCGGGGAGTTAGTTATCAGGGTGCATCTACCATTTAACTGTTCTATGATTCCTGGCTATCCTCCGGATAAATTTG
>JAESGB010000193.1_pt1 | contig 21215 bp, 19 predicted proteins | sample 9266211 | NCBI WGS metagenome assembly JAESGB01 (sample SAMN14514844, study PRJNA621659) | algae metagenome | isolation source: Goleter apudmare HA4340-LM2 and co-occurring heterotrophs from cave wall... | place: USA: Maniniholo cave, Kauai, Hawaii | collected 2009-07-28 | reverse complement strand
CTTTAATCATTTCGTTTTTTACGTTGAGTTACCCACGCTCTGGACGTATTTTGATGACGTATCAATTAAATTATCCTAAATCTAGCTAATCCAAGTGTTTTTTCCTCACTTGTGAGAAATGCGGGTAATACTCAATTTCTCCACCTGCTTGGTAAGTCCTTGTTCTGTTTTTTGGAGAGTGAAAGCTAATAACTCTTTTCTCTCCCCACTCTCCGCAGTTTTATAGAGAGAAAGATTTGCTCTTCCTGCTTCCAAGTTCCTAGTTCTAGAAATGGTGTATTCTCCCACAGTCAGAGTGTCTGTGTTGGCTTTTTGTAATGCTGAATTTAGCAATCCCAACATCTCAGTTTCTCTAAAGCTTTCCAAAGTTTTGAAAGTGCCAGCAGGAGCGAGGGAACCAAGATTATTTGCAACATCTCTCAAGTCCGAGTTTGTTAATTGCGGTATTTTTTTACCAGACTCCAATCTCTCTCCTACCATTAAAAACTCCTGTCTTTCCACAGACATCATTTGATTTGGAGGAATTTGAATTTTTGGATTGCCTTTTGAGTTTAGGGAGAACTGCATTAGTGGATTATCAAACTGGTTAAGCTCGTCCCGTCGGTGGTGAATACTGTATTTTGAACCTTCCTGCTTAATTACAAAGGCATCGCTTCTGTATACCTTATATCCATAATCAGTCTCCTCCCCATAAACTTTAAGCATCTCCACCGCTGTTTGGGCAATTTTGATATTCTCCTGCTTGATGCGCTCACGCTCAACACGACTGTTGGCAACAGCCTTGAAGACTGGAACCTCTACAACTCTTACCCATTGTTTAGTTTTAGGACTTACTTCCTTTGAAGAAGCTATTTGCTCATAGCTATATTCTGCTGCGGGTTTTAGTTTTGGTCTGGTTGGAATTTCAGTATCTGTGCTATCAGACAGGGTTGCTACATCAAACCGCGATACTTGAGGGGATCGCTTTCTAGATGGAGTATTTTCTGGTTCATTTAATTGAGTATTTCTGTGTTTTTGAGAAGCATCATGGGTTGATATTGGAATGTCAAAAGCCGGGGAATCTTGAAGCGCTGGTTCGGTTTTGTCAACTTTTATTTCACTTGAAAGCGAGGATTTAGGTGATTCAGTAATATCTTTAACCTCGCCATGAATATCTAATTTAATACCTACATTTTCTGGTGATAATTCATCAGAAAATGAACTTAGTTGTTTCTCTTTATCAACCATCTCTTCTCTTGTTGAAGCTGGTGGTAACAGTTTGCTATTAGCTTCAGATTCTGATGATGTAATCACTTCATAAACTACATCTATAATTTCTGATGATGACAAATTTTCTGTCACTATATTGGTAAGACAGTTTCCTTCCTGATTCTGGTGGTACACTACAATAATTTCTCCACTTTCTGTGTGGGCAATTATTGCTAGTGACAAATCTCTTTCTACATTCCCAATATCCGATTCAACCCCCGGTGAAATAGCTTCCTCACACGCCAAGCGCCTGATCACAGTTTGTGCTTGGAAATCTGTCATCTGAGCAGACTGCCATTTCCACGCTCCTGGACAGTCTTCATCAGGCACAAGTCGATATTTATCACTACCAATCTGTGCGTTTATGGCTGACAATTCCTCTTTTTTCTCTTTTTCTTTATCTCGAATAGCCTTTAGTAACTCTTCTATAGCTTTCCCAATACTTCTGAGATTATGGATAGAATTTTCCACAAATTCCTGGTAGGAAGATGCTATCTGAGTGGCTCTAGAATCGAACATGGCAGATGCGGTAATCTATCTAAAATGACTTGATGATTAATCTTGACAAACACCAATTGATTGTCGAAAAAAATTTCAATGAGAGATGGTGGTGCTAACCACTCTGGGTATGTGTCGCAATAAGTTACTTGAGGAATTTTTCTATTGTGCCAATAAACCAGAATTCCATCATGAAAATGGGCTTCAATACAGGGAGAATATTTGTAATTCCATCTGGGCAGTCTTTTGGCTGTCTCGATTTTTGATATCAGCTTAGAATTGTTTGGCAAGAAGTTATTCATTTTTTACAAAAATCCTTTATAAGCATCCACTGGCAGAGGTACAGCGCCTGCTTGAACAGGTTGTTGAGGGATAGGGAACAGTTTATCTACCTCAGCAACTCGCTTGTCTAAATCTTCCTGGGTGGGACGTTTCTGAGTGCTTTTTTTGGTTAACTCAACTATCAATTTCTCCCACCCACTGTCATTTGCTTGTTCAATATTTATCAGGGCTTTTGGCACCTTAATTGCTTTCAACAATGGTACAGAAGCTTCATCTTTATTAGAGTATGCTGGGTTGATAAATATGCACTTCCCTGGAGGTAGCTTCAAAAACTGTGCTGGCTCAAACAGCTTCCGTGTTTTATCCTGGTCTGATACTGATGTACTGGTTTTACCTCCTCCGGTACTTTTTGATTTCTGCTTGTATTTGATTTCCTCATCTCCCAGGTAAGCGCTAAACAGACGCGCCGATTCTTCTTCTCCTGGGTTGAAGATGAACTTAGTACCGCAGGCACCTAACATGGTTTTGGCTACTTCTTTACCGTAGTATTTCTCAAGCTGTCCCATGTTCTGCCAGCCAAGGATACCGCAGAAACCCTCACTACGCGATTCGTTGAGCCATTTAAACAGGTCTGGGAGGTATAGGGAGGGTACTTCATCTAATACGACCACAAGGGGGTCTTTGCGTTTTTTGGCGATCGCTCTAGCTACTGTCATGTGCAATATACTGCACAATAGCGGCCCTACTGCATCTCTGCGTTCCCTATCCAGACCAAAGATAATCATCTGCTTGCCCTTGATTTCCAAAGGCAGAGTAGTCTTGCCCACAAAACAACCCAAGGTGTTTTTCTTCATGAATCGGGTGAACATCAAACTGGCAGTACCCGCGATACCTGCTATTGTTTTCTCAGAACCAGCAGAACTGAACAGCTGACCGAAGGAAATTTTGATCCACGGGTTGAGGTTAGCTGCCATTAACCGTTCTACCATGCGATCACTACTAAGAATAGCAGCCGCAGTCATAATGTCTGGATATTGCATTCCTTTAGTCAGCATCAAAATGGCTTCTGTCAACTGGTCGCCCGCAGGCCCAAAGAAAGCATCCTCGTTGCTGGAAGCCATCATTTTAAAGTTTTTGTTGATAACCGTGGCTAACTGGCGGGCGGTTTCAGCATCAGTCGCATCTCGCAAGAAATCTAAAGGGTTGCACACCTCACTTTCTGGGAAACCGGGGGCGAACACATGCACCTCGTAACCCATTTTCTTGGCATAGCTAGCAACAAGAGCTTGGGTGGGATATTTAAAGTCGTACAAGACGATGGGAAAACCTTGGTCAATGGCAGAGTAAATCATGGGGTTAATAGCAGAGAAAGATTTGCCACTTCCAGGCGCTCCAATGACGGCGGTTCCTCTTTGAACATCGGGTATGTATAATGGTGTCCCTCCAATCCCCTTCTCCCCTTTTGTTCTTTCATCCTTAAACTTGTGTCTGCCAATATATAGTGTGGCGCTATCGCATTTGGGGGCTGTGACTTGTTTGAGAGCCTTCTTTTTGGCTTTACCCGTCTCCTTTCCTCCTCCAAAGTAGCTGGTAGCCAGTTTGCCCTTCTTTCCCCCAGAAAATATGGAGAAAGCAGCAATCCCTAATAGGCATCCTGCGAGGATTATGCCATTAGGACTAAATAAGCTGCTTGTATATTTGCCTATCGGAGACTGAGGATTTTGGATGTCTTGAATAAAATTATTAGCGCTCATAAAAATATAATTTATGTTACTTAACTGCTTTAATATTTATTGCTATTAAGTAGTTTCAAATTTATCATTAATTTTCGTTACTTATCACAAAATATGGTAATTTACTATAAAACAATCTTGACTTATTTTATAGTAAGTTTTTCTATTATTTTGACAGTAGAGATGATTAAACTTTTGATTTAATGATCTGAAAAAACTAATATTTGACATAACAGGTAATAGACTTATCGCATAAATATTTTGGCGTTGCTGAATATAGTGTAAAAAGCTCACGCAAAGGCGCAAAGACGCAAAGAAGAATGCGAAAATTAAGACTTTTACAAAAGACATCATGAACATAATTCACAATAAAGGATGAAAATCCATCTTCCTAGCTCCTAGTCCCTATTTTCAAGGCAGGTCTATTGAAGAACCGTAATTCTGAATCCAGCTATAGTGTATGTTGAGGAAAACTTAGTACAACTTTGCGTAAAACCGTAGCCTTTTTAAACGCACCTCTTAGCAGAGTAAGCGCAAAGGTACGCAGAGTCTTTCCCAAGATAATTTGGCGTTGCTGAATCGGAGTATGAATTGACATTTTTCGATATGACTAAAAAACGATTGTTTGCGACGGACAGTTTGCTCAAGTCGGGAAACCTGCTGTTAGCACCTGGCTCGTCTTTGTGTGAGGCTAATTCATACTTTCAATCAGAAATGTCGGTAATTCGCTACGAATTAATGAAACGCTGTACTAAATTAGCTTTCGGGCGTTGAGGAATGTTGAGAGGTGTGCCAAGAAAGATATAGGATTTCTCTTTGTATGGGATAAAAGTAAAGGGGCCAATGAAGTAGGGAGAGCAACCAAAATCGACAAACAAGCTACGTTTGCAGATGCGGAAGAACATAGCAGTGGTGATGCTCCCATCCTTTTCGTTTACATCCCATATCACTTGTTTAAATGCTTTTCCAAAAGGATGTCTCCCTGTTGGCTCCTTCCCCCCATTCAGCCTTCCTAATATTCCGTATCCGCCGCGAACCTGTTGGAATTGACCGCTCATCCATTGAGCGCCTGTCAATCCTCCTGAACCAGACAATTCTATGTGGGCGCAGTTTTGGGAGCAGGATACGTTGAATCCTTCTTGGTAGCTACCACTAATAGACCTTTGGCGATTGGCTTCTACTTCTTTTAGTGGTAAATCCACCTTGCCCACAATATTCCCTTGGGGTACGGTCGTAATGGGGAAATTGTTGAAACTGACTTTGTTAAGTCCAGGCACTTTGGAGATAGTTGCATTCTGCCAGTTGCTAAATTCCTTCAGTTGTGCATTCTCAATACCTGGGATTGATGTCAACTTATATTTAGAAAGGTCAATTTCTCCCAATTCTATATCCTTTAATTCGGGGTTTTGTTGGATTAATTCTCTAATTGTTTGCTCTTGGGTAAATCCTCTAGATAATGTCTGTTCAACCAAGTCTCTAATTGGCAGCACGTCTATCACTTGTTCATCAGCCAATTCGGGAATTGCCTGAACCAACTCAGGTAATGTCTGCCATTTGGCAATTGAGAAGTCTGACAACTTAGTATTTTTTAGGGTAATGCCACTCAGTCTTTCAATATCCTTCAGACTGAAATTTTCTAACCCGAATACTTCCTCAAAATCCCCTAATTCCATTACCTGGTCTAGGCTTTGTCCCGCTTGCCAAATTATTTTTGATTTGTATCCGGGTATTCGGGCTTTGGGCAGTTCAATACTACCATCGCTAAAGAAGACGAATGACTGAAAATTGATGTTATCCCAATCAGGTATTGGGGCATTATTTAACAATTTTGTGGGGATGGTGGGAGTATTGGGCAAAGTGGCTGCTGTTGCTTTTTGATTAAGAAAAAAACCCAGTAAATCCCCAGGACGAAAGGCTAAAAACCCATGCATCGCTAAAGAAGCTAGTAAGCCAAAGAGCATCCAGTATTTGAGGTTGGTCTTGGGATGATTCAAAGATTGGTTATTTTTGGGGTTATGGTTAGTTTTTTTTAACATTTTTGGGTAATACTTTAATGAGGAAAATTTGTAAATTGTGCCGTTGAAGTTTGAGACTTTGATGGTGTTTGTTGTGGAGATAGAATTCTTTTTTCTGAAGGTCGAACTCTTAACTTTTGCGGTTGAGACCCTAGTTCTAATAGCCGCTCTACAAGCCTTTGGGAAACTCTTGCACTTTGCGCTGCTGTGGTCAGGTTTTTGCCAGCTTCTAGCTGTTGCACTAGCTTTTGGAGTTTTCCCCATAGTGGATTTGTGGGAGTAATCCACTTGCTTTGTGTAGCTACCTGTATGCCCTTATTGATGGCGGCGATCGCTATTGCATCTGGGGGTGCTACTTCAGCTTTGGTTACGTCAGGTGTGATTTGCACACTGGCGTAGGTTGGTAAACCTTTGCCCATAACCACCCGAAAGTTATAGGTTTTTTTCTCCCCCCCTTGCGTTTCTGTCACTACTGTTAAATGAGCGCCGTTGGTAGCAGTGGGTATTCCTCTGATGCGTAGAGGTTCGATTTGTCTAAGGTGGATGAGTCCCGCTCCTGGGTTTTTGCACTGGTTGTTGGCAAGTCCTTCTAAGCAGCCATCTACATCAATCAACACTCTGGAGGGGTCATCCAACCATAGCCGCTTAATGGTTTCTCCTGTCTCAAAAAATGATATTGATACCCCATGTCCTGGCCATACATGGACTGTTTGCAGTTCCGCTTCTGTACCAGTCACTTTACTTTGGGGAATGGTGCGGACAGAACGAATGCCAGTATCTGCCAATGATGGGGAACAGCCAATGCTCGTGATGAAAGAAGCAGCCAATCCTAAAATCCACAATTTGCTGTTTGTCATAGCTGAATCGACCTATTGACTGTGACTAGAATTTTTGTGCCTTTTTTTACAAACCAGATGTTGGGTCTTTTGATGATTTCCTCTATGGCTTTCTGGTTTCGTGCTTTTACTTGTTCGGAAAGGGCACCAAATGCTCCTGACAAAAATGCAGCGCCAATAGACCGTCTGCCATTGCTACTTGTCTGTACGCTGCTGAATCCCCCACCAGATTGGGAAATGCTAGTTTGTATATCAGGTTGGTTGATAATTTCCCCTACTTTAGCCAATCCCGATACCAACCCCAATCCTGTATCCAAGCCAAATATTTCTCCCCCTTTATCGTGATACTGATTGGCGATTAAGGGGTTCCCACCTTCTCCCAAGAGTGCGATCGCTCCCTTGGACACCGGGTACTCAGTACCGTCTTTGAGAATTGCAGTAACTTGGGCGATCGCTCTCCCTGATGAATCTACTCCTTGCATTTCTACTGAGAGCAGTGTGCCTGCTGGTATCGCTTCGTCTCCAGTGTTGCTCCTCAATGGTTTGGTCAGTCGAGCAACAAATTGGGGTTGGGTGTCGCTTGAGGGACTACCAGGAGACCAAATTAATGGAGTCTCCAAAGTGGCAGCTGCATTTTCACCTACCACTAGGTATTGCTCTTGCTTCCCCTGAATAATTCCTGCTTCTTCTGGTGAGTAATCCCCGTAGTTACTAGTATCGTTTAACTCATCTCCATTTCTAGCAACTACAGAAGCTACAGGTGTCCACTTGGGCTTGAGTTGTTCTATCCGGTCACTACTAAAAGTAGTTGAGTCACTGGAAGGAAGGCTAGTAGATTCATTTGTTGTTTCTATTCTAGAATTGCGACGAGCGATCGTTCTACGTCTTGGTATGTAGTCTGTATCACCTGTATTAACCGGGTTATCTATTTGATTCGAGTTACCACCATTGTCTGTAGAAACTACATTTGCCATGTAGTATATTTGTCCAGCACTCCCCAAGGAACGCAGTCTCTCTAGCTCGCTTTGGGGGTCTGGGAGAGCAGCAACTTGAGTTTGAGAACGAGCTGGTACAACTTGTGGTTTTGGTATTTGTGGTGAAGGAGAAAAGGGTGAGAATGGAGAGCGTGTTATATGTGGGGGAGGAGAAGATACCACTCGCCTTTGAGGTGGCGCAGGCGTAGTTGCTACTACCTGCTGCCTTGATTTAGTTGGAGTTTTTGGCAGCTTTTCAATTTTGTCTTTGTTCTCAGAGATAGCTGGTTTTGACTCTTTTGGTATTGTTTGACTATTGAGTTTCGCTAGCTCATCTGCTTGCCTTTGCAGTGCTAGCTTGGCATATACATCCCCATCTTTTTTGGGTTCTTTTTTCTCCTCAGAAGCAGTTGGTGTCACTGCTACTTTTAGTACCTCTTTCTTTTTAGCTAAGTCCCCATTCATAATGGGTACTAAAAATAGATATATCAGAAAAGCAACTACTCCTACTCCACCGCCAACTACTCCAAACCTGGTATAAGGAGAGTTGACTATTGAGTGTTTGGTTTGTATCAGAGCAGGGTCTTCTTCCTCTTCCACAGAAGAATCACTATCATCATCCTCTAATTCTGATTTAGAAGTTTCATCATCATCCTCTATTTTTAAAAGACTATCGACTGTAGTTTTTTTATGTTCATTCTCCTCAGACTCTGTAGGATACAAAATAAGTTTTTCATCATCTTCTAGTTCAAGGATATTATTGACTGTACTTTTTGTCTGTCCATTACTTTCAAAATTTGTTTTATGCTCATTCATGATTTTGTAAATATTGTTATTAGTGATTGTTTTGTAAGTCCAAATCGATAATTTCAGTAATCTCCAGACCAGAGCGACGAGCTTGGTAAATTTTTTGAGCAATATCTGTAGTGTCGGGAGGGGATTGGGGAGTGCTGATAGATTGAACAGTGACAGTTTTGTTGAAAGCTATTCCACTTCCTGCATTATTTTCTTTGGAGAAAGTGACGAGAGTAGCGACTACATCAACCTGCCATTTCCCTGACCCAATTTTTCTCGGTTCGCTCACGTAACGTGGAATTAGAGATGTTTGAATGCTTCCATTAAATGCACCAGGGGGAGTTAGTTCTGCAAGTTTCTTCAAAAAACTAGCTCTAAAGTCCTCTTTTTCTGTGAGCGCAAATGCTGCTTCCCAAGCTTTTGTTGTTACTCTCCCAGTGCCTTTTGCTAACTTGATTTGAACACCTAGATCAGGTTTAGTTACTACTTCTCCATCCCTAGAAGTTGATTGCATTAACCCGTCCCAATTAAACAGTTTTACCATGCTGTCACTGACAAACTTCTTAATGACTTCAGCAGAACGCTCTTTAGAGTCAAGGGCTTTAACATTTACTGTATTGCCATCAACTAGCTGTACTAAGGAGGGTGCTTCTTTACGAGCTAAATTCGAGGTTGCGCCATAATTAGCGATTTGGATCAGGAATGATAAAGCACTTAATGCGAGAGAAGAAACTGCAACAATTGCGATAGGGTTAGAGACAGATTGTCCAGAGCTAAGTAGTCTTAACGGTTGTTTGCTATTTTTGGATTTAGTTGTCTGTAGCATTTTAAATTAGAGTCATTTCTTGATTGTTTTGCTAATTCTGCTGATAGTGGCGGAAAGTGCAACGTTACCAGCAGCCGTCGCACCAGTGGCAACCCATTCTGCACCTTTAGTTAGTTGTGTCAGTACTGCCATCCCTCCTCCAGCAGCAATTCCAGTTGCTAAGAATGGGGCAACAATTCCGATAAATGCTAGGAAAATCATCGGTTGGCTTGCTTGGGCAGTAGCAACCAATTGTCCTGCCAAACCCAAGATGATATTGAAAGATAATTTAGCAATAGCAACAGTAAAAAATCCCGTCAGCCATCCCACAATCGCTTTAGTTCCTATCGGCATGAGGGAGCCACCTACTGCCAAAGGGCCAATCAACGCTGTCAACAATAGTGCTAGTTCTAACCCCCATTGATAAGCATTATTTAGTGCTAGTAAAAGAGTAGTTATGAGACTGGTTACAACAGCACCGATAGCAGCACTAGATGCCGCAGTTAATTTATTAGCGATTCCTTCAATAGGATTACTACCACCATCAGCTTCTTGGGCAGCTTGGTCAATCTTGTCTAGCCCTTGGAATACCCAGGCTCCTATTCCTTCCCCTTTATCCCCTTTGAAAATACTGGGGAATTTTGCCTGTAAATCTTCCTTAGCTTGCTTCAGGCATTCTATTTGTTCTTGATTTGACAGTTGGGCAGAACGACATTGTTGAATGGCATTGCCCACAGCTGCTTCCACCGCCGCTTGTCCTATCCCTTGTTGGTACGCCGCTCTCAAATCTGCATCTGCTGCTGTGTACTCCAAGACGTAATTATTGACAGTATTAATGTATGTTCGCAGCATCAAAGTGCTGCTTGCTAACATTTTTCCGTTGTTGGCTAAGAATAAGGCAACTACTAAGGGCCATATCAGTTCAGAAATCGCTCTTTGCTCCTCGCCATCCAACATTTGTTTGCCCCATTGCACCATGAACAGCGCCAGAGAACCTACTGCAAACAACACTCCTACCTTACAAAGGGAGGCGTACAACCCGCCAGTGAGTGTTTGCTCCCACAGCTGATTGAACCCATCTGCTACTAAGCTGGCTCCAGCAGCAGCATTTTCTAATAACTGTCCAGCACCAAAGTTGTTAGCTGCGATTATTGTTTGTCCAATCATATATCTGCATAAATAGAACTTAGGTATCATCAACTACTCACGTTTGGAGAGTAGTTGATGATGGTTTAGTAATTAGGCGGGAATCCCTGGCTTGAAGTCCAAGTACAGAATTTCATTAGCTCATAACGCATTGAATGGAGAATCTACCACTCAAACTCAGCGCCCCTCTGCGCTTTACTCTGTGTTCCTCTGCGTTTAAAAAAGCTACGAATTTGAGAAATGCTGTACTAAGTCCAGAGCAGAGCATTCATCGGTACATCGGTACTTACTTGTTACCGATGTAGGACGGATCTAGTCGGCTCCATCCACTAATTTCCAGAAATTGGCTGGTCACACCAGCAGTTATCACTCTTTGAGTACGGTTTTGCTCCGCCCCGTTTTCTGCGATTTGGGAAAGCATCAGGTTGGTGTGTTGAACATCATTGCGTTGCTGCAAGCCATCAGTTCGCATCTGTCCCAACATTGATACTACTTGAGCGTTTTGAGCAGCGATCGCTTTGAGAACGTCTTGAGAAGAGTCGGCGTTTTGAGCATCTTCCGCTAGTTGTTGAGCATTGTCTGTTGTCTCTTTGGTTGCATCAATTTGCGTTTTCGTCCGCTGCTGTCCCTCTAAACTTAGCACGCTGGCGACTGATGCTCTAGTTGTGGCTCTCTCTAGTTCTTTACCAGCTTCCACAGCACCAATGACTGTGTTGGTTTCTGCAAAAGTACCTCCTTTTTCTTTGATTTTTTCTGCCAATTTCTGCGCCGCTTTGGTAGGATCTGGCTGCTCCATATCTCCTTGTGAGTCTTCAAGTGCAGCCAAGGCATCTTTTTGTAGATTTCCCCAGCCTGTGGTAATTTCCTTCTCAAGTTTGGCGGTGATGCCTTTAAAGTATCCGGAAAGCTGCCCCAATACTTTGTCGAGAGTTTGATTGATGTCTAATGATTCTCCGAAAGCATAACTGGGTAACGTTGTTGTTGCTAACAAAACCCCTATTACTGCACTACTGATTATCACTTTCTTCTTGTTCATTTTGAGTTTCATCACATTATCCTTTTGGGAGAATGATTGTGGTGGTTATGGTGGCGAAGCATTTATAACAATCCCAAATCATTTGTAAGTAGGACTTACGCAAAAAACTTCTCAAATTCTCCTATCCCAGACGCTCTTGCTAGCTGGCTTAAGCGTAGGGGTACAGTGGGCGTAGACAGCACAGAGAGAGTAATCAAAGATTCTCACGACTCATTTATGATTGCTATATGCCACCTTATTTAAGTTTTTTGTGAAATTATTATTTTGAGTTATTTTATATTTGGCTTGATTTAGTAGTTCGTATGCTTCGCCTGTCAACTCTTCTCCACGAATCATTTTGATGTATACCTCAGAGAAGCGCACCATTCCTAACATTGGGTCATTTTTATATTTAGTGAAGAATAATGTTCTCAACTCTTGCTCTTGAGGGTTATTAGCAACTGCTGCTAATAAACAGTGTGCTGGATAATATCGGCAGAAAGTAAATTTACTATTATCATCAAGCAACCACTGAGAGTAAATACCTGCCTTTTTGGGAAAGAAAGCTTCTGTACTGTTGCGAGAGATAATTTCATAAGGATATTTAAAATGCTTGACAAAGGGGTCTACCGAACTGGTTTGAATCCGTCCTATTAGTCTGGTTGTCAAGTTAGCAAAGATTTTGGCTGCTGACTTACTTTGATAGATACTGTCTGGTTCTTGGGCAGATAAAATCACTCGAATACCAGCTTTTGCACCATTGGCACAGAGCGTTCCAATTAGCTCTGCAATGGCTTCAAACTGAAAGAGAATCGGTGCTTCGTCTAAAAAGAAAATTGAGGCTTTGGATGATAAGGCGCGACGCAGTGCTGCTGCATAAGCACTTAATGCCAGTATTGCTGCATCCCCCTCACTATTCAGAGAACGTAGGGCAAACACTAGCAACTTGGCATCTGTGCGAAAACTGGAAGGTCTGCTGATTGATTGACCAACTCTACTATTAAGCCAGAATCTCAATCTTAGTCTGATTTGGTCTAAGGCTTTGAGAATATTCTCACTATTGTTAGTTATGGTGTCTAATTTTATATAGCCAGGAGAGCAGTATTTGTAGAAATCTTCCAGCGTTGGTGTATCATTCCATTCTGGTGTTCCCAATCCCTTTTCTAAAGCTTCTTTGTATCTCAGCTTAATATCATCATCTGCAAAAAATGTCTCAATCGCCAGAGTGATAATACTCTCAATATTACTCACCATTGCTGAGTCCATCCCAATGGCATTAGTTCCCAAGACCATTGTCATTAATGCTGATTTCAAAAATTCCTTAAAATCTGTTAGCCTCTCTTTTCTTAACTCTGCGCCTTTGTATATGGTTTCTTGCGCCGCGATCGCTTCCTCCATATTTAAGCTGGCTTTCACATCCACACTGTTATTCTCCGCCGACATAGCGGAAGAGACGATGGATTGTTTTGTAATTCTCTGTAGTGCTGTTTTCGCCAAAGCTTCGTTCGCCCTACTCAGTTGACAGATAATCTCGGTGTCAGAAACTTTGTCTCTAGCAATCAGCTCCCACAAATACCGCAACTGAGCATATTCGTCCACCCACCCCGCAGGCTTTTCTGCGAACGTAAGAGCGCCTATATAGTGGTTTTGCAAATAAACCCAGGATCTATCTAGGAAGGGGACGGACTCTTCCCTTTCCAGAATCAGATGACGGATGTGATAGTCGCTATTTTGCTCCTCCTTTACACCATCGTCATCTAAAATCAGTAACTGGGGTATGCTTGGGGGTGTGCTAGTGTTGAACTGTTTCCACAAGATTGCCCATATTTCAGAAGCACTTAATGCTCTAAGACTTAAACCCATCTTGTTAGTGAGGGTTTGTTCCCAAAGTTGAAATCCAGAGGTAAAAGAATTTTTCAGGATAGACTCAACTCTTTGGTATCTAACTTGGTGAATTTGACCAGTGAATTTGTCCCAAGCGTCTTTCAAGTTCAGAATAAATTTTTCTACAATATCTGCGGTCTTTCCATCCTCGCTCCCTGACAAGGTGTATGTGCAGTAGATTCTGAGAAACTTGTTTTTGCGAGTACCATTTTTAGTCAGTTCCCTAATTCTCAGTCTTTCCGACCTCATCAGGAGCATTAATTCTTCCCTACAACATCCATTTTCTATAGCTTTTAGTTCCTGTTGACGGTCGAAATCTTCCGTGAAAGAACCGAGATGAAGGGTAAGTGTTTCTCCGTAGGGAATTTCTTTGAGTCCTGCTTCTATACCCTCAAAAATTGGCACAATTTGTTCTTCTGGTAGAGAGGGGTGAATCCCTTGACATTCAAAGCAGAATTTGATTTGCAGTCCATCATTCTTTTTGAGAATAATTGCTCCAATATCCTTTCTTCCCCCAATCGAAATACTAGCAATAGCTGCTATATGAATTAAGTCTTCAAAGGGAGTCAGGCGTTTGGCTACTGCGATTTCTTTGGCGGAGATAGTTTTTATTCCCACCTTATCTTTAGGCGGTTTTTCCTTAGTTGAAGAACTCATTGTAACGAACCATTTTTGACTGTAATATAGGACTCTAGCTTTAACAAAGTTTGGTGGTTTAATTCCCCTGCCTCTACAGGCAGCACATTTTGATGCCTAATTAAAATCACAGTTACAAAACGTAATTGCGAATTGATTTAAAATAGGGGAAGAGTTAAGGAGAAAGCTCAGATTTTTTTTCATGTTTGGTTGTGGGATTTTTCCGTTATTGACTGATTTGAATTATCAGATTCTTCTCCAAAAGCTTCCCCAACTTCCCCAACTTCAAGAGCTTCAAGAGCAATGGGATATTTTTTTATTTGAAAGTCCCTTAGTTCCATTCCGTCTACGGACTTCTCTCTGCTCCCCTGCACAAGTGCTGTCTCAATGTGCAACGCCAGGTGTGTAACAGCTTACTTACTTTCGACGGCTCACTTTTTTTCTAAAACTTGGTGTTAGGGATTGTGGCTGTTGTACAAGAGAATAGAAACGTTTGTAACCTCTGGCGACTCTGGGAACTCCTACAAACTTTGATAACCAGATTTTGTTGCTAGTCAAAGTCCACCAGGTCGCCCACCCCCAAGCAATTACTAACCCAGTTACCAACCATGATGCTTGCAACATCGCCTTACAGATGAAGTATGCAGCCATTGCAATTGCTGTCCAGGGGAACACTTGATCTGCGGGAAACGGACCAATTCTTGGCTGTTCTCCCAAAACTCGGTTTACCGTTCTGAATTCTCTACGCTGCTTTGTCATACTTGTGTTCTTTGTTGGGGTAGTTCCAGCCCAAAGCTACGCTGGAACTTGCTTGCGAGTGTAAGACATCATTATGCTGCGCCGCCACCGCCACCGCCAGTAACTAATCCTGAGAGAATGTCCCCGACCACTATCGTGACGGCGATAATCAATGGAGTCCTAGCTAAGTTTTGCCAATCTTCATCATTTCTGGCAGCATTCACAATCCTTACTAGAGAAATACCCAGATAGACAAGGAATAGCCCTCTTAAAACGTTGAAAATTAGTTTAATAGCTTCTGCTGAAATGCCTGTAAAAGCACCTGTCATCCATGTTTCTGCATTGTTTAAAAATTGTGCAGAAGCTGGGGCGGTGGTGAAGTCCAGCATGAAGATTACTGCCACAATCGCAAATAAGATGCCATATAAGTTAATCCCCATTCTCCGCTGCAATTTCTCAAAGTTCGTTAGCAGCTTGTTGGCTTCTTTGGGAACTGCTAAAACAATGGCTGTGAGGAACATTAGTGAGGATATGATCAGATGGTGTATGGAAATATCCACAATCATCAGTCCCGCTGCTACTGCCATCAACAGTGCAATTGAACTTTTTTCTTGAATCCTCCGTTTTCTCGCTCCTACAATTGGATATTCTTCCATCTCTTCGTAGCCCAAATATAGTTCGTTGTCGTACTTAGGAATGTCGAATTTTCTCATGTTCAAATCTCTAGAGATGCTTTTTTGTAAGCTATCAATTCTTCTCTGTTAGCATCATTTTGCAATATCTACCTCTCTCCAGTCTGCTATCAAATTTCGTATTTGCAGATATAAAATTCCGATTCTCTATATTTCACAATTTCCCTATAAAAGCTAGCTTTTTCAAGCTTTTCACTCTCTTTATATCAATTGATATAAGTAATAACTGGTGTTGGTATTGACATGAATATAAATACGTATTGTTTTCGTAAAAAAGAGTTTTACCAGCTTTTGATATTTGGGGGTGGTCAGTACAAGAGATACAGACATGGCGAAACTCTTGCTTAATCAATTTGCTCATAGCCCATTGTGATATAAAATACCAACATTTGGTCATAGGTTGATATTGTATTCTTAAAAAACGGACTGTTCATGAAATAGATTCAGATTGTGCAATATTAATCAGTTGGATATTCGTCCTCATGAACTGATTTTTGTTGTGGACTTGCAAACCAGCCAAATTCTCTCTGGGCATACTCTAACTGTTTCTGATCTTCGGCTGTCCAGGTTTCTTTATGCAGATAAACTATATCGAAGGAAAACCCCTTACCAGGTTCATACTGCTCAGTCGCAATACCAATGACGGTTTTACAATTCTGTTGCAACCCTCGCACTACAAAGCATCTTCCCCCTAACTCAGTGACACGGTATTGTCGGTCTTCTCCGTGCGGCTTTGCCAAAAATACATAAGCTATACTGGATTGCGGTGATATTAGGGTTCTTGACTCGATTCTACGTTGAGCAGCCAAATCCATGAAATCCTTAAAGAATTTTCCTAATATTCGGCGTGCAAATCGGGGTTCTCTTGCCATTGCACGAAGCGCAAGTTCAGATTGATTTAAATCAGGTCCGAATTCTAAATTATTGTTCAGGACATCCTCACTTATATTTTCAAGGAGTCTATCCCATATATAACTGTCTTTATCAGCTTCTCTTTTCGCCTTGTATTCTGGTTTCTTAATTATCTCATCCCAAATGTTGCTTCCCACAACAATGACATCGAAATCCTGTGGGTAAGAACGTCCATTATATATGTAGTAACCCAGAAGTGTTGAATATTAAGAAAAAGCTGATAAAAATAGCCCAAAATTTGGTAATATTTGGGCGAATAGTTAAAATATTTTAGTTTGATAATGATTATAAAATCATTTCCCAAGATTGTCAAAGATATCTTGAGCGAACTGCCAAAAAAGGATTATCCAGTATTGAACAGCCGTCTGTTCTTTGAGTGTTGGCTATCTTATGTATTAGATAATAGCCTCACAAGTATGCGAGATTTATTTAAGAGACTTAATAATACAGGGTTTGAAGTAGATATTTCTACTTTTTCCAAAGCAAACTTGCATCGAAGTCAAAAACCATTCCAAGAAATTTATAAAAAATTAAACGAGTTAGTAAAAAGTAAAACTCACAAAAAATTACACGATAAATATACCATTTGTCCAATCGATTCGACAATTATTACGCTGACAAGTAAGTTGTTATGGGTGCTAGGTCATCACCAAGTCAAACTTTTTAGTTCGCTAAATTTAGCTACAGGAACTCCAGAAGATAACCTAATAAACTTTGGGCATAAGCATGATTATAAATTCGGTTCAAGAATGATATCAAAATTGCCAGAAGATGCTGTAGGCGTGATGGATAGAGGATTTGCAGGATTGAAATTTATTCGGGAATTAGTTCAGGAGAAAAAATATTTTGTTCTGCGAATAAAGAATAATTGGAAGCTAAAATTTGAAGAATTAACTGACTTATTTAAAATTGGTGCATCTGATGATACTCAAGCCTATAGAGTAGTTAATTTTTGTGATTTAGAAACGAAAACTGAGTTTCGTTTAGTCACTAATTTACCTGGCTCTGGAGAAGCCGCAGTTAGTGATGATGAAATCAGAGATATTTATCGATTGCGTTGGGGAGTGGAATTGTTGTGGAAGTTTTTAAAAATGCACTTAAAGCTTGACAAATTAATTACCAAAAACGTCAATGGTATCACGATACAAATATATGTTAGTTTGATAGCTTATCTCATTTTACAGCTTTCATCTATTCCTGAACAATGGGGAAACACACTATTAGATAAAATTCGCTATATTCAGTCTTGTATGTGTCAGAAAACCAGCTATGTTCATTGGTTTGAGGAGATGATGTCATGTTGACAATTTCACGCTTTGTAGACTTAGTATAATCAATAATGTAAAGTTTTGTATCAATATTCAACGTTTCTGGTAGTAACCTAAAAGGTCTTCTTCATATCCCTCAAATACGGTTTGCTTGCCAGAATGATATAAATCTTCTTTATCAATAAGGTATTGCACAAAATCCGTTATTGTATCAAGTTCTCTTAGTATTGTTTCAAAGGAAACCCTATCGAATACATGAACAAATCCCTTGCCAAAATCACCAAATTGAATTGGAACCTTATCATCTCCACCTAAAGCGACAGCAACACGATGGATACGCCGCACGTCTGATGATGGAAAGGGTAAGCCTTGGCTGCCATCGCTACGGATCACATGTGAAGTCAATTTAATCCGTTTTTCAGCACCATAGATTTGATCTACTGAACCTTCAATAGCTTTTCTAAGCCATCGTTGCCAATCTACTTCAATATTGCCGCTATCGGTGAGCTTAATATCTTTAACACTGATAATAATAATATCTGGTTCGCAGACAATAAGGATGTCACATAGCTCTTTGGAATTCTTTCCTCTAGGATTTGCGTAACTCCAGAGAGAAAGGAAGGATTTATGGCAGACTTGGTAAACAAATTCTTCTGAATCATTAACAGGTTTATTCATATTAAAAAATACAATTTTACTATGTTATCTACCTATCTAGATAACATAGTAAAATTGTATAAACAAAATTTCTAGCGATTGGTTAGTTTCTTGAATTCTAAGCTAGTGTGTGTGTAAATCCTATTTTGAGGCAGTTGCGCGCAACGACAAACCGAGCGGTGTGCGTTCCACAATAAAGCACGAGAGGCAGATGTTCCTGCTTCTCCATAGGATTGTAAACTTTATGGTTTTTTTGTGATTATAACAGTCGTCCCAGATTTAATCCCCAACTTAACAGCAGAGCCAGCAGGTATTTCTAAAACGCGGTTGACTAGTTCAGCCGAATGGTAAAAAGGACAAGGTTCTTTAGAACATGGTGGCGCACTTTTCACAACTGTCTTGACTACTCCATTTTGAAGGAAGATGATGTCGAGGGGTATCTGTACATCTTTCATCCAAAACTCTACTTTCTGCGTTTTGGCAATTTCAAACAGCATCCCCCGATTTTCGGGTAGCTCTTTTCTGTACTTCAATCCCAATGCCAGATGCTTTGGTGTCTGCGCCACTTCCAATTGAATCTGTTTGCTTCCAACTTTTGCGATCGCAGTAATCGGTAGTTGTTGGGGAGAACGTGCCGCTAGAGCAAGTATACTTAAGATCATTGACCCTACAGCTAAACTAATACCAGCAATCGGACCAATTATGTTCAGGCACTTTAATAAAAATTGAAAGGAGTTATGGGAGTTTTTCGCTTGAGATAGAGTTGTTGCTTGAGATTTGTTCAAAGGGTTGATCATCTTATCCACCAAATATATCTATATTGCTAATTGCATATTGAGAAGAGTCTGCGGGAGAAGACGGTAATCCTTGAAGGTCAGCCTTGTTCCTCATACTTTCCACCCTGTCTGCCTCCCTAATCGCTAATGGATTGATTTGCCGACGTTCTTCTAAAAGAGTGGCAACTGAAATTTCCAGTGGTGGCAAGTCAGCATCTGAAGGTATGGGAATATCTTCTGGAAACATTTGGCAGAAAGTGCTGGCTGCCGCCCTCTCCACAATGGTTTGGATTTCAGCACCTACACAGCGATTGGTTTCTTTAAGAAGTCGTCGCCATTCTTCTTGACTGTAGGGGTCATCGCCGCCACGAAATCTGTTATCAAACCGAGCGCCGTGTAGTTTGAAAATGGTGTGTCTTTCACCATAGTTGGGCAGGTCTACTTTATAGATATAGTCAAATCTTCCTGCCCTGGTAAGTTCTGGAGGCAACCATTCCATACGGTTAACACTAGCAATCACAATTACATCACTAGTGCGTTCCTGCATCCAGGTTAGCAACTGTCCTGCTAACCTTCTAGCTACATCATCATCTCCAGAAAATCCTTTATCAAAATCGTCAAAATAAATTACAACTTCGTTGAGGCGGTCTGCTAATTTCAGTAGTTTTTTCAGTCTTCTTTCTGCTTCGTTGCCATAGCTTCTAAAGTTACCCCAATCTACTAAGATAAGGGGAACACCCAGAATTTGTGAGCATACTTTAGCAGAGTGTGATTTGCCTGTACCAGGAGGTCCCACCAGCATTATGCCTTTGGGAACTTTCAGCTTATATGCTTTAGCAAGGGGACTAAAAAGTCTTTTGAATTTCTTAAATGCCTCTTGCATCAACTCCAATCCTCCTAAAGCAACTTTAGGAGGTGGAATAAACTCAATTTCATAAAGTCTATTGAGCAGATTTATTTTATATAGCAATAGATTTTTAGCTATTTCTTCTGGACTATCATCATGATGGAAGCTAATTGATTTTAGCCCTTTGAGAAAGTCACAGATGTATAGTCCAATGCCACCACGGGCAATAGTAATTTTGTCCCTCTCATTAAATGTTGGTGGCAACAGTCCTTCTGCCTCTTCATTGAGAGCTATGAGAATTTCTGAAGTGTCAGGAAGGTCTTGAGTGAGCAGGGGGATTTGGGCAGCAAGTTCTGGGTGTAGGTCTGCCTGTGGCCCCAACAGAATAGCGCACTTAATTCCAGAGTCAGCACATTTGGTAAGGGAGAGATTGAGCAAATTGGATTTTACCCACTCAGACAGCAGAAAAAACTGAGTTTCTTGAGGGACATTGGCACTAATCCAAGGGTATAGGTTTTCTATTATGAGTACTCCTTCTCCCTGATAATTTTCCCAAAACTTCAAAATTATGAAGTAGTCTTTTGAGTCTTTTACTAGTGGTGGAATGTATTCATCAAAGTTTATGATATTTATCTGTCCACTATCAGAGTAATCAATTTTTTTAATGGCTGACTGCCCCAAATTCCAAAGCAAACATGGAGTTTTGATAGAGGCACAACATTGGGAAATATATCGCAGAATCCTATATCTTTCTTGAAAGGGGGATTCACAACAAATAACAGTTTCTCCCTGCTCAATTAGTTTAATAAGCTGGTTAAAGATATCTGATGTCATCTTTTATCCATGATTTGTTAACAAAATACTAATTGGATTTTTGATTTAATAGCTACTATCAAACTGTGCAAAAATATATATCATTTGATAGATGAGTTTTTGTGAAAAAAAATAGATTAGTTTGTAGTTTTGGTTGGGGAATGGGTGTTTTTAGGATGGGGATGTTGTTCATCAACCACAGCATGGCTAAGTCAACTCCCGTCTATCCCATCCTCTTCATCCCCTCCTTCTCTACCCCCAAGGACTTATTTCCTAACATCAAAACTTCTGGAAGTGGTACTGCTCCTGTGGGTGCATCTGAAGAGCAGTTTGGAGAAGTGCTAGTGCATTATTTTGGTGTAATGGTGCGATCGCAGCAGGAGATGCTGCCAAATGGTCACGAGCGTCCTTACACCGCTGATTTTTTAATTGTAGAACCGAATACTGGATTACACATAGATATAGAGGTGGACGAGAGCCATTCATTTGCCACAAGTGAGCCTACTCACTGTATAGGTCAGGGCAAACGCACCTTATTTCCTAACAAAAACTAATAAGGATTTCAAAATCATTTATATAAATGCAAAATTTGGCAAAAAGATAAATAGAATAAATTGATTCTTTGCTAACACGTAAATTAGCTTA
>JAESGB010000192.1_pt1 | contig 21619 bp, 21 predicted proteins | sample 9266211 | NCBI WGS metagenome assembly JAESGB01 (sample SAMN14514844, study PRJNA621659) | algae metagenome | isolation source: Goleter apudmare HA4340-LM2 and co-occurring heterotrophs from cave wall... | place: USA: Maniniholo cave, Kauai, Hawaii | collected 2009-07-28 | reverse complement strand
GAGGAAGTCCGTGAACTTCGTCAGCGCGGTATTGAACGTCGTATCGGCGCCGGCGAACGCCGCCGACGCGCCCAGGACCATCACCATCGCGATGATCGCCAGGCCGAGAAGGACGCCATTGATCTGGACACCCTTCGGCATTGAAAGTGCAGACATGCTCTTTCCCCTTGAAAGACGAAGCGGATTGCTGCGTCACCCTTAAAAGGGAGGAAGAAACTGACTCCCGCAAGATGGAAAAAAATTACACTATTTGTCTCGCGCCAAGTACATCTTGGTCGCCCGGAACAACGCCCCGCCTACTGCGGATTCTAAGGCGGTATGACTTGGATCAGTGTAAAAAAATTACACTATTTGTTGATGCGCCTTGCCGGAGGAGATCCGGTTACGCATCGTACCGCATCTGGTCGGCTTTATGCGGCCGATGGCGACACCCGCCGCTTTGTCGTACGGTCCGATATGCCCCAGGCGCTTTATACCTTCAAAGTGGATCACTCGCTGTTCCGCCTCGCCGTGGATGCGATGCGCATTCATTCATTGGCCACATGCGGATTTGAGACTGTTTCCGCTACCTCTATGAAGGGGTTGGAGAATTTCGTCGTTTGCCGTGATCCTGCCCCCTTTGTTCACGAGGCGCGAGATGCCGACATCCCCGGTCCGATTCGGGTCACGTTACGCATTCAGATGCACCAGAATGACCTGTTTCAGCGCGCGCGTGCCCATGCTGGCGACGCATCCGGATCGCTTGCGCCAATTCGGCTCACCTTCATTATCGGGCTACTCGCCGCATTTCATGGAACATTTACGGAGAGGTCATGAATCGCGCTGCGTGGCGGTGGTTGACAACGTGAACGGATAGATGCGTATTAGACCCCTAACGGGGGTCGCAGTATGTACCACCAGTCTACAAAGGCTTCAGTCTGCGAAGATCGGCAACAACGTCTTCACGCGTTGTTCATGGCTGAGTGGCGTCTGAAGAAAGTGACAAATGCCGAAATGGCTCGCCGCCTCGGCAAGAGCCTTAGCCTCGTCAACAAAATCCGAGCCGGCCAAACGCCCTTCACAGGGCGACTGATCGACCAGTTTGTTGATATCCTGCAGATCGACCCTGTCCGCGCCTATATCGCCGTCGACATCCTTCACGAGCCGATGGTGTACTACAGCCCGAGGTTCGCGACCGCAGTTACCGAAAGCCTCGAGTATTTCTCGGCAATCCTTTCCGATCCCGACATCCCCGAGATAGTGACTGGCTCCGAACGCGGCATCGGTCGAACTGGGCTGACCGGCTGAAGTCGGTCGTCGACACTACCAGTCTCGAAATGTACCGCCCCGTCTTACCGTCACATCACCTTGCGCTAAGCGTCCGAGTGGCAGAATGACGCTTGCTTATGCCCAGCGACCCATCCGAGATCAAAAAAAGCACGCGGTCCATGCGCCTGAAAAAGGAGCGGGAAGACAATGCGGGGTACCGGCGGTCGACCGTGGCGCTGTCGCCCGTCGCATTAGCGATCGCAGAGCGACTTCAGGATCGTCTGGGCCTCGGCTCCAGGGAAGCTGTCATCAACGCGGTTTTCGAGCGCATCGACTCCGATCGATATCTCAAATACGAATTTCTAGGGCCAGAGGGCTTCCGTTCGCCACCATCGCTGGCCGAACCCGAGGCTTCAAACCACGAGACAGCGGACCACGGACATGCGGCAAAGGCCACCAGCTGACGAGTCGGGTCATGCCATTGTCGATTTTCTCGACGAGCATCGACTGCCGCACAGCCCCGAGAATTACGGCTTCGCTCACACCTATTTCGAAGGTGCTGACGAGGCCCATTTCATGGCCGTCGCCAATCTGATCGACGGCGGTTATCGCCTCCGACAGGAAGACGTGCGAGCGATTTCGGCACCAGCGGATCTCCATGGCACCGCGACGACGATCGGCGAGCTCTCAACAGAGGTCATGCACATCATCGGTGCAACTGCCCAGGAGGCAAATGCCTTCGTGAAGACCCTGACGCTGACCGCGGCCGAGCTGGTCTCCGCCGACGGAAGCATCCATAGCGCGGTCGCGCGCATGACCGCCCAGGCAGAGCGCGCCGAAGAGCGGTTGAAGCAGATGAGCCTTCAGACGGCCCTAGTCCGCGAGCGCCTACGCTCGCTGGGCGTCGATACTGACATCGATCCTGCTACCTCGCTCCTCAACCGCATCGCGATCGAGTCGGTGCTCACCGCTGCACTCGGGCGGGAAGGCCCTACCCTTCTTGCGCTGGTTGCGCTCGATCAAGTCACCTCGATCGGGGCGACTCATGGGATCGGCGTCGTCGAGCGGGTCCTGCGCGCGCTGGGCCAGACATTGCGGGATCATTGCATGCCGCACCGGGTCGGCCGCTGGGAGGCAAAGCGGATCGCCATCGTGTTCGACAACTGCGACCACGAAGCCGCCCGCGATATGCTGAACGCAGCCCGCAAGGCATTCTCGAGGCGAAAGCTGCAACGCGTCGAGAATGAGACGCCGATCGGCGAGGTGACATGCTCGGCGGGGCTCGTACTCGCCCCCAACGCTGTCTCAGAGGATCGGGCCTGTTGAAAAATACCGGACATGCCGGGGTGCTCCTTCGTTTCACTCCTACCGTGAGGAGCGCCGCTATGATGGGACCAGCCTGTCGCGGTGGGCGGGAAGGGGCGTCCCGTCGCACCATAGAAGCCTTGTTGCCCGCAAACCACCTGTTGCGTCGTATCGATCAATGTCTCGATACGGGCGAGCTGAGAGAAGCGCTGGCTGATCATTACAGCGCGCGAGGTCGGCCTTCGATCGACCCCGAACTCCTCATCCGCATGACCCTGATCGGCCGCATCTACGCGATCACGTCCGAGCGGCGTCTGTGCGAGGAGCTGCGCTACAATCTCGCCTATCGCTGGTTCTGCCGTCTCACGCCGGGGGACAAGGTTCCGCACCACTCGACCTTCAGCAAAAACCGGCACGGACGCTTTCGCGATGCCGGCGTCTTCCGGCAGCTGTTCGAGGCCACGGTTCGCCGCTGCATCGGAAAGGGCTTGGTCGGAGGCAAGGACGCCGCGATTGATGCCTCGTTCATCGAGGCTGATGCGTGCTGGCAGCGCAAGACCGTACCTGGCTATTTGCCCTACGTAGCGAACGCCGGTCGTCCTGTCCGGGAGTGGCTGGCCGATCAGGGTAGTATCAGCACAAAACCTGGCGGCTCGAAGGATTTCGAGGGTGTATCGCGAACCGATCCCGCCGCAGCCTGGTCGGCACGCCCGGGGCGCGCGCGGTTCGGCTATGCACTGAATGCGCTGGTCGACACGCCGAGCGGCGTCGCGCTCGACGTCGAAGCGACGCCGGCGCGCTTTGCCGAGGAGGTCGATGCCGGCCGTGTCATGCTCGGACGAGCCGCCGATCGCTTTGACTATCACCCCAAGCGGATTGCTGCAGACAAGGCCTATGGCAGCGCCGGCTTCCTCGGTTTCGTACGCGACCAAGGCGCGATCCCGCACATCCCGGTGATCGACCGCACGCAGCAGACGAAGGGCAAGCTGCCGCGAACGGCATTCAGCTATGATCGCGACACCGACAGCTTCACCTGTCCGATCGGCAAGACGCTCCGGCACTACACCTTCCACCTGCGCACTGGCGTACACCGCTATGCTGCCGATGCACGGGACTGCGAAGGCTGCGTGCTTCGGAAGACATGCACGAAGGCCCGTCGTCGCACACTGGTTCGTCTCGACAATGAGGACGCCCGGGATCTCGCTAGGGCCGAACTGGAAACCGGGCTCTTCAAGCGATCCATGCGATTGCGGCGCGGGGTCGAGCGGTTCTTCGCCGACGCCAAAGGCAAGCATGGCATGCGGCGACTTCACCTGCGTGGCATCCGCGGAGCGGAGGAGGAATTCCTGATTGGCGCGGCCGTGATGAACCTGATGATCCTGGCGCGACCACAGCGTCTGACCGACAAGCCCAGACGAGGCAGGTGCATTCCAGCAGCGTTGACCCCGGCGGCCATATCGGCCCGGTCGATCGAGCATGATGTGATCGTCTCGCCACCGCGACGATATGCCTGATCGCTGATGGGCTTTGCGCACGGTCACGCGGCGCGCAGTCGTTCTTTGCGGTACGGCACGCCATCGAGCAGCGCCTGGCCGGGCGCCTTGGGCGTGCCGTCACCATTCACGTACATATAGAGTGTCGTGGTCGTCATGCCGAGGCGGCGCGCGACATCGGCTGCGACTGCGTTGCGATCGGACATTGCAGCCATCGCCATCGCGAGGGTGGCCTTGTCCATCTTGCGAGGCCGACCGCCCATCCGTCCCCGTGCCCGTGCCGCGGCAAGTCCCGCCTGTGTCCGCTCGGCGATGAGCTCGCGCTCGAACTCGGCGAACGCTGCGAAGATGCCGAAGGCGAGGCGACCGTTGGCGGTCGTGGTGTCGATCTGCGCGCCGGCACCCGCCAGCACCTTCAGGCCGATGCCGCGTTCGCGCAGCGCCTCGGCCGTGACGACCAGATGGCGAAGATCGCGCCCAAGGCGATCGAGCTTCCAGAGGACCAGTGTGTTGCCGGGTTGCAGTGCCTTCAGGCACGCGGTTAGACCGGGGCGGGCGTCGTGCCGCCCCGACGCAAGGTCTTCGTAAATCCGCGAGGGATCGACGCCGGCCAAGAGCAACGCATCGCGCTGGGGTGCCAGCGTCTGTGACCCGTCAGCTTTGGACACCCTCATATATCCAATGAGCATTGTTACCCCGCCAGAAAAGACATCCGACAGCCTGCAATATGCCAGTGGTTTCCGCAACGGGTTTTCCGATTGGTGGAATGCGTTGACGAGGCAAAATCAGCAACCGCCAGAAAACCGGTCGTTTTTCTGGCGGTTGGTGTGCGCTGTGAGTGCCCCGTCGCTTCACGGCCAAAGACAGTTACGGTGGGGGCTTCGGGAAACTTCGGCAACAAATTAGCGTGGTGCCGGATACGATCAGCTTTGCGAAAGGGGGGGCTGACCATAGGCGTGGGTGGCGATGCGTTTGCTTACTCGTTTTCGGGACGTAGCGGTGCGGACTAGTGTCGCATCGCCGCGGGCAACGAAAAGCTTTTAAACCACCGTCCCGGTGAAAGCCCCAATAAGGGCCGTCATCCCCATCGCAAGGACACCCAGTAAAACCACCCGGATCATGGCGCGCCCGATCGGGGCGCCGCCCGCCTTCGCTCCAAGCGCACCCAGCACGCCAAGCAGCACCAATGCCGTTGCTGGTACCGCATAAAGCACAGCGCTATGCGGTGCTAATGCAGCGATCACGGGTAGGATCGCGCCGGCGGCAAATGCCAAGGCCGAGGATACCGCGGCCTGCATCGGCTGCGATGCGCCGTCGTCAGCAAGGCCAAGCTCATCACGGCGATGCGCTCCCAGAGCGTCATGTGCCATCATCTGTTCGGCCACCTGAATCGCTAGCGACGGCTCGACGCCACGCCCTTCATAGATTGCGGCCAGTTCCCGCGTTTCGGTCACGGGCGAACGTTCCAACTCGGCCGATTCCCGCGCAAGGTCAGCGTTCTCGGTATCCGCCTGCGAACTGACCGAAACATATTCGCCCGCCGCCATCGCCAGTGCACCCCCGACCAATGCTGCTACCCCCGCAACAAGGACTGTGCTCGCAGTCGAGCCTGGCGCGGCTGCGACACCGACGATCAGGCTTGAAACAGAAATGATTCCGTCGTTGGCACCGAGCACCGCTGCGCGAAGCCAGCCTGTACGGTGGACGAGATGATGTTCTCCTGGCGCGTGATCGATGGCGTCGGTCGTCATTGGCTATCCTAAAGTATGTCGAACTCGGTGAGCCGCCGAGTGGGCGGGAATTGGATTGTATTTGGCTCCGGACAGCAGTGCAGGGATGATGGAGCGATGTAGCTACGCCAGGTGCGTTGCGGCACGGGCCTGACGAACAGCTGACGAAAGCGATGGCTCCCGTAATTTCAAGGCTAGACCTCGAGTCGGACGCGAAACGAAGCACCCCCGCCTGTCGCGTTTTCGACGCTGACCGTTCCACCATGCGCTTCGGTCAACCGTTGCACGATGCCAAGGCCTAGGCCCGCTCCGGTAGAGCTGCGGCGATCCTTGCGCCAGAAGCGGTCAAACACGTGCGGAAGATCGACCTCTGCAATCCCCGGCCCGTAGTCACGGACCGTCAGCTGTGGACCGGGTCCCGCGCTTACGTCGATGGGCGTGACGCCGGGCGCGTGTGACAGCGCATTGTCGATCAGGTTGCGATAGATGCGGAAGATCGCTTCCGGGTGCCCGATCGCCGCGGTGTCGCCGAAGCTCTCGAAACGTAGATCACGCTGCGCCGCGAACACCTTTGGCGCCATCGCGGCCACGACGTCCCGGCCGATGTCGGCGATATCGATGGCAACGTGGCCATCGAGGGCCAGCGCGTCGGCTTGGGCGAGATCGAGCATCTGTTCGACGAGACGGGTCAGGTGCCGCGCATCGGCCTGCAGTTCGTCCCGTTGCTTGCCTGCGGGGAGCCGATCGAGCGATAGCTGCATGATCGACAACGGTGTGCGCAGCTCATGTGCGGCGTTGGCAGTGAACTCCCGCAGAGTCGCCATCGCTGCATCGAGCCGACCGAGCGCCCGATTGACGGCACTGACGAGCGTGTTGACCTCTCGCGGCTCACTCGGCTCCGAAAGGCGAAGCAGGGTGTTGTCGGGTTCCAGCGCGTCCACTTCGCGCTCGGCATGGCGGAGCGGTTGGAGCACCCGGCGGACGGCGAAGACGTTGAACAGCAACAGCAACAGCGACAACGGGATCAGCGGCAGCATCACGTGCTGAATGATCTCGTTCACGATCACCGGCACATAGGGGCGGATGCCGTCGCCCTCGAACTGCATCGCCAGCCATCGCCGCTCCTCGCCGCGATCGATCGCGCGAACGCCCGATATCCGATAGCCGCGAGGAGTCTGTTCGCGCCGCGTCCAGTCGACCAGGGTTGACGCGCCGTCGATCCCGGTTTCCCCTACCCGCCGGAGTTCGGGTGATCCCGGTTCGACATAGCGCGCGGACCAGGATTCGGCCCCCGGCGGTCCGGTTAGCAGGTCGGGCGACAGCACGCCGCCTGCCTGAGCCTTCGTCGCTTCAAGCGTCAGCAATTCCTGCGCGAGCGATTCGGGCTGGCGACTGTAGGTGAACACGACGATCCCGACGTCGAGTGCTGCGAACAGCAGCGTGAACGCCGCCAGACGCGCCGCAATCTGTCGGAACAGCGTAGGGGGCCGTCGCCTTGGCCGAACCGCGTCCATCCTATTCACCAGATACGCTTGGCGCGAACAGCGCATAGCCGACGCCGTGCACGGTGCGGACCTGCACGTCCGCCCCGGCGGCGGTCAGGCGCTTGCGCAGCCGCGATACTGCCGCTTCCAACGCATTGGGCGTTACCTCGGCGTCCATCGCATATAGCGTATTCTCAAGCGCCGGCTTGGCGACGACGTGTCCGGCGCGGCGGAGCAGAACTTCGAGCAGGTTGATTTCACGCGGCGTCGCGTCGATCGCGACGCCGCCCACGTCGGCCGACCGTGAGGCACAATCGAGCACGACGTTGCCCGCGGCGAGCTGGGTGCCGAGCGACGCCCCGGGTCGTCGCAGCAGGGCACGACACCGCGCCGCGAGCTCGGGAATCTGGAACGGCTTCACCAGATAGTCGTCAGCGCCCGCGTCGAGTCCGGTGACGCGATCGTCGAGGCCACCTCGCGCGGTCAGGACAAGGATCGGCGTCGCATTCTTGTCCCGGCGGGAACGGCGGACGATGTCCAAGCCGTCTCCATCGGGTAAGCCAAGGTCGACCAGTAGCAGGTCATATGTCGCCACCTTCATCGCCAGCTCGGCGTCCTCGACGGTCTCGACCCAATCGACCGCGAAACCCTGCGGGATCAGGCCGTCCCGAACCAGGCTGCCGAGCCGGGCGTTGTCTTCAATCAGCAGCAGGCGCATGGTCGATGTCGGTCCCCGTTGGTGCACGTTTGTAGCCAGTGACCATCGCCAGCGGCAGGTTTTCCCGGTGCCGCACGCTCTCGACGATCGCACCGATGACATGCAGGGCTACCGCGCCGATCAGAACATTGGCGGCGGTTTCGTGCAACGTCTCGACCCAGCCCACACCCCAGAATTGGTCGAGCCCCATCATCCATCCGCTGGTCCCCACCGTCGCCAGCAGGACAAGGAGGACGACGATCATTGCGCCTCCGGCCGGGTTGTGCCCGATGTAGCGCGGCTCGCGCCGGGCAGCCATCGCGCGAAAATAGCGCAGCAACACGAACGGGCCTGGCACGAAGCTGGCGAATTGCGCGTAACGCCGGCCGATAACACCCCAGATCAGCCGGATCGCCAGCGCCGTGACGACAACGTAGCCGACATAGATATGCGGCGGCTCCTCATGCCGAAGGAACGTCAGGTTGGCGATCACACCTCCTACCACGGTCCAGTGAAAGATGCGGACGATCGGGTCCCAGACCTTGACCCTGCCGCGGTTGCGAGCAGGGTCTCGGGAAGGAGCCGCTGGAGCGACGTGGCTCATCGTCAGTCGACGTTGTTCTGAACGACCGCGCCGTTCACCGGGTTGAAATAGACCTCGGCGCGCTTGCCGTCCTTGGTGTGGGCGTAGATTTCGTAGCAGCTGCCGGACACCTGAAAGACCTTGACGTCGCGATAGCCCATCTTGGCGACGCGGCCTTTCATTTGTGCCGGCGTCATCCATTTGGCCTGAGGCGCCTTGGTGCAGACGGGCGACGCCATCGCCATCGGCGCAGCTGCGACGGCGGCGAGAAAGGCTGCGACCTTCAAGGGGGCAAATCGGATCATCGAACGAGCTCCTGTCAGAGGCGGGATAGCCTCGATGACCGGGAGATCGCAGCACCGCCTGACCGAAACCTGACGGCACAGCGAGTTTTTCCGACGGCTCGAGAATGCGGTTGCCGCGGACCTGTCAGGTCGTCGTCAGGACCGGGGTCGATAGCGGGGCAGCCGCACTTCCGGCGGCAATGGAGTATCGACCATGATGAAGTCCCTGATCGTCGCTGCCGCCGGTGCCGCGACCATTTTCGCCGTCAGCGTGACCGCCGCGCCGTCGGCGCCGACCCGCCCGCTAGCCGCCAGCACGCGGGCGAACCTCGAAGCCGCGATGCACGGGGAGGCTTATGCCAACCTGAAGTATCTGCGGTACGCCGACCAGGCGCAGGCGGCGGGAAAGCCCGAACTCGCCAAGCTCTTCCGCGCATCGGCCAACGTCGAGGCCAACGAGCACTTCGATCGCGAAGCGCAGGCGCTGCGGCTCGGCAGCAGCAACAATGTGAACCTCGAAGATGCCATGAAGGGCGAGCACTACGAGAATGTCACGATGTACGTGAATTTCGCCAAGGAGGCGGAAGCGGCCGGCGACAAGAAGGTGGCGCAGATGTTCCGCCAGATCGCGGTCGACGAAGGCACGCATTACGCGGCTTACAAGGCTGCCCTGGCAAAGCTCCCCCGTCGCTAAGCCAGCTGCAGGCGCCGGCCCGGCCATCCCCCCGGCGGGCCGGCGCATCAAATCGGGATCGTTCGATAGGTTTTTAACACACGCCCGCCGAATGGGGCCTGAAAGAGCGCTCAGTGCCCTAATCGCGCAACATCAATTCGAACGCGAGATTTTCAACAGCCACGGTCGGTTTTGACGCCACCGCCCTGCCTTAGCGTTTCCGAGGGTTCGCGAGTGTCATAGACCCGCGTCACAACGTAGGCGGCTATGCTCGCCGGTGCCATCGCGCGTGCCGTGCCGGCAGGCTGGCAATGACCAGATAAGATGGCGGCTTGCTCGCTTGCCCTACCGATGTTGAAATCGCTCGGATCTCTTACTGGATTTCGAGATGGAATGTGTTCGCACTATCACGCGATAGGACTATTCGGCGTCCCGCATAATTCGTTCCCTGTAGGATTGCCGCCATCTTTGGAGGCCAATGCAGCCATGTGTTAGGGGCGTTGTTATTGTACTGTCGCGAGTTGTCATGCGTTACAGTAAACACAACATTGCCAAGTGCCTGGCCCTGCACAGTCACATGAAACGTAACGTTCGCTTCCTCAACAGGCTTGTTATTGAACTGCCCAGGATGCCATGAGCAGATATTGAAAAAGCTCTGACGAAACCATGTTTGGAAATGACCGGTTTTCAGGCTACTAGAAGTTAGCCTTAAGTAGGGAACTATCCCACCAGTCGTCTGCTGCTGAGCGTCGGTTGTAGAAAGGTCTTTCCACCAGCTTGACACTATGAAAATCCTCCAATTTACCCGATTTGTGGAAAAGTAAGTTATACCTCGACGGCGTGGCGTACTTCAACCAAGGCTCGCAGGGCATCATAAATTTGCTCCCGATTTGCCGGCAAGGAAAAGTACTCAATTATGAGATCATCAAGATTCTGTCGATCGGCTTGTTCTAGCTCATCAGAAACCTCTAGAACCTTGCGTTTCTTCATGGCTTTGAAAGCAGAAATAATCTCGTTGCGTTGGTTCTTGTTAAGCTCGTCTGGATCAAGCATATGAAGATTGGCCTCGATCCTGTCTTTATTAAGGTCGAGAGCACCCAGACCACGGCCAAAGCCTATGCCCTCGATCATAAGCAATCCAACTGTGCAGTTTAGGAGCGCGTGAGCCAGGTCGATGTTGACGCCGGCATGGGCGTTCAGGCCCATGAGCCGCTGATTGACGAACGCTGCCGGATTTACACGGCCCACATAGAGGCGCTTGCCATAAGCGAGTGGGATCACAAGCTCAGCGACGCGATCAGCGCGCATCTCATACCAGTGATGCCCCGCCTTCGCCAAAACATCGGGCAGCGGATCACCTGTTCCGTTTCGCACGGTCTTGAATCGCTTGATCCAGGCTAGCGCCCCTGTGTGGCCAAGCTTTTTCAGCTGACTCTCAGAGAGGCCGCAGCAAAATGCCTCGCCATCGGCCTTAGCCTCGTAAGTCTCGATCTTGGTCGAGGATTTCAGGACGGACGCGATGTAATCCGCCTCGATTCCATGTCCTTTGGCGGGGTAGAACAGCTTATCCCAGCCCCGCCTCTCACCACGGCGGATAGTAAATAGGCTTCGCACTGGCACTAGAGGGCAATCCAGAAGCCAATCTACATCTACGAATTGCGCGGAACCCGCTAAGCCATACGGCCGGGCCTTGATGAGCTGATCGTGGCTTACGGACCTGATGGACATTACGTCCTCTTGAGCACTGCCGATTTCAATTTGAGCTGCAACGCTGTCGACATGTGCATCGTCGGCCAGCAGATCGACAGGCTGCTTCAGGATAACGAACTTCGTATCGGACCGGCTCTCATCGGCGGCGGCTCGCTTTTCCAGCACCAAAACGTTCGTCACCACATCGCTGTTGGAGAACCAGCGACCAGAGCCGGAGGTGATAACCGCGCGAAGATGGTAGAAGGCAACCAGCCTATCGTAAAAGGCCTGTCCCCAAGCCGTGCCGAGCCATGCGTTCGGGATGATGATGACGACGCGTCCCCGCTCTTTTAGCAGGTCGTAGAACACGAACGGGAGGTATGCCGACACGTCCGATCGACCAGGCAGGCCCTCACCGTCCTGTTCGAGCAAAGCATTGACCGATGCCGTCGCGTCACCATAGGCGCGCCTGCCGTCCTGAGCGACAAACGGCAGATTGCTTGCAATGCACGCGAAGGTTCCAACCGTTTCTTTGATTAGGCTACCGTCGTTCGGGTCGCGAAACTCGATCGCCAGCCCGGGTTGAAGCGTAAACGCGTCGAGCGCGAAGACCCTTAAGGGCTGGCGCGCCAACGTCGGCGTGGAGAGCGAGAATGTCGCGAGCTGGACGGCTTGGCGGTCGATGTCCGAAGCGCAAATCTGGCTTGCAGCCTCAGCTCCAGAGATGCCACCCGCGAGCTTCGCGTCGAGCGCCGCTCGGATGATGGTGCCGCTGCCGCAACACGGGTCCAGTACGCGATCAGCCAGGTTATTGATTCCTAGCCGCACCACCAACTTAGCGAGCGGCGCGGGTGTCGTATACTGCCCGCGCAGCTTGCGGTCTCCGACAGAAGCGGCGGCTTCCAGGATCGTAGAAATCTGTGTTTGATCGACCGAGCCGAGCCGCAAATCAGACAGCAGCCGGTTGAACTGGCAAAGCTGCTCCCACGACTGTGAAGGCAGGACGCTGAGGCCCAAAGCGTCGCAGAATACCGTCCAAAAGTTGCACTGGTTGGAGATGCCTTGAAAGACACCAAGTGCATCACTGGGGGACATTTCGGTAGAGATGGTCGCAACGGGACCGGCACGGTCGTCGCGTTCGCGCAGCACATGAGCGAACAGGAACTTGCCGGTCCAGTTCATCAGGTTGGCGCGTGCAAGTGCGGCAAAGCGGTTGCTACCATCATACTCATTCTGGTGCCGATCCCACCACAGCGTGACTTCTGCTCGAAACGTGCCATCCTTCTTGGCCGCAGCTTCCAGCGCCTCGGCTACCAGCCCCTCGTTGGCCAGGATCAGGTTTGAAGGCCCCCCGCTCCGGTACGCATCAACGAACTGGCGACCTTCAAGGCTGCCGTCTGCGAACAGCGCGTTCATCGTTTGCAGGATTTCAGCGCCAAGCGCTTCCCAACGCACGCGAGCAGCACGCACGGCCGAGCGGGTCGTAATATCGCGGAGGTCGGTCCACTCGGTGTGCAGAGCGAACTCGTCTGCATCACGGTCAAGGGCGTAGAGGCGTGCGTAGCGCACGTTCCAAAGCACAAAGCTATCAAGGCCTAGCATACGGGCCTTCAGCTCAGCGTTATCGAAGAACTCCTGATCGGCTATATCCGTGTCTGGGAGCTTCAGCTCCCACCCTTGAAGGATGCGAGCTGTATCACGATCACCAAACAGCAAAACGTCGGGGAAGAGACTCCCCGACATGTCGGTAATTGTCTGCTCGCCGCTTACGTCACGGACAGCCCGATTTTCATTATGAGCAATGCCCTTCAGATATCCGATTAGATCGATTGCCCACGACCGTTCGTTATAAACCGCGACCGCCATTAACGGAACGTGCCCAGCAGCGCCGGGCCGATAATGTCATCAACGTCAATAAGACCACGTCGCTTAGCAGGAATTGCACGGCTAGCAGGCTCGATATCCTTCATCGAAGGAAGAGACTTTTCTTTCATCATCCTTTTTGCCTCAGCCAAGCGCATCGTAGCAACCTCTATGTAATCGATGGGAGCACTCTTGAACTTGTGAACATGCTCGTTCTTTTCGATGCCAATGTAATCCCGACCTTCAAGGAAGGCGGAAACTAGGAAGCTGCCACTTCCAAACGCATTGTCGAGAACTAAATCGCCGGGTGCTGTGAACATTCGAATGAGGTAGCGCCCAAGAGCAACAGGTTTTTGAGTGGGATGCCATACGACTCCGCCGGACTCGCTTTCCGCAGTTTTGCAATATAAAGAGTCCGTAGGAAAGCGCGCGCCATCACTCTTGACTTGGACAGGGCGAAAATCTCCGTAGCTCCCCGTATATTGATCCTTTCGCGTGCCCTTATCGTAAGGATCGGAATACCACATTACTGGTCGATAATCTGGCTGTTGTTTATAGAATACGCAAATGTCCTCATGCTGACGCAAAGGCTGTTTGCGAGCATTTAAGAAATTCGTAGGCTTACTCTTAATCCAGACAAACTTATATTTAAACCAATTCTCTTTGCTAAGCATGAGGCGAGCGGTAAACAAGCCTTGCGAGCTAAGGACAATAACGCCCTTGGGCTTAACAATACGCTCATAATGCGCCCACAACTCATCGAGTGGAATTAAGCTGTCCCACTTGTTCTGTGTTGTTCCATAAGGAAGGTCGCACAGAACCATATCGACTGACGAACTGTCGATTTTAGAAAGCAAATTTAGGCAATCGCCTTCATGCAGTGTATTCCGTCGAAGTCCCACGAACCTAGTTTCCAGTCCGGAGCAGAGGAATATCGCGATCCAGGTACTCGGACAGCGCCTTACGCACGACCCATGCCAATGACACGTTGTTGCGAGCGGCTTGTGCCTCTAGCTCTTGATAGAGACTATGGGGCACGCTGATCGAGAGCCTCTTGGTATCCAGCTGTTGAACACCATCGGTCCTGTCGCCAGCCATCGCCCTGCTCCTCAGTTTGCACCATCTTGCACCGGAGTGGTGCGGACCACATCAAAGCCACAGGTGCAGCCATCACGCAACCCCCAAACGGAATATAAAAGGAACAATACGCAATACGCTTACGGTTTTGCTATTGGTAGTTCAATCGCGGCTCGGCCGGGCACCCACGTTGAGGCTTGCTCGCCATCGACGTTTGATGAGGAACGCCGTGGATACGATGATGCATAAATCAAAGGTTTTGCATCAGAGCGAAAAGCCAGCAAATCCGGCCCCTTCCCTGATGCACAAATCTGATGCACGATTCCGCCCGTGATTTACGGCTATGCCCGCGTCTCTTCCACCGGCCAAAACCTGGCCCAGCAGCTCGCCCAGCTTGAAGCGGCGGGATGCACCAAAATATATCGCGAGAAGATCAGCGGGGCGTCGGCCGAGCGGCCCCAGCTCAGGCGCGCGATCGGCGCGCTCGACCCCGGCGACGTGTTGATGGTGACGGCGACAGACCGGCTTGCCCGCAACGCCCGCGACCTGTTGAATATCCTTCATGCGGTGAAGGAGGCCGGCGCGGGCTTCCGATCAATCGCCGAGCCGATGGTCGATACGACCTCGCACTTCGCCGAGGTGATTATCGCGGTGCTGGGGATCGCGGCGAGCTGGGAACGCGCGCGGATCACCGAGCGCACCGCAGCCGGACGGACCCAAGCCAAAGCGCGGGGCGTCAAGTTCGGGCGCAGGACCGCCCTCACCCCCCACCAGCAGGCCGAGGCATTGCGGAAGCTTGAAGCAGGCGACACACAGCGCACCGTGGCCGCATTATTCAACGTCAGCCAGGCGACGATATCGCGGCTTGCCAAGGCATAAGGTGACGCGTCTTGCGCGGCCCGCGCCCTATCTCCGCTCCGCTCCAACCAGCCCCCGTGTCGGCGTCTTAGTCTTTCGGGTGGCGATCGCTCCCGCAATAAGAAGGTTGTGCGATCCTGCTATTCTGCATACCATCAGATAATCAAAATTGAAGGTGTGCACACTTGCATATAATCACACTTGCAGCACAAAAGGGCGGGGTTGGGAAAACGACGCTCGCAGTCAATCTGGCGGTCGCGGCGCAAGCGGCAGGTATCAAGACCGCCCTGTTCGACCTCGACCCACAGGAAAGCGCAACGGCATGGAGCGAACGCCGTGAGGCAGAGCTACCCCACGTAGAGCCGATTAGTGCACGGCGCTTGAACCAAGCGATCGACGCGGCCGAGGCTAACGGCTTTAACCTCACCATCATCGATACGCCGCCGGCAGCCGGAGCTGAGGCAGCCGCAGCGGCGCAGCGGGCGGATATCGTGCTGATACCGTGCCGCCCTTCCCTCATCGACCTCGACGCGATCAAACGAACGGCCCAACTCATCATCAGCACCGGCAGGACCGGCTTTGTCGTGCTCAATGCGGCTCCTCCTACGGCAACGACGCTGCTGGATGATGCGAGGACATTGGCGGAAGACACGGGGTTAAGGGTAGCGCGTCCCGTCATCAGGGAACGCAGCGCCTATCGCGCAGCATGGCCTTATGGGCTTGGCGTAATCGAGCATGAGCCATCCGGCAAAGCCGCCCAGGAGATTGCATCACTTCGTCAATTCCTGTTTGATGAATTGCAGAATTGCACACCTGCAAATGTGAAGGTTTGATATTATGGCACGACGATCATCGCTTCTCGCGCCCGCTGTCACAACGAAACAGAAGCCGGAACCCGCCGCGCCTGAGCGCGCAGCCTTGCCACCAGTCGAGCGCGCCCCGCGATCGAGCGGGCAGCGACCGGGCAAGTATCACTTGGGTGCCTACTTCGACCCCGCCGATCCGACTGCCGAGGCGTTCCGAGTGCTGGCGGCAAGAACGCGCCGTAGCCACCAGGACCTGTTGGCCGAAGCGATCGCCGAACTGGTCGCCAAATATGACGCAGACAAGCAGTTTGGACGTGCTTGAACGTGTGCACACATGCACAATTGCAAGCGTGCAGGATTGAAACATGAAGAAACGGCGCGACCCTAGCCCGGAGTTCGACCTGTTCCTGCCCATCATGGGCGACCTTCCGCTCAAGGATCAGCGGGAGACGATGGAACGGCCGTTCTTTTCCTTGCAGAAACGCAAGCGGGTCAAGCCGATCGAATATACCAGCCCGGACGGCGCAACTTGGGTGAAGATCGAGGCGATACCCGCCTACGGCATGGCGACGATCTGGGACGCCGATATCATCATATGGGCCACGTCAGCGCTTAATCGAATGCGGGAGCAGGGGATAAACGACCTGCCCAGGACGCTCACAACCACGTCCTACGACCTTTTGCGGGCGATCAAGCGCAACACCAGCGGGCGCGCCTATCAAGACCTCCAAGCAGCCCTACAGCGGTTGCAGACGACTTCAATTTCCACGTCCATCCGTGCGCCCAAGCGTCGTAGCAAGGCGGGTTTCAACTGGCTCGACAAGTGGACGTTGGAGGTCGATCCTGAAACCGACCAGCCTCGCGGCATGACCATCACACTGTCGGATTGGGTCTATGAGGGGATCATGGCGGAGCGGTCGCTTCTCACCATGCACCCAGATTACTTTCTGCTGACCGGCGGGCTTGAGCGAGCGCTCTATCGTATCGCCCGTAAACACGCCGGGAATCAGCGCGGCGGGTGGACGTGTCGGGTCGAAGTACTGCGGGACAAGACCGGCAGCGACAGCAAGCCCAAAGAGTTCAACCGGATGCTCCGCAAGATCGTGGAGGCCAACCAACTCCCCGATTACGCTGTGGAAATGGTGGCGACGAATGATGGTAGCCCAGCCATTCAGTTCCGGTTGAGAGGGGAGGCGGAAGCCTTGGCGCTCTCCGAGCAGCTCCAGGCTGAGCAGGACCGACGCGACCGCATGGAAGCCGATCGACGGCGCACCACAGAGGTCGATGACCTCATGGACCGACTTTCAGGCCGCTCCTAACTATCGTGTTATCACACACCGGTGCCCCCGCTGACGGTCAATATCAGGGGCGGCAAAGCTCCTTGAACACCGGCGAGCGGCGTTTCCGAGCCATTTGCTATCGTGTTTTCACACACCTTTGATTCGTGTTTTCACACACCGCACTATCGTGTTTTCACACACCGAATCACGTGTTTTCACACACCCCATGTTCCGGCAAGCCTTTGCTTTTAAAGCAAAAAAGAGCCGCTTTTGACGGCTTAACCTACTTAACGATTCAGGCGTCACCTCAAGGTTTGTTCGCCAGACAACGATTTCTCGGACATAAGCGGAACATGGGCTACGCTACACGCTTCAACCGCGCCATTGGCTCGTTGAGTGGGTGGAATTCACCTGCTGGAAGTCGCCTGGCCTGCTCCCAGAGGTAATCGCCGGTCAGACTGATGTGCGCCCAGCCCATCGGAGAAAGGTGCGCAAGCAGTGCCGCATCGAACGTCGTGCCGACAGCGTTGAGGTGCTGGGCGGCCCGGTCGAGATAGACCGTGTTCCAGTAGGAAATCGCCGCAATCAGCAGGTTCAGCCCAGATGCGCGAAATTCCTGATTTTCCAGCGAGCGATCGGTGAACCGACCCTGCCGGTTGGTATAGATGGCGGCGGCAAGCGTGTGCCTCGCCTCGCCTTTGTTGAGACCGGCCTGACAGGCACGTCGCAGTTCCGGTTGTTCAAGCCAATCGAGCGTGAACAAAGTGCGCTCGATACGGCCCAGTTCAGCCAATGCAAAATCCAGCCTGTTCTGGCGTTTGTAGGCGGCAAGTTTTCGCAAGATTACTGACGGCGCCACCGTGCCATCCTTGATTGAGGCGACAATCCTGACGATGTCATCCCAATCGGCCTCGATCGCTGCCGTTTTGATGGTGCGGCCCATCAGATTTTCGATGCCCTTGTATGTCGATGGCGCAGCGATCGAACCCAGCTTGCGGTCGCCAATATCGCGCAGCCGGGGCGCGAAGCGGAACCCGAGTAGGTGGCAGAGTGCGAAAACATGATCGGTGGCGCCGCCGGTATCGGTATAGTGCTCATGCAACGGAAGGTTGCCGGCGCCCAGGACAAGCCCGTCGAGCACGTAAGGCGCTTCACCTGCCGTCGCGGACATGATCCGTGATCCGAATGATGCGAAGTGATCGGAAAGGTGAGAATAGATTTTCACGCCAGGTTCGGCGCCATATTTGGCATTGACGTCCGCCGCCCCTGAACGGCTCCGCCCCGACCGGAAGAACTGGCCATCGGACGACGAACTGGTGCCAGCGCCCCAATGCCGCGCGAAGGGTAATTCGTGATGGGCTGAGATGATCATGGCCAGCGCGGCCTGATAGTTCTCGGGTGAAAGATACCAGTTGTGGGTCCATGCGAGTTGGGCATAGCTGACGCCTTCGCTGGCATTGGCCATCCGCTCCAGCCCGAGGTTGGTGCCATCAGCCAGAATTGCGGCGAGTACCGTGCTGGGGTTGTCGTGCTCCTTGCCTGAGCGCAGGTCACGGAATGCGTTCAAAAAACCAGTGCGTTCGGCGACTTCAAGCAGCAGCTCGGTGATGCGCACGCGGGGAAGCAGGGTATCGAGCTTGCGATCGAGGGCTTCAGCTTCCGGTGGGGTGACAGGCGGCATTTGCTGAAGCTTGAGCCGGTCTCGTTCGAGCGACACTCCCTCAAGCTTGTTTGTTTTCAACTGCTTGGCAAATCGGCGCAGCCGCCAGTCAAGATTTCGTGCCCGGTCAGCGAGGTAGGATGCAGCATTTGAATCGAACGGAAGCACATCCGCCACTTTGGCGGCGTCGCGCCGACCCAGCAAATAGGCATCGAAGCGCTGATAGTTGCGGGTTCCCTCGATCCATACATCACCGGCGCGCAAACGATCACGCAAGGTTGCCATGATCGCAATTTCATAACGTCGGCGGTCGATACGGCCGCTTTCGGTGATGAGACGCTTCCACTGCCGATTGGGGAATGGCAGTGGAACGCCATCGGGAAGGTCGCGCGACTTTCGTGTGTTCGCATCGCGAATGACATCGATGGCTTTGATCAGTGCCGTCCCTGTTCCAGACGCCTTGAAGGTGAAGGCGTCCAGAAATGCCGGGCTGAAACGCCGTAGCGTGGCGTAACGCTCGGTTGCCGTTACCAGTGCGTCCTCGCCGGCAAGATCAGCAAGGGCATCTACTTGGGCCTTTGCCGCAACAAGCCGGTGCCAGCCCACCGCTTCGTCAATCAATTCGAGCGGATCGCCGCCATTCTGGACAGCCTCATCAAGTGCTGTAATCGTGGCGCCAAACAGCCGCATGAGTTGCCCCACCGACTGAATACTATCTTGGTAGCGACGCTCGCGCCCACGCCGCGCGCGCGTGAACATGCCGCCGATAAGTCGGTCAAACATTTGGATCGCGGCATCGGCAAGTCTGGCCTCAAGGTCGATCACTGCGGCCGTCAACGTCGCCCGCCTGCGATTGACGCTGTAATCCGAAAGCAGGAATGCCGGTGCCACGCCGCCCTCGCGGACAAATTGGGCAAAGCGGAATTCCGGAATGGCGCCCCCAACTACCGGGTGGATACCTATGCCGCGAACATAGCGCAGGCGCTCAAGCAAGCCATTGATATTGGCCGCAGTCGGAGCTTCTTCGAAATTACGCAACCACGCCAGCGGTGTCATGCCGAAATCCGGGTTGTTGATTACGAGTTCGTCTAGCCGTGTCAGTTCAGCAGAGCTGAGGCCTTCGACGATTGCGGCTGCGGCAGCTTTGCGTGCGCGTGCCCGGCCAGCAAGACCGGCGCGTTCCAGTGTGTCGCCTGACGGAAGAATGAACCGCTCACCCTTCAGGCCAACCATGAGGGCGCGAACAATCGGTTCACCTCTGTCTGTATACTCGGCGGCTTGCGCGGCAAGATTCAGGGCAAGTGCCAGGTCGCCGCGTCGAAACGGGCGTATGCCAAGATAACGCGCCACGAGATCGGCATGATCGGTACGGGTTTGCGCGCGCTGACCATATGCAGAGAAGGAGGAAGGATCGACGAATAACTGTGCCGCGAGGTACTGAAGAATGACGTCGGGAAGCCCGATCTCGGGTTGCAGACCAAAGCCGGGATGTCGCATCAAAGCGATTTGTGCAGCCAGACCGAGGCGATTTGCTGGACCATAGCGGCGCCCAACCAATTCAACATCTTCCGCAGAAAGGGTATAATGCCCAATGATCGCGGTTTCTTGGACAGGAGGATCGAACAGGCGCCGGCGCTCGTCTCCGGTCAGAAGTCGGCGTCGTGCCATTTTGCTCTCCCGCTGAGGCGAATAACAAAATTGACACCAAAGCGGCTTGCACTGGAGGGAGGCCATTCGTTGCCGGTTGATCCCCGAGCAATCACCCGGCGCAGCAAGACAGTTTGGCGACATCCTTATCAAACGTTTGGGCCGCCAGTTTGAGGCCTTCCACAGTGGTCAGGTAAGGAAATATCGTTGCACCCAATTCCAGGGTGGTCATGCCGTGTTTGATCGCCAGCACCAGTGTCTGGATCGAATCCGCGCCTTCGGGTGCCATGATCTGGCCGCCCAGCAAACGGTCGTTCGCCTTGTCGGCAATCAGTTTGATGAGACCCCGCGTATCGCGTGCTGCCAGTGCCCTTGGCACAGCATCGAGCGGGAGCAGCGAAACCTTGATGTCCAGGCCTTGCGCCCGTGCTGTCGTTTCAGTGAGGCCGGCGCTGGCGACTTGCGGGTCGGTGAAGACGACGGATGGCATGGAGGAATTGTCGTAGCGGTATTGGTTGCCCGTCACCGCGTTGCGCGCGGCCAGTTTTGCGCCATAGGCGGCCATGTAGACGAACTGGTCCCGTCCCGTTACATCGCCCGCCGCGTAAATGCCTGGAACCGACGTTTCGAGGTGGTCATCGACGACGATTCCACCATTACGGGCAAGCACTATGCCGCGCTCCTCCAGCCCAAGCCCGTCGCTATTGGGTCGGCGTCCGGTGGCGATGAGCACCTGTTCCGCCGCGACGGTGTCACAATGCCCCTCGCAGGTCAATTCGACCCCGCTCTGTGTTTGGGCGATACGCTGATAGCCGACACCTGCGCAAACCCGCACGCCCTCGGCTTCCAAATAGTTTTTCAGCGCGGCACTCACTTCCGGGTCCATTTCGGGGAGCAGGCGGCTTCGGCAGCAGATGGTGACATCAACGCCCAGACGCGAAAACATCTGTCCCAGTTCTACCCCGATCACCCCGCCACCGATCACCAGCAGCGATTTGGGCAAGCGATCCAGCGCCAGCGCCGATGTGCTGGTTAGGTAGGGCACGCTGTCCATCCCCGGAATCGGCGGCACGGCGGCGTGCGCACCCATCGCCAATATGACCTTGCCGACCTTCATGGGCGCATCGCCGACAATCAGCGCACCATCGGCAAAGCGTGCCTTGCCCTCGATATAGCTCACACCGTCATAGGCGGGCAGCAGATCGACATATTTTTTTTGGCGCAGCGTCGTGACAAGATCGT
>JAESGB010000189.1_pt1 | contig 21934 bp, 32 predicted proteins | sample 9266211 | NCBI WGS metagenome assembly JAESGB01 (sample SAMN14514844, study PRJNA621659) | algae metagenome | isolation source: Goleter apudmare HA4340-LM2 and co-occurring heterotrophs from cave wall... | place: USA: Maniniholo cave, Kauai, Hawaii | collected 2009-07-28 | reverse complement strand
ACTGTTGAGACTATACGCACAAAACTATTGAAGCTAGGGGCTGTTATTACAGTTAGTAAACGACGTGTTTTCATCGCAATTAGTAGTGCTTGTCCTTATAAGGAGATTTTCGCAAAGGTTTATAAGCCTAGATGAATCTGTTGATTGGTAGTGATGATTGCGCTCATTTTTTTATCTGTAAATTAAATCTTACAGTCAGCGCTTTAGCGCAACTTTTAGATAAAATTTACCTGAATTAACTTGTTTAAATCCTCATCAAAACAAGGATATTTGCCTATATTTTTTATCAGCAGAGATAAATAAACTTGTACTTTCAATTGCACTACGCTGTGCAATCATTAACTGATTCAAGTTATGAATGGCTCTTCCTTCATTATTTTGTTTGGAACCGTATCTGCGCGTGTCTATTCCTGCTTCCCTTAGCGTTTTACAGCACAAACAGTTACATTGGGGTGCAGTGGGTGTTTTACCTGGTTTAACTGCTTTGTATTTGATAAGTTTTTCTCCATCTGTAAAGAAGAAAGAGCCAGCAGAAAAAGCTTCCTTAAAATAACTAGCACCATCAAAACTGGTGACTCCTAATTTGTGAAAAGCTTTGGCATATTCTGGTGCTGATAATCCAAAAATATGAATCCGAATTTTCTCTGGGAGTTTTTGTAATTCTTCAACCACAGTTTGAATGATACCCATATTTCGTTGTTTGTCTGAAGATTTGGGGACAAGCCCTCCTAGCGCTATTGCTCGATATCCCAATTCGTAAAGTTTCAGCGCATAGCCTAATCTTTCTTCTGTGGAAATTCCATGAATCACTGCCATTGGTAGTCTACCTTCTAATAGTGCTGCTAATTCAATAAATCGAGCAGCACTGTCATAGTTAAATTGGCGACGTTGGCTGATGTTATTTCCTAGAAGAAGTGCATCTGGAGCGACTACAATATCTCCCGTTTTGCTGCGTTCCTTATACTCATAAATTGCCCAATGGGGTGTTACTAATTGTCCCCTCAACTTTGGAATATTTAAATGGCGATAGGAATATGCACCGCAATCCCACAGAATTAGAGAATTTGGTATCATTGCTTGTCTGAAAGCTAAAGAACATAACCACCCATCTGGTTGAGCTTCTAGAAGTTCCCAAATACCTATTTTTCTGCCGTATAGTTTGATGTAGTCTGTTTTGCCAATGACTCCTAAATATTGCGCCATTATAATGTTTGTAAAATTTGTGAATAGCCCCCATAGCTCATAGGGGCTATTGTGTTGCAAAATTTTGTTATGCCAATTCAATATGAAGATACGCCAAACTAAAAATCGTCTTCAATCTATGCTACAAGCTTTCTTCTAAAACAGAGTTTGGTGTAGTCTCACAAAGAAACGGTATTACTTGGAATTATTCACTCAGCAGTAAAACTTCCCATATTAATCTAGGAGAAGCTTTGAGCAAGGAGTTTTTGGCTGCTGACAATTTCGATAACCAATCACTATTATTTAGGGATTTCCTCCAGCAGTGTTGCAGATAGTCGAGAAGCCACATCTGTTGGTGGAACTCCAGTGTTGCTTCTATTTCTTTGGCAATACTCAGTGCTGTCAAAGGATTGGTAAGAGGTGTAGCTAGTTGCTTCAGAAGCGATCGCTCTATTGATTGAAGTTGTTCGTGGTGGGCGTGAGCCTGTCCTGGAGAACCAGCCGCCAGCGCCATCACCACCGGGTTATTGAGGATTTCAACTTGTCCAATTCTTTCAAAAACTGCTTTCATTTCGACATCAGTTAATCTGTGGAAAGGGATGATTTGGCAACGGCTAGTAATAGTGGGAAGTAAGCGCTCTTTTTGGGAGGAAAGGAGGATAATAGTGCCAGTGGTAGTCTCTTCCAGCGTTTTGAGCAGAGCATTGGCAGTATTTGGCTGCATCTTATCAGCATTTTGGATGACCACAGCTTTGAATGGTGCATTGAGAGGAGAGCGGGAGAGAAATTGAGTAATTTCTCGAACCTGCTCAATCCTGAGAAGCGGTGGAGACTTCCTCTGTACTCCAGCAGCAGCCAACTCACTCTCGTTCAACAACTGTCCCTGATGCAGATAAGTTGGCTCTACCCACAGCAAATCAGGTTGATTGGTGAGGTTATGGATGTTAAAAGCTTCGGCGAGGAAGCATCTAGCAGCTAGGGATTTGCCTACACCTTCTGGGCCGGCGAACAAGTATGCAGGAGCAAGTCGATTGTGTGCGAGCCTCTCTGAGGGAAGAGCGATCGCTCCTTTGAGTAAAGACACCGCTAGGTTTTGTCCCACCAAGGCGGACAACTCGAAGATTTCCTTAACTGGTTGCACAAATTCCGACTCTGTGCTTTGAGGTGGGGTAGAAAGAGAGGATTCTTCTGTGACTTTAAGTAGATTTAGTTGATTCATTGTTTGAATTGTTGATTTTAGTGAGATATGGCAATCTCATTTGAGTTTTGAGAAATACGCTCCTTGGCTGTTAACAGTTGACCAGTCAACAGCCAACAACCAAAACACGATATTTACGAATCATTTAGGATTGCTATAGTTAGCACCTATGAACAAAGTTTGATGATTTGAGTTTGAAGGGCGAGCTTTTCGTCTCCACCAGACTTGAGCATTAGTTCCAGTTCCAACAGCACTTTCAAAGCATTTTGCAGTCTGTTTGTACTAACACTCTTCACCTCTTGGCGTATGTAGTAGAGGCGTTTGGGATTTTTCAGTTCTGCAATTTGGGCGATCGCACTATCGTCTTGACATCCAGCCGCCACCATCAGTTTGACTATTAACCAGGTGCGAAAGGCAGTAGTCAGGGTAGCGACAATCCTTAAAGTAGGCTCATTGCATCTGATTAAGTTTTCGACTAATTTCAACGCTTGAGAAACATTACCCAACCGAATAGCATTAGCTAATTGCAAGCTATTGGCTGCGTTTGCTGACACCAACTCTCTCACTATATCTACATTTATAGTTCCACTTTGAGCATAGGTTTTCAGCTTTTCTAGTTCAGTAAACGTCAGTCGCGTATTGTTACCTGTCGATTCAACTAATAAAGAGTAAGCATCCGCAGTCAGGCTGACATCCATCTCAAGAGCCAGGGTGCGTGCTTGTTGTATGAGTGCGTTCGTCTGCCAGTGGGGAATTAGGGGAAACTCTATAGCGAGTGCATATGTAAGTAATAGTTGGACTGATTTGTTTTTGGCATCTGGTTTGTTAAGGTTTGTAATCAGCAAGACGTTTGTTTCTGGGATTGCAGGCAGAATCTGTTCCAATTTTACTAGGGTTGTTTTTGGGCAAACCCCCAGTAAAGAGCTGTTTGGTAGATGAACTAACCGTCCTCCACCCCCCACCGGAGGAGTCATGATATCTGCAAACGCTTGAGGGATTGTCTCCTGAGCAGAAGGTGAGTATTCAGAATAGTTGACGCAGTTCCAATCCCGATCTAGGATATGCGATCGCAGTTTCCCAATAGCGCGATGCATTAAGAACTCGTTTTCGCCCCAGTACAAATGTATTGGCATGAAGCTTGTTGTTAAATTCACTTTCTTTGCGCCTGAGCGTTAGCTCTTCTGCTGCTTGAGAAACGCCCAAAACCTAGATATTGTTAGACAATATCTCCTGAAGAATTAGGATTTTCTTGGCGCGGGTCAGAACGGTCCGGGTGAAAACCACCTTGCACCCAAAGTTGCCGAGATTTTTGTATAAAGCGATCGCTCCGGCGTTCATCATTTAAATCAATTCGGTTGCAAGTAGCTCGACCTGTAGGTGTGATGCCGATAATTTTTGTACCATCCGCCGACCAGATAAAGTGTTCAGCCCACTGTTGCTGACGAGGATTAAATAACGAGACTTCTTGCTCTGTTTCTGGGTCGATTCCTACTGTAAAATTATAGTGACGTTCATTGCACCGACGACAAGCTGAAGCCAAATTATCCACATCATCCGAACCCCCCAAAGATTGCGGCTTGATATGGTCGATTGTCAGGGGAGACGTGCTGAGAAATTCAGGATAATGGCAGTATTCGCACTGAAAATTAGCGCGGTTCCGTACAAATTCTTGGATACTGTTAGGAATTGTCACGACCCAGATGCAATAGTGGCATTTATATAGCTAAAAATTGTGTCTAATTCTCCAATAGCCTCTAGTTCAACGGCTTCTTCTGGTGTCAGTAAATCAGCTTTTTTCTTATCCAAAAGTTCTTGCAAACGCGAACCTAGCTCTTCAGTAAATTTGAAAAGATTGAGATTGTTGACTTTTTCGACTCGAATACCAGTCGTTAGCCAAGATGAGGGTCTAATTACTACTGGATTCATAGGGTTATTACGATTCAATATACTACTATTGTACTTACTTTAAAAGAGTTAGCACCAGATCCAGACTAGAAGTCAAGCCTCGTCCGTAACTGTTGAATGGCGCGATGCATAAGAAACTCGTTCTCTCGATAGTACAATAATACTATTAATTTGTGATTTAGTTATGATGGTATTTTAAAATGTGAACAGAAGTAACTTACCTGTTTGGAAAAATATAATCCTTGATTATTAGGGGTTTAAGCTATTAAAAAAGTAATTTATTCGTGCGCGGTTTCTAACCGTTGCAGCTGAGTGTCAGCGCCAAACTATAAAATTTACTCTCATTAGTTCAAATATATGGATAATCAGTCATCTAAAGAAATTGCTTTAAAACATTTGGAGAAAATAGCGAATATTGATGGTGGTAGTGAAAGAGAGGATGATTTTTTTGTGGGATTTATGAAGAGTTTGGGAGTACCAAAACCGTCAAAGATGACAGAGGTAGATGCTGAAAAATTATTAGGCAATTTGGCAACTGAAAAATGCTCAAAAGAATTTGTGGAATCCTTAGTATATTGGCTACTTCGTCAAGGTATTTCACCCCCAGCGAAGGAAGCAATATTAGAAAGTGATATCGATGGGGATGGTGTACCATTATGGCGAGAGTTAGTAGATGGGAGTAACCCTTTTGTTAATGACCGTAATCCTCCAGTGATCCAGAGTAATTTTGGTAAAGATATTGTTAGAAAAGAAAATTTAGAATTATAAAAAAAATACACAACACCCCACGAAGGAGTGCTGTATATTTCTATAAAGAATCAACAGTTAAAAATGCTCGAAAATGCTCTCTAATTCTGCTTTGTACTGTAGCACTGCATTGACCCCACCATTCTTCTGTTGGGGTTCCTCCCATACAGGAGAGAATGGCATAGAATCTATCTCCCTGATATAAAATTGGCAAACTAATTCCGCCTTGAGATGTTTGCCGAGGGTTGCAATGTACACCAAAGCTATTGAGAAGTTTTTCGAGTTTGTTCAGTTGTTGAATTTCTGGCATAGTACTTATTGTTTAGTAGATGACGAACGCGCTACAGGTTTACGAGTAGTCCGTCTTTTTCGCTTCGGTTTGCGCTTTTGCGCTAAAATATGCTGCACATACCCAACTATTGTTTTTGCTGCTTCTAATGCCTGATTCTCTGGAATATCTCTGCATAACCAATCAAATGCAGTTCTCCAAGTTTCCCATCTGCTTAAATAGCTTCTTTGGTTAGGATGATGAGTCGCAATAATTCTTGCAGCTTCTGCAATTACTGCTGATTTAGTCATAGCCTGCATATTTATCTGGGTAAATTTTGTAATTTGTTTTTAGGGTGATGAATGCACTTATAATTTGTCGATTGTGATGAGACAGCACTCTACTTCTGTGTAGCGATCGCTATTCACAAACAATCCCCAGGGCAATTCCTCTACTTGAGCATTAACTGTGGTCAGCCAATGACGAAATTGCTTGTAAAAACTGCTGTTATATTGCCAAGGAGTATTACTAGCTAACGATACAAGCCTCCCACCTGAAGAGAGACAATGGTAAGCCTTTTTTATATGGGAGATTTGTTGCGAGAAAGGGGGATTTTGTATGATGTTGTGATAGCGATTATGGAGATTATGTGTACTGAGTAAATCTGAGCCGATAACAGTAAATCCCTGGAGAGTAAGTAGAGTCTGAAGTTCTATAATCGGTTCGATTACTTCTAAAATCGTCCCAGACTCTCGCATAGCAATGGCTAAATTACCAAATCCAGCAGATGGCTCTAAACTTAAACTATTTGACTCAATGTTGGATGCTTCTATCAATAATTCCACTACCCAAGGAGGAGAAGGAAATACATCCCACTTTTTAAGTATTTCGCTCTGGTTCAGATTCAACAATTCTTACTTCGTCTCGTAGTTCTTTACTTACAGATTTTTGTGTATAATCTTGGAGTTGAAGGCGTTGCACAGTACCAAAATGTTGACGGATAATGTCAAGTCCTTCAAGGAATTGTAGAATACAGGTTGGGCCTCCTACCTGATATAAAGAAATGGCATCTTCCCATTCCTTAAGGCTGGCTTTCTTTGACTTGAGAATTTCCACAATCGCTGCTGGTAATCTGACTGACTTCCCAGTATCTAAGTCTCGATGAGATATGGTAGCTAGTAACAGTTCTTGCTCAGACTCTACAGTTTCCCCCTTGGATAAATTGATATGATGGAGTTGAGCAGCTACTCCAAATAAGGGCAGTTTTAACTGTAGAATTTTTCTTTTTTTATTAGAAGTTGATTGACGATTTTTGGATTTTAATTTAACTGGGTTTTGGGGTGACTTGATGTTGAGAATTTGAGATATTGTCAGAGATAGTTGTCCTTTAGGAGACAGATGTATCTTACTATCAAGATTGCAATGAGGATAAATGATGCGATGTTCATACTCTGCCTCGCATCTGGGGTCGCCAAATACTCTTAGCTTGACTCGAAGTGTATGAAAAATCCACCCACTGCCTCTATCTAGACATTCTGGTAATGTAATAGTTGGCAGATTTTCTGTCCATTCTATAGTGACAATTCTATCCCCAGATAAACCCTCATGTATTTCTCTGACTTTAGCCCCTGGATGTTTTTCATTAAACTTGTTTACCCATGCTTTCTGCTTGTTGTTAAGGCGAGGTTTGGCTTTTCTTTTGGACTGTGATTTTTTCATAAAAATTGTTGCAGATAACAAATAGCACTTTGTGAAAGTCAATTTTTTTAACGTAGATGCGGAGCGGCTACTCTACGAGAACGCCAAGGGCGAAGCCGCAGGCTACCGCAGAGGCGCAGAGAACACAGAGAGAAGGAAGAAATGCTTAACTGAACTGTATTGACCCATAAAGGGATAGAGTTTTAGGAAGGAGAGTCTTTAATACTGGTTTCGCCCATGAAGAGAGAAGGTTTTTAACCAATACTCATTTGCCACTCGCACAGAATTTATACTGAATTATGACTCCTGAGTTCTTTTTTATAAAAATAGTTTTTTCTCATGAATCACTTAGAATTTCTATAGTAAAGGCAACACAAATTGTCATGTGTTGCCTTGTTAATTAAAGTTGTGTAGTGGTAATTCTAGACTAGAAAATACTTAGCTGTACTCCCAATTTGCTAGATAATTGTGGTTCGATGATTGAGAGAATTTCATCTCGTTTATTGGCAATCATCCCTAAATAGTAGCTACTCGAATATGGGGCAGAGTTGGTAATTCCTTGCAACCCCTGATAGAAAGTGACGATATCACCAGTATTGCCAAGAGCAAGAAGAGTCTTTTCACCTTTTCTGATTTTGCGTGTGATTTGTAATTCCTCAAGTGGAAATTCCCCAGAGGCAATGATTTTTGTCAGTTCTTGGTAGTATTTCTCGGCGCTGACTTTCGACTCTAGATATTGAGTGAGATAGTTCAAAGGAAACTGCTTCTCAAGGCGAGAGCGATCGCGTTTACGCCACGAACCTTTGGTGGTGATTTTTCCATCTTCGTGCCAAAGGATATAGTTCTTAGCTCCTCTGGTAGGAACAAACATAGCTTTGACTAGAACTTCCAATTCTATGTTGATACCGTTTGGTAAAGAGTTCTGTAGGTTCTCAAACACCATTAACGGTTTAGGGTGAGAGAAGAAGATACCATCAGTATCCGATTCCACCTGCACACCCCCTGCTTTCTCAATCACATCAATCATGAATCGCAGTATGCGTCTACCATAAGCTGTTACCAGTGCAGCAGCTTCCATATCGTTAAAGCCAACGCCAGAAGTACCATAAAAGCCAAACAAGGAGTTAATCAGCTCCTTGAGAGAAGCTTCCGCTTGTTTGACACCCATATCCCCAGCTTTCCCCAATTGTTTGAGTTTGAGACGTTCTTTGGTGAGATACTCTAGAATGCTCAATCCTACTCGGCGCGTATCCTTGCGAGAGCAAATGCCATATTTAAGCATGATGCTGGGATAGAGGCTGGAAACATCGATTTTGGCAATGCTGCGGTGCAATCCAGATACCGATATTACCAAACCCCCCTCAAACTTCATCTTGCGATCGGCTGTTGGTTCATAACCTGGGTATTGGCTTTCTAGTACCCGCTGCCATTTAGTACCATTGCCAGTAATAGAAAGCTGTTGCAGATTCATCCTTGGTACTATCAGAGACTCATAGTGGTAGGAAGGAACCAACTTATCAGCAATCAGTTTTGTGTCTTCCAAATCATAAATGAGGTACTCCCTAATTTTTTGCCATCCCCTAGAACCTGAACCACCACTCCAACACTGTTGAATTTCTGGGTGACTTAGCACCAATCTTTCATGCTCCCTTAACCCCATCTGCAATACGACTTTCTTGAGGGAATGGCTATTAAAGAGAGATTTTGAGACAAAATCCCACCTTAATACACAGATATATATATCAACGTGTTGGCTGTTTCTAATGAATATTTCTCGAATCTCAATCGGCTTGCCAAATACCTGTGCCGTTCTGATAGTTCTAGATTTAGAGGAGATGGTGAATGGATGTGGTATGCCATTGATTTTGCACCTATGGATGATAAATGGTAAATCAAATTCTGTACCGTTGTATGTCAGAACTACATCGGGTGATGTGCGCTGAAAATGGGAGATAAATTGGAGGAGCAATTTTGATTCATTTTCTTCCATGAATACAAAGTACTCCCCCAATTCATTCATGCATCCTATGGCTAGGATGCGCTCATTTTCAGATATCAGCCCTGATGTTTCAATGTCGAGTATCATCTGTTTCAGGGCATTATATGGCTTAATTGTTCTTATTGGTTGCCATTTGAGAGGTTCTGCATCGTCTGTATAAAAGATATCTAGTTTGTTTTCTTGAACTACAATTTTGTTGCCACTTTTGGTAATAAAGTTACGATGATTGTAAGCAGCATCCATTGTTTATTCAGTCAAGTAGTTAGTGTTTCCTAATTTCCGCATTCTGAAAACGATTGAGTTGATTTCCAAAAAGTAGTGTGGAGAAGGATGCTGAGATAGGAAATAGTCGAAATCATCTAAACTAGTAATGGTCAATTCTTGAGGGAGTATGCGTCCTTGCAGATTAAGAGAGATTTTGGGGTAGTTTCGTGGATCGTATCTAGATAATGATTCATATCTAGATATTTTCTGCAAATGGTAAGTAATGGAATTGATATTCAAGTAATAATCTGTGGTTGAGTGAGTGTAGATAAATTCACCCAATTCTTCCACTTTATTTAGTTGTTGATGATGGACTGTTTTATCTTCAGTTTGACAAGAAATTTCCATGCTCAATACTCACTCGGTAGCATCAATACTGTTTGGCAGACATAAAGCTTGATTTGTTGTAAGGGAAAGTCGGTAAATTCTATGTTTTGCACTACATCTGGATGACAATCTGAATCAACACGACAAGTGAGGACTGCTGTTTTATCGGTATTAACTTCCAATTGCCAAAGTTGAAATTCTTTGAGTTCTGGATGTTTCGATAAAAGTTCATTTGTTTGATAAGAGGCAATAGCATCAATCAGCCAATAGGCTTGAGCTTCTTCTGCTACAAATTGGATGCCCTCTGTATATAAGAGTTTCTTAGACCAGTGTTTAAAGTTTGTAGAAGAACCTGTGAAGTGGGCTAAATCGTCTTGGTTAATCATGATGTAAATTGTGTGTTATGACTTCAATAGCAAAAGGCGTTAGCCATCAATTGCTGATAACAAAAAGCCCCTCAAAATGAGGGGTTGGCAATCAGAAATTGTGAGAGTCAGGACTTACGCAACTGGCTCACTCATCTTCTGGTACAAGAGTCAAGGGTCAAGGGTCAAAAATAGAGGTTTTTTGGACTCTTGACTTTTGACTCTTGACAACCTAAACGAAAAAAATGTGACACTTGCGTAAGTCCTAATAGTTTTACCTGGAAGCTATCAACTGTCCTACCATTTCCACCCAAGCAGGTGCTTTTTTTCCATTAACTGGTATGAGAGAATTCCACTGTTGTTGCAGAGATTCGATGCTCATCTGAGGTAGTTGTTCTTGCGCCCAGGCGATCGCATCACCAGGTGTTTTCCAGTTAGTCCACGGTGGATTATCTTTCATGGAAATGAATGTAGCCGGAGTAGTACAGTTAGTAGAAGGTAGCAGCCCCAGAATGATCACCTCTAGCCATAATTGTGGTTGAGTAGAAAGCTTCACTTGCACTTCGCATTGTCTGAGATGTTGTTGGGCGAGTAAGATGGTTGTGCTATCCCAATTTTTCGTGATTTCACACAATTCCTTCCAAGTGTCTTCAGTAAGTGTCACCATCTCTTGATTATTGGGAGATGTTTTGGCAATCAACATATCTCTAAAGAAGCTGGTGAGATTTTGCAGAATTACCAGTGGTTCTTTACCCCACTCTAGTAAATTGCGAATAATCGCAATCACTGCATCACTGTTATTTTCTTGAATCCTCTCCACCAGTGTTAGCAATTCGTACTCTGGTACAGTACCTGCTAATTCCCATACCCAATTAGGGGTGATAGTAGTGTTAAGCAGACTGAGTTGATCTAGCAAACACTCAGCATCCCTCAAACATCCAGAAGACATTTGTGCTACCAGCCGCAGCGCTTCTGGAGTAATATCGATTATTTCCTCAGAGATAATGTAGTTTAGGTGTTTGACCATATCATCAACACCAATTCTTCTAAAATCGAACCTTTGGCATCGAGAGGCAATGGTGGTAGGCACTTTGTGAACTTCTGTGGTGCAGAGGACGAATACTACATTACGAGGAGGTTCTTCCAAAGTCTTGAGAAGAGCCTGGAATGCTTGGGAACTGAGACTATGTACCTCATCCAGAACGTACACTTTGTAACGACTGTTGACAGGTGCAACATAAACACGGTCGATAATCTGCCTGATATTCTCTACGCCAGAGTTGCTAGCAGCATCTATTTCTACTACATCCAGAGATAATCCACTAGCGATCGCACTACATGAATCGCATTTACCACAAGGTTCGGGAGTGGGAGAGTCACTATGTTGACAGTTGAGAGATTTTGCCAGGATACGAGCGCTAGAGGTTTTACCTGTGCCTCTTGGGCCTGTGAACAGATACGCCGAGGCAATTCTCTTTGAAGTGATGGCGTTGGTGAGTGTGGTAGCGATCGCTTGTTGACCAACAAGTTGAGCAAAGGATTGGGGACGATATTTGAGGTGAAGTGGTTGGTATATCATTCTTTTCAAATGCAGATATCTTGAATGCTCCCAAGCTCTCTGGTAATATATGAGCGAGTGAGTGTAACAGTTGTTTATAGGGTTACTTCCTTCACAGTGAAAGAATACCGAAAGATTTTTTGGCGTTGCTGAGTCTAGGAATGAATGTCTCATGCAAAGGCAAGGCAGCGCGTTGCGGAGGACAGTTGCGTGGGCTGTTTCCCCGACTTAAGCAAACTGTCCGTTGCAAAGGAAAATTCATAAAATCATCCCGCATTTATGCAACGCCGATTTTTTTATCGGGCTACGCCCCGCTTCTCTACGAGACGCTACGCGAACGCTAACACGCAGAGGCACAGAGAAATAAAAGATTGGTATTCTTTGGGCGGTAAGGGAGTAGTTTATGCAGCTTCAGTTTTCTTCCTTCTACCTCTAGGTTTGGTAGCAGGAGAATTTGTAGATGTTATTGCTTCTTCTGTTGTTGTAGTTTCCTCCGTTGATTCTGGTGCAGCAGGATTTGTTGCTATAAGAGCAGTTTCTGCTTTCGCAGTTTCTTCTATTACCTCAGCAGCTATCTCAGTTGTTGGTGGTGCTTCATCATTTATTAGTGAGACATCTTCTGTCGCTTGAATTTCTTCCGAAGCCTCTGAGATATTCTCTTTTGTAGAAGGTTCTTCATTTATGGAAGTTAACTGTACTGGCATCACCAGAATTAGCTGATTTAGAATGCCACCTACAGGAGTGATGATAACAGGCTGAGTAGGTTTATTTGCCTTAATCAGTACCTCATCAGTAGGGATAAATTTTAATGCATCAGCAACATATTTTATGTTGAAAGCAATCTGCAAGTTGTCTGGATAATCTATTTCTGACTTGATTAGGATAGATTCAACAGCACCACCGACATCTTGAGATTCTGTAGATAATGTCGCTTGTTGATTGATGTAGTCAAAGTTGACAGCGACAACTTTTTCCTTTTGGTCAGCAACAATTCCTACTCGCTTTAAGGCATTATCAAGTACTTTTCTGTCTGTTGTAAATTGATGTTGAAATTGTTGGGGAATGAGAGATGGATATTGGGGATATTGCCCTTCTAGTAATCTGCTAGTTATCTGAATACATGGTAAGTCAAACACTGCAATTCCATTATTAATGCTAATAGTGCATTCGCAGTTTTCTCCCACACTACTCAGAATCTTTTGCAATTCTGTAAGTATTTGATGAGGAATTGTGATTTCTACTGTATCTAACTCAGTTCCATCCTGTGCATTCTCATTAGATTCTATAGTGCCAGAAGCAACTGCTAAACGATAACCATCAGTAGCCGCAGCCTCCCAATTTGTTCTACTAAATTTAAAATTTACTCCAGCTAAAACTAACCTAGTTTCATCATGACTTGCAGCAAATAGTGTTGCTTCTAATGCTTGTAAAAGTTTGACTGCTGGCAGCGCAATAATCTTGCCCTCAGCTTTAGGAAGTGATGGGAATTCTTGAGGATTAACTGTTTGAATGCGACATTTACCAGAGGAGTGGGTGAGAATAGCAGTACTGTCTGCAATCTCTAGGATGATATCTTGTTTGGGGAGACTGGAGACTACTTGTAATAATAGTTTGGCAGGTAGTGCAATATTACCTCCTTCTTCCACCTTAGATTTGCATTTTGCTCTAATACCCAAGCTAAAATCGAAAGCAGTAACTAAAATTTGTTGTAGGTGTTTATCTGCAATCAACAGTACATTGTTGAGGATGGGGTGATGAGGTTTGTTAGGGACAGCATAGTTGACGAAGGAAAGTGTATCAGTGAGGTCTTTTTGAGAAATTGTGAGTTTCATAATGTGGCGTAAATGACATAGTTGATGATGAGGTGCTTAGTGTAATGCCAAGCACCTTTGAAGTGAGATGTTATGAGTGATTACTAGGTAAGAATTATCATGTGGCTACGATTGCACTAGATTCAGTAGCAGCAGACAAGGCTGGTGTTTCAGGAGAACCAGGAATCATAAGTGGCTTGGCGGGTTCAAGTGATTCCCACACATACTGCTTAATGTTTTGGTTGAAACCCAAGAAATAGTTACGCCAGTTTTCTACTGTTGGTTGTTCATGATCTACTACTCGACAAGCGAAGCTTTTTTGTTTTGTGCCAACTTGTTCTCTAGCAGTTTTGAAACAAAAGATACCCAAGGAGTAGAATAGAGCATTCTTTTGTTTGGCCGGGATACCGTTAACAATAGAATGGCAGATATTGAGTTCTCTACAGAATTCTTGCCAGTGGGCAGAGAAAGATGCTTGGTTTGCACCTGCTGCTTTATAAATGAGAGGAATTTGGTGGAGTGATTCGTTGTTTTGGTCTAACAGAAAGACTTGGAAATATTGGAGGTTGCCAATGTTGTCATCTTCCTTCATTTGGGCGGTGTACCTTCCCAAAATTAGTGTGGAGTTTGACTCTTGTGACTGTTTTCTGTCAAACCCCAAAACTGGTGTTTTGGGACAAACTAGCATTCTAGGATTTTGGATAAGAATACCCTGTTCTTCAGCACCACTAGACTCAAACGTATAGGTAATGAGTTGTTTTTCGTCGAACTCTCTCCAACCAGCGATCGCCATTTGATTAACAGCTACAAAATAGCCACAGGTAGCAGGGGTAGTGCCTCGGAGTGATTGAATGCGGGGAAGTTTGGCATCAGGGTCGAGAAATTCAGGAGAGCAAAATTCATCTTTTTCTTGTACAGGAGGAATTACCTCAGAGTTTTGGAATTCCACAGTAGGTTCAACAGTGGTTTTCATTTGTTGGTTTTTAGTCATTTTTTAGTTTTTAATTAGTGGTTTGTCGGCAATGGTTGTTTAGAAAGCGATTTCGCGTGATTCGTGATGTTTGCCGTTACCGTTGCTTGAGTGGATTGAACTATGAGAATTTAATCGTTCCAGTTCTTGAGTGATTTGTTGTTGTCGTTGCTTGGAAATAGATTGGTAAATTTCTTGGAGAATATGGATAGTTTCTGATAGTTTTTGTAGACAATCAGTACCAAAAACGATGGTTAGAGTTTCTCCATCTTCAACAAATGCACAGCATTGTCTATCCCCATTGCTGTAGGAAGTCACAAATGTTTCTTGTGTGATTTTGGCTGAGAAGGAATGCAATATTTTCATTGTTTAGCAGTTAAAATTTTTATCCAAATGATGTTACTAGTTCTACGAGTATTGCGACGTTTGAGGTGAGCAAGCATTTGGGTTAGACATATCCCTACTGAGTTAGAAAAGGCATATGTAGAGATGAGGGGATGGGGTTTTTTTGTTTGCGGAACCCCAACCCTTGCTGAGTTAGAAAAAGCGTATGTAGACATAGCTTGCGCTTCCGATATCAATTTCTCGGAAGCACAGCGCGTAGCGCCTAACGCCGTGGGAGTTTTGGAGTTAGAGAATTCATTTTGTTAACTAAGTTGGTGGCGTTCACCATTAACCACCCAGCTTCTCTGCATTTATTCAGTGCATCCTCTAATTCATCTTTATTATTGAGTAGTTTGTAGCGAATGAAGTTTCTATAAACTGGATGGATATATGTTTGATAGCCGTTTTCAGTTTGGATGTAGCTGATGCGTTTATAAACCAACATTACTTACTAGACTTTTGTTTTCATTTAGTTGTTGATTGTTATCTTGTTCAGCTAGTTGTACAATTAGCTCTGTCGGCACAGCCCACGCCTTACACTCAAAAGCCATTGATAATCGTTCTGCTTTTCTCACAGTTGCAACAGAGCATTTTTGATTTTCTAAGAGCCATTGCTTAAAAACATTGGCTTTTTCTAGAGTATCAAATCCGAAATAAGAGACTTTTCTTTGTCCTAATGGATTAGTGATAGTGGCAACTCTGGGAGAGAGGATATTGAAAGTCCATCCATCACTATTCAGTTCTACCCTGGTGATGTTGAGCATTAGATTTATCTACGTTGTTCATAGGATGTGATAAGCTGATGCGCGACAAAACATTGCATAAACACTATAGCGGTGTGCAGTTCAGTGAGATACATAAACTTTGCTGAAATGATTTGACAGCAAGGACTTTGGTGTTCTCATAGAATCAATAACCGCTATATTTATGGTTGTTAACGGTTAACTGTTGATGGTTAACCGTTAACTTTTGACCATCGAAATACGGTCAACAGTCAACAGTCATCAAGTAAATGTACAAGTTAAATGCGTAACAGCTTATTAACTACACACCCAACGAACGAAAGCACTGTTTACTGCATATCCGATAACCTTTGTTCACAGTAACTAATCATGTTTTCTGCCAGATTTTTTAGGTTAATAGAACACAAAATAGCAAACAAGGTATCGTTGGCAATATTCTGGTCTTCAAACTTGCCATGTGTTTGTGGGTTTTCTTGAATTAGATGTTTAGCATCTAGCTCCATACTATTGGCAATTTCACTTAATTGTGATGCAGTTTGGTGGAGCTGTTCGAGATATTGTTTTGCGAGTGACATTGGTAATATATTAAAGAATCATCAACGCATTAGCTAACCAACTGATAATTTGAGCAATCAGTTGTTTAGCATGAATAGGAGAGCCTCTATCCAGGTGTTCAATTACCTGATGGATAGTAGTATGCGCCCTCTGCAAAACTTGAATCGCTGTTTGTATAGACTGCGCTTCTGGATTTGTAATAGGGGTGTTGGAGGGTGGAGAAGGTAGTTCATTTTGCGACATTAAATTTTGACTTCTGGAACAGTAGTTAGGTATTCAGTGGCTGTTATTTCTCCTTTGAGAAACTTTTGTAAATTTAATTCATGTTCATTCATGCTATTTTCTGCTGATGACTCGGAATCATTGGTGCTGTTAATGATGCTTGGTAGTTTTGATAATGTCATTGCTAATCGCTCTATGAAAGCATCATGTTTCTCTTGGCTATAGCCAAATTGGTAGATGGTGGGATAGTCATCTTCATTGACAAAGCAGTAGATTATGGAGATGTTATCAGGCGTAATTTCTCGTGTTTCTGCAAGGAGAAATAATCGTAGTTGAGTTTGCCATGATTTCTCTAGTTTTTCTGGCTGCTGAATGTATCTTTCAGATGTCCAGTCTACAGCTATTACTTTATCTCCAGTCTCAATTAACAAGTCATATTTAGCGGTGATAACTGTGTCATAAATGAGTTTTTGGAGATTAACATTATATTGTTTGCTTTCAGAAGGGATATTAATGATTAACTGAAGCTGGGATATCCAATGAGCCATTTTTGGATAAGCTGTGAGAAACGGTTCCACTGGCAATTCCATCATCAACTGTTGCATAATAAGATGAAATTGTCTGCCAAAGTTTTGTTGAGTAATATTTTCAGAATAGTGGAATAGAAATTTTTGCTCAACAAAATACTGCTGAAATTTTTGGGTATTTTTCTCTAATAGTTCCAGCAGTTCATAGTTCAGTAAATTCATATATTTCTCTCTTGGTTGAGTTCAAGAGAGAAGCGCGTCAGCGATATTGGAGGTTAGAGATTACGCTTCTGATGAAATGTGATTGTTGCGAGACAAATTTCTGAGCTTGATGAACTTGAGCATAGCTATAATTTTTGTATCCACAAATTCTGTTGTTTTGTCAAGGTCAACATCACTATTAACGTTTTCTGCGAGAAACATGATTGAGGACATTGGTACTTCAAAAATCTCTGAATAGCCCTTAAGAACATTAATAGTTGGTGTTTTATTTGCAGATTCAATTTCTGAGAGATGTGATTTAGATATTCCTAGTTTTACTGCTAATTCCTTTTGTGTTAAATCATAGAATACCCTCATCAGCCTCAAAGCTTTGGAGATATTATCTACAGGTTTATAGTCAGTAGTATCAGTCATCGGTTAAAATTCAAGATGAGTAAGTAAAATTTGGGAGTTAAGAAAGATTTGCTAATCGGTAGAGAGTTCGTACTGTAATACCCCATTTCTTAAAAGAATCCCATTTGTATTGACATTCTCCGAGTTTGTATTTGGGAGACAATTGACTCCATTTGTCCCAAGCAGGGAGTAAATTAGGACTGACGGATTTGAGAGCCATTCCTACTTTTATCCACGAGTTATAGTCATCAGCAAATCTGGGATGAATCACCTCTAGTAGTAGCAGTGCTTTCTCTACGTCAACATCTGTTGTTTTTAGGCTTGGTTGTGTAGGGTAGTGGTGATTAAGGTACTGTGTTTGCTGTGGTTTTGTAGATAGAGACATCTGCTCAATCACCCACAGAGGTGCTGTTGCCAACTCTACTTGATCGGGGCGACATCCAGGCAGCCAACGATAATATCCGGTAATGGGATGTGCTGATGGAGGCAGCACTGATTGTAAGTTGGTGCCTCGAAGTTCTAGGGCTTCTCCGGGAGTAGTAGCGATTTTCCTAGATTTGAGCCGTTTGTGTTGGGGCAGTTCTAGGATTTTGAATAGGTACTGCGCTCTCCCAGGTCGCCCCGATGTAAATGCTATTGTGGGGGGTAGAGGTTCGGGAGCGATCGCTCTAATTTGGTCGTAGGCACTAAAACCATCACAATCTACAGATACCAGAAATTCTTGAGGATTTTGACCGCACAGCAGACCAATACCCGTAGGCTGTGTCTCGTATAGAGAACAGGCACAACCGCGCACCTTAACTTTTCCTGTGCGAGTAAGTTGTTCTCGTAAGGATTGAGGTGTGAAGGGATATTGCTCCCATCGGTATCCCAGTGGTCTTTTTCCCTGTGTTGGCACTATGAACCAGTGAGAAGGTAGTATCTCTAGGGTTTCAATTAGTTTGCTGATTTGACAGTTTTTTTGAGAAGCATGATTTTAAGTATCTAATTTTCATCAAAAAATTCATTGTCTATCTCACCCTTAATCTTTCATCTGGTGAGGAATATTTAAAGCTAAATATTTGCTTTTTTTAACAAGTTACTGTTACAAATGGGGCAGAAACGACGGCTATTTTTCTGGCGTTTTAGTTGTTTTTCTAGGCAACGGTCTCCTTTCCAAACTTCTGCAACTTTGAAGCTGATACCGCGATGGGTAGCAACTTGAGTTAAGCGAGCGCCTTTTCCTTTTCTGTGTTCTCGGATGCGTTCGTCTAAGTCTTTGGTAAATCCTAAATAATGCTGTGCAGGTCGATTCGGATTAATTGGTTTGTTAAAGTGCAACAAATAAACGTACATAGCAGGTGAACACTAATCATCTGCTATGTCTGCGTAAGCAGACTTGAATTTTGATCAAAGGGATTGGGGACTGGGGAACTCGGCATTGAGCCGAGTTCCACTTGATATTTCTGCCCTATGAAAATAAAACTGAACATTAGGAGGATTTCGCCCAGTTCTACAAACTGTAGGAATGTTGTTGCACCCAAGGCGATGTCTACGATGGTCACTGAGCTTGCCGAAGTGCGGGCTACGCCTACGCTAAAAATTTTAACTTCCTTATTTGATCGCAGTCGCAATTTCTGCAATTAAAGGCTGATACTGACGACTGGCGAAGAGGCGAAAATCATTGGTAGCATCGACACTCATTTTACACAGCAGGCGAAATTGGAACGGAGTTGGAGGTTTATTGACACGCTCTACCTGCACCTCTAAGTGAGAATTTTGTCGAAGCAACTCAAAAACTTCTGCAAGCAAATATCGCGGACAATAACCGACGATATAATGGTCTTCGGTGTTTAAAATTAAAGCCTGAGAATCGTAGGGATTTTGAAATTCGTGAGCTAGCCATAACTTTTCACTCTTTTCAAGCTGATTAATCCGCTCAATGGCACTGCTTGGCAGATGTCGCAGCCCATGCAAAAAAAAGTAAAGATGGTACTGTCCTTGTTCATCAACTTCTGGACAAGGAAAAACAGCGAGTGTATCTGTTTCTCGTTCTCCACCACTGCGGGCTAAAATTGTAATTGGGTCATTTTCATCGTTGAGAATATTGAGCCATTCAATAAAACTTGAATAATCAGGACGCGATCGCGACATTAACCGATTAGCAAACACTGGAAATAACTGAGTTGATGTATAAATTTCATCTAAGCGCGGAAACGAAGACAAAGGCTTAAAACCACATTTGGATTCAGCTTCTTTTACACCTTGGATATAGACAAATTGATAGATACCTTGGTCAAATGTTAAGCGACCAATGGGGAACCAAAAGCGACTAATAGGGTCTTGCCAAGCTAAAAATAATGTTTTCGTTGTCTTCAAGATAGTGTTTCCCTCAAGGTAAGTAGCCTGTGAAAGTTGATTTCCAGAATGGACTGAGCAAAATTGCTTGCTTCAGGGGAGATACGCGAGCGGTTAATACGATTAAAAATATCTAAAATATTGGCTTTTGAAATATTTTCAAGTCGCGCCAACCACACACAAGCCGCTTCGGGATAGCGATTAGCAACGAGTGAGAACGCATCAAAAGTCTTAAGAGTCTTGCTATCATCAACACTGCCATAAAACGCCGAAAAACATTTGTTTGCATAAGCCTCAACTGAGCGTTTCTGTCTTTGAGAGTCAGAGAGGTCACGTCCTAAACTTGAAGCATGGTCGTAAGTAGGTGCTAGGTGTTCCGTTTCTTCTGAAGTTGATGCTGTTTTCATTCGGACAATCCCCCAGTTTTCGTGGTGACGGTCTCCATTACCAATCCACGCATCTAGCAGAAGATAGCCAACAAACACATCTACTGCTGTTTGGATGCCAGAGGGTGGTGTCCAATCAATGGGTAAATTTACAGATTCGCCTGCGATCGCCCTCAGCACTACATCTATTGTATGTTGTGATATACCATAAGTCCCAAACGCAGGGTAGTTCGGCACAATTGAGGAAAGAAGCTCGTTACCATGAACAAGCGTCCCCCCTTGTGGTAAAAAGTTGGGTGAGACTACGCCGCGCGAGCCGAACCAAGTCGAAGCCAATTCATAAACAGCATGGGGAAGTCCCAATAGTTCGCATAATTCTGATGCAACTTTTTCTGCCCAGTCTTCTCCCAAATTTGCTCGGCTTTGCTTATAAAGACAACGACCAAGTTCTTCGTGGTAAAACCAAAACTTATATTTGCTACCTAAAGTTTCATTCGAGGATGCTTCATAAGCTTTTTGTGTAACAAGTAGGATTGGGAATTGGGAGGTCATAAATCGATGATATCGCAGGCTACCACCTTGAAACAAAATAATGCTACATTTTACTGTCTAACTCTGTCAAAATATTTTACTTTCGCTTGACATGAGGATTATTTTGCTGCTAGTCGTATAAATGGTCGCAACCTTTTTTGAGTAAATATCGATTTATAATTCCTCGCGGTTCAACAGTACAAGCTTTCGCAGGGGATAATCTTGCCAAGCCTTTCCTTCATGTTGGTAAGACATCGCTTTACCCAAAAAGTCTACCCGCATTCCTAAGCAACAAAGTAAACCAAGGAGTATCATTAACAGCCTTCAACAAACCATCAACTTTAAATACTCTCTCGGAAATATTCACCATAAAGATAGCTGTCCTGGGGAGACGTTTGAACGTTTAGTTCTAGCGTGCAGCGCCAAGTGGCAGGGAGCGCACAAAGCAATCAAGTTGTCGAAGTCGTTGTTCTCAGGAGCGAAATCTGCGTGATGGACTGTGAGAGTTGCCATTGTCCATTCCGAACGAGTCAGAGTTTTAGGTTTTTCTCCAGGACGAAAACAAAGGCGATCGCAGTGCTGACACCTCCATCTAGCAGCTTCTCTGACTGCAATAGAAATTTCGTTCCAGTTGCTTGGGTATCTTTGTCGAACTATTGGCATTTTCAAAGAACTTTTTAAAGCCCCGATTTTAGCATACCAAAATCAGGTGATTTTTATTTTTTAAAGTGATGTTTCCGCTTTATTTCTGGAATTAGTGGAATTTCTACTAGCAGTTTTTTCTTGGGTCATGGGAATATGTTCTTTGGGAGTATACCTATTAGATATAGTCTCATGCCGCCAAGAAAGTAGGTCTTTCATTATTTCCTTGAGTAGTGGCATTTTAATTTGTTCAGTAGAGGAGTCCAACCGCTCTTGAGCTAAAATTTGGAAATATAGTTCTCTTTGTTCAGCAATCGATAGCTTACCCCCAAAGTCTTGCAGATTTTGTCTGATTCGCTCATTCTCTTGTCTTATGCTGGAGTGCCACTTAGAACTATCGAGAGTCTCCAACCGGCTCCAAGCTTTCTGAATTGACGGATGGAGGGGAACTCTAATCTCAGAGATAGACTCCTGAGATTGCTGCTCTCCTCTGAAGTTTCCAATAGTATGCCCTAAATCAAAAGCTTTGGCATTTTCTGAGATGAACTTTAACTGGGTTAAATCCCAGTCGCTAATCCCGGATTTCTCACAAAGCTTGAAGAAACAGGGGTCAAAAACTGCCAAAATGCATATTGCACAACAATTTCAGCAGTTTGAAGTATGACCCCAAATAAAAATGATTGTATACCAGAACAGTTTA
>JAESGB010000188.1_pt1 | contig 22564 bp, 20 predicted proteins | sample 9266211 | NCBI WGS metagenome assembly JAESGB01 (sample SAMN14514844, study PRJNA621659) | algae metagenome | isolation source: Goleter apudmare HA4340-LM2 and co-occurring heterotrophs from cave wall... | place: USA: Maniniholo cave, Kauai, Hawaii | collected 2009-07-28 | reverse complement strand
TGACCATTTGCTCGACACCTTTATTTCAATGTTAGAACTCTCGCCGACTGTAATTAAATCCCATCCTAACTACCAAAACCTACGATCTTACGGCGTTATTGCTGCTTAATTTTGTCCAGAGTATTGTTATAAACCACATCTATTTTGATAAATTGGTCATTTGTCCCAATCTCAATTCCTCACTCACGCCCTAATATATGCCTCACATTCTCATTGCTGAAGACGAACCCCGGATAGCTTCATTTATTGAAAAGGGCCTGCGATCGCAAGGGTTTACCACCACAGTTGTGAATAATGGGTTGTATGTACTAGATATTTTGCAAAGTGGTACATTTGACTTACTAATTTTAGATTTGGGATTACCTGGAAAAGAGGGACTTGAGGTACTGGAGGAACTGCGTGGACAGGGAGAAGATTTGTCTGTAATCATCCTCTCTGCCAGCAGTAAAATTCAAGATAAAGTTACCAGCTTAGAAGGGGGTGCTGATGATTATGTCACCAAACCCTTCCGCTTTGAAGAACTGCTAGCGCGGGTAAAGTTACGCTTGCGGAGTGGGAAGCCTATAAGAGATTCTCAAGAATTTTTACTCACAGCAGGTGAGATTGTGCTGGATTTGCGGAGGCGACAAGTGAAAGTAGGCGATCGCTTGATCGAATTACCTGCCCGTGAATTTACAATGGCAGAGATGTTTTGCCGTTATCCAGGACAAGTTATCAGCCGAGAACAGCTATTAGATTATGTTTGGGGTTACGACTACAATCCAGGCTCCAATATTGTTGATGTCTATGTCGGTTATCTCCGTAAAAAACTAGGCTGCAATAAGATTGAAACAGTGAGGGGGATGGGTTATCGCCTGCGAATATGAATCAAATTTTGATTGTTGAAGACGAAGTCGGTGTCGTCGCCTTTATGGAAAAGGGTCTACGAAAACAAGGTTACACAACCATCGTAGCTACAGATGGCCAGCAGGCACTACTGGTAGCTGAAAGTTGTAATTTTGATTTGATGCTGCTGGATTTAGGATTGCCGTTTATAGATGGTTTGACAGTGTTAAAAAAACTGCGTAGCCGGGGCGAAACTCGACCAATTATCATCGTTACAGCCCGTCAAGATGAGCGTGAACAAGCTATTGCCTTCCAGCATGGCGCTAACGATTATATTACCAAACCATTTCGCTTTTTTTACCTATTGGAACGAATCCAAGCTCATCTAGGTCGTGGTTGAGTATGAAACAGCATCACAACCTTGATAAATTGCCTATCAGTCAGCTAAATAGCTCTTTGCAGTTAAAAAACTCCAGACCACAGAGTCACAATTCTCAGCATTGGTTCAGCCACTTGAAAGTTGGTCAAAAGATTGGTATGGGATACGGACTAATCCTGGGAATCGCCATACTAGGTACGACTACTGGGTTTCTGATTGCAGATTACTACCAACGACAGGCGCAACGACGAGAAGAACGAGCTATAGAAGAGTTGTACCAAGTGCATCAGCTAAAAACTAGTGTGTTTCGTGTGAGAACTAAGCAGCACAAATTAATTTTATACATGGATAGACCAGATATATGGCAAAAAAAATATACTCAGTTGCTGGAGTATGTCGCCCAAGCCAGACAAGTTTGGTCGGAATTTAGAGAAAATTCTAGCGTTGAGAATGCTGCTAAATATGATTCTGACCGTGAACGAGAAGCAGTTTATCGGCTGTTGCAGACATATAATGGTTTTGGCATTTACTTACAGCGCACAGAAGCCTTCTTTCAGGAGAAAAATCCCAGTAAATTATCACTAACCGGGATTAAGACAGCACAAACCCAACTGTTCAATTTTATGCATGGGTCATCAATATTTACGATTGATAGTTTCCTTGATGACATTACTATGCTTGAGGAAATTACAGTCCAGAAGTATCAACAAGCCAACCGGGAACTACGCACAGCCGAGAAACTACGCTTACAGATTATCATTGGTAGCTTGTTACTCTCAATAGCGATCGCTACATTACTAGCAATTTACACCAGTCGGGCGATCGCCCATCCAATTCGCGCCGTCACCCACATCGCCCAACAAATCACAGAAGAATCTAATTTTGATTTGCAAGCACCCATCACCACAAATGATGAAGTAGGGATTTTAGCTGCTTCTCTCAATCGTCTCATTCAAGAAGTACAACAACTGATCAAATTTCAAAATGACGCTAACGAACAACTAGAAGTATACAGCCAAGTACTAGAAAAGAAAGTACGTGAACGAACACGAGAATTAAATGAAAAAAATCAAAGTTTAGAGTTGGCGTTAGCTGAATTGCGTCGTACCCAAGCCCAACTTGTGGAAACTGAACAAAATATTGATTGAAACCAAAAATCTTAGATGGTGTCGGAACACAGGACTAAAGCCCTCACTACAAACCTGATTTTTCAGTCTTGACTAGCAAGATACCTTCTGTAACAAGGCGCGTGATTAGCGGTGCTATATCAATATCTAAATCCAGTTCTGGTGCCCAATCAGCAATGTCTAACAAACCAAATTCATCTCGATTAAATAAATTTTCTATGAGGCTTCCCGGAATACCTTTTAAGTCAACTTGTTTAGCCCCAACCTGGACTTGATAATGTTCTTCGCCTAATTGTTTCAGGCGAATTCGGTGCAACGAAGACCAAGTAAAACGAGTTGTAAATATATCTGCAAAAATGTCATTTCCCGTCTGTGTAGGCAAGTTGATTAGAAGCGGTGGTTGATTACTATAACTTAAAGTATCAATATATTTGTGCAAAATATCAGCCTGATTTAAAGACTCAATGAGACCTTGTTTTAGTGTGTTTAAATGCTGTTCTATAGGATGGGTATTACCATCTACAATTGGAGGTAAACTTTGCCGCCATGCTGGAGTATTTTGTAAATTGTCGATTAGCGATCGCACCCAGTCAAGCCCTATTTGGCAATCAATTCCTACAGTCAGATGTAGAGATAGTTTTTCACCACAAGCAACAGCATAATGCCAATGTCCTCGAGGGATATAAAGTAAATCTCCAGGTTTAAGTATGCATTGTAAGTATGGTGTACCTTCTGGGGGTAGCTCTTTTTCTGAAGGCATTTCCGGAGTTGGGTAACTGATTGTTTCTGGATAAACAAACCACTCCTTATCACCATCAATTTGCAAAATCAACACATCATGAGTATCGTAATGACAAGTAAATCCCTGTTGTTCACTAGGCGAACAATACAAATTGACATGAGCAGGATAGCCAATGTCATATTGGAGATTTGCGGTTAGTTCTTGTACTTTTGGTACCCGATGATGTACCCCATTAACAATCAGAGTGGCTCCTTGACGTAGATAGCTACTCCAGTTTTGGGGGTTGTGTGTTTCAGAGAGCGATACACCTTTTTTAGAGAAGCGGATATCTGGATCTGTAAGTCTGTGATAGTTAAGCAGATAATTGAGAGTTTCCCATGAAAAGTATTCTCGAAATTTCTGAGGATGGCTTGCACTAATGTGAATCGCTTTTTGTGTCCAGTGTTCTGCTAAAAACTGCTCAACAGGATATGGTGCAAGTAGCTTTTGCAAAATTTTCATGATTAATTAATGATCTAAAATTGAACTGTTTTGTTAATGTAGCAATCCTATTTTATTTGCCAACAGCGAGAGGTTTAGATTCCCGACTTATTGTAGAAGTCGGGAACCTAGCTAGATTAGTATGGCTAAAGTATTATAGCGATTACAAATCTAATCATCAGAGTTGGAGTTGCTATTGGAATTGTTGTTGCTATTGGAATTGTTGTTGCTATTGGAGTTGCTGTTGCTATTGGAATTGTTGTTGCTATTGGAATTGTTGTTGCTATTTCTATTAGAGTTACTTCTCCTGCGTCTTCTTTGGTCTTTTGTCCCTTTTGCAAAAGACTCTGTATCTAAATTAGTTACCTCAATTTGAACTGATGACTGTCTTGAGATTTTTGAGAGTTGTTCGGCACTAGCTGATTGACCTTCGATGGACAAAAAAGAACCAACAGTAGCACTCAATAGTAAACTAAGGATAATCTTGGGATTCATATTAAACTCCTGGAAATGTTAAGTAGTGAATTAGCAAAGAATGTCTGAGTATATAATTGTAGCAAATCACTTTTCAGACATTTTTTGACGAGGTTAGAAAAATTCGCTCTAATTTTTCTAAAATACAGAATCAAACACGTGTATGAGTTTCAGATGAAAAACACATGAGAAGTTTTTCATGACGCTAGTGAGCGATTGATTAAGCAGAATTTGTAAAAACTATCTATCAAAAGTATGATGCCCAGCATTTTTCATGAGAATTTTCTCATAAACATTTCATGAAAGGCTCATGGAAAAATATTAATTAAATTAATATAGTACATTTTGTAAGTTACTCAATCATTGTGGCAATGATTAGGTTTCTTGCTGACTGGATGTTTGGTGTAGAGGCCTAGTAATGCGTATATGTTTCACAACTACCAAATATATAGGGTATGAAATCACCTTACTGAATCAGAGATTGAGGGACACGTAACCATGAAAATTATGGTCTATTCCCATGATGGTTTCGGTCTGGGTAATATTCGCAGAATGTTGGCAATCTGTAACCATTTATTAGATGCAATTCCAGAACTTGCTATTTTAGTTGTTTCTGGTTCACCAATGTTGCACAGTTTCCGTCTACCAAAAAGACTGGATTACATCAAGCTACCTTGTCTGAATCGGGGAAGAGCGGGTGAGATGTCTGCTAAGTATTTGGGGACAGCTGTTGATGAAGTAGTGAAACTACGCTCAGAGTTAATTTTATCAGCGATCGCCAATTTCAAACCGGATGTGTTTTTGGTAGATAAAAAACCCTACGGTATCCGCAATGAATTAAAGATGGCGGTGGAATATCTGCAAGCAGAATTACCAGAAACCCCTCTGATTTTGCTGCTGCGGGACATTTTAGATCATCCAGATGTTACCATCCCAGAATGGCAAAAGCATAGTTACTATGAAGCGATCGCTAAATTTTATGATCGCGTGCTGGTTGTTGGTACTCCAGAAATTTTTGACATCCGCCAAGAATATCAATTCCCGTCGATGGTTGCACAGAAGGTACTATTTTGTGGCTACATCCGCCAGGAGTCAGGACTCAAACACCCAAATCTCGTGCGCCGGGAGTTGCGGCTATATCCAGACGAAAAACTGATTTTGGTGACACCTGGAGGCGGTGAGGATGGTTACAACTTAATTGATACCTATTTATCTAGCTTGGCATTAATACCTACAAATTATAAATTATGTAGTTTAATTATTTGCGGCCCGGAAATGCCTCCAGAAAACAGAGTCATTTTGGAGAAGAAAGCGGTAGCTTATCCCCGTGTACAAATACGGGAATTTACGGATGATTTGATGAGTTATATGACAGCCGCCGATGCTGTGGTGGCGATGGCTGGTTACAACACGACTTGTGAAATTCTATCTGTGGGTAAGCCAGCAGTGGTGATACCGAGAATTAAACCATCCCAAGAACAATGGATACGAGCACAATACTTAGCAAAAATGGGTTACGTAGCGGCTATTCATCCAGATTACCTGACTCCAGAGATATTATGGCGATCGCTACTACAGCAACTTCAAGCAGATGAAAAATCCACTCCAGCTATTGATCTTAACGGCTTGCCCAGAATTAGCCAATATATCTGCACCTTACTGGCAAAAAAAAAGAGCCTAGTGCCATTTTATAGCCAACTACCCAAACTAATACCAGATTTAGCGATCGCCAAACTCATTTAACTCCATAAAAATTATCGAGGTAAATTAGTTATGAAAAAGCTAATGTTTTACTGCCAACATATTTTAGGTATAGGGCATTTAGTTCGGAGCATAGAAATTGTGCGCGGACTCACTAAAGACTATCAAATTTGTTTTATTAATGGTGGTGAAGTCATCAAAGAATTTCCTATGCCTGCGGGTGTAGAAGTTATCAACTTACCAGCAATTAAAACTGATACGGAATTTGCAGAACTACAAGCTGTCGATGATGCCTTGAGTCTCACGGAAGTTAAACAAATTCGCAGGGACAAGCTTTTAAATATCTTTGATCAGTTCCAGCCTAATATTTTCATGATTGAGTTATTTCCCTTTGGGAGGCTTCGCTTTTCTTTTGAAATAGCACCTTTATTAAAACGTATCAAGTCAACTCAAGGCGCAACAAAAGTTGTTTCTAGTCTACGGGATATTGTTGTAGTCAAACCACACAAAACAGTCAAACACGAAGCTAAGGTCTGCCGTTATATAAATCAATATTTTGATATGGTGTTGGTACATGGAGACCCTAAATTTGCCCCTATAGAAGAAACTTTTACTAGAGTTAACGACCTCAATTGTGAAATACATTATACTGGTTATGTGGTGCAGCAACCTCCCAAAAATCCTGTTTTCACTGCTGAAGACAAGGAAATTCTTAACTCTAAAAAACCCTTAATTTTAGTTAGTGTGGGTAGTGGGAGATTTGGTCACGACTTACTGGATTGCGTGGTCAATACTGCCCCATTACTGGAGGCAAAAATACCGCATCACATCCAGATATTTACTGGTCCATTCATGCCGGAATCAAAATTTCAAGAACTGCAAACAATGATAGGGAATAGCAAAAATATCAGCATTCGTCGCTATACTCCTTACTTGCTAAATTACATGCAAAAAGCCGATTTGTCTATCAGTATGTCTGGCTACAATACAACAATGAATGTATTGACAACAGGCGTCAGGGCAATGATTATGCCTTTTACGGGTAATGAAGATAGAGAGCAAAGTATTAGGGCAGAAAAGTTAAGTGATTTGGGTATTGTGAAGATGATTAGTCCTGATGATTTGCAACCTGATTTATTTGCTGAGAAGATGATTAATCATCTGCGAGAGGAACCTAGTAAGATTAGCTTTGATTTTGCAGGGGTGGAGAAAACTGCTAGTTTGCTAAATGGTTTGGGGATGCAGGAGCAGGCTGCTTAGTATTTGTAGGGTGCGTTACACTTCGTGATAACGCACCGTATTCAAAGCTCAGGTACGGCGCTTAGCGACATTACTTACATGTTTTGTAATGGAAGACAGTTTTAAATCATGGATAAAACAAAAATTTGCATTACTACTTTAGAATATCCGCCTGATGTTGGTGGCGTTGGCGAGTCGGTGCATCGGATAGCTAAGATGCTGATTGATAGTGGTTATGAGGTACATATTGCTGTATTTCGCTCTAAACAACGTCTAGTTACTGATGGTAGTCGCCGCCGATCAAGTTGCATAACAATAATTCAAGATGGTGTGTTTGTGCATCGAATTAAGTCGGCTGCGCGTAATCCAGAAACAGAGATTCAAGACTTTTTTAGTGACGTTTATTTTCAACTACAATGCTTATACATAAAATATAATTTTGATTTATTTCATGCTTTTTTTCTCAATGAAACAGGCTTTGTGACGACGCTGTTAGCTAAAGAAAATGACATTCCGGTAATTAATAGTGTGCGCGGTAGTGACTTACATAAGCACATTTTGAATCCCAAAAATCATGCTCAAATAGCATGGATTTTAAACAACTCTACTTGGGTAACATTTGTCAGCCAAAACTTGCAGAAAAGAGCTAGTGTGATTACTCCCAGTGTTAAGTTAAAATCATCAGCTTTCTGGAATTCCATTGCACCGATTAATTTTGAGGAACTCCCGACGCCATCTTTAGTCAAGGAATTACCTGGAATTGTGATTGGTTCATCAGGCAGATTTCGTGATAAAAAGGGTATAGAATTTCTTCTTGATGCCTGTGCTGCGTTGAGTAAACAGTTAGATTTAACACTCTTGCTCATAGGTGATTTTGTTGAGAAGGAGCAAGAATACTGGCAACAACAAATACAGCATAGCAGCATTGGTGATCGCCTACAGATCACTGGCATTACCAGTCGTCAAGAAGCACTAGCATATCTACCGCACTTAGATATTTTCGTGATTCCCTCACTCAATGATGGTTGTCCTAATACGCTCCTAGAAGCCATGTTAGCGGGTCGAGCAATCATCGGTACGCGTGTAGATGCGATCGCAGAAATTATTGCAGACGGTGTAGATGGTTTACTAGTCAATCCCGGCAGTACGGAAGAACTGATGACATCAATCCGCTACCTTGCAAATCAACCACAACTGCGTTCCCATCTTGGTAAAGCTGCCAATAAAAAAGCACTCCAGAAACTTGCACCAGCTGTAGAACACCAACACTGGATGCATGTTTACCAAAAAGTTTTGGCAACATCTTCATTTTCTCCTATGCCAATTGGAAATGGTATTTGGCAACCCAAAATCTAGTGTTTACAACTCTAATTTTTCTGTTCCCTGTTAATGATTGGCTGTGATTAAGTTTCCTGTTCTCTGTTTCCACAAATGAATTTAATTCTGTTAACTAAGATTCGTAGCGACTGTCTTTAAAGTCAAGACAGCCGCTACCAAAAAATGGCGCAGGTATTGATGTAAAGAAAAATAAATGAGGCTAAAACCCTCTTGCCTCCTGCCCCCTGCCTCCTGCCTCCTGCCCCTTGCCTCCTGCTTAACCATGAATAAACCACAAATTACTATTGTTGTTTCTCAACGTGAGCGATTCAGCTATACTCAAGCGTCCCTAGAAAGCATTTATGAACACACACAAACACCCTTCTCTCTAATTTATGTAGATGGTGGTTCCCCTTCCCACATCCAACACTACTTAGAAACACAAGCCCAAACTCGGGGATTTGAATTAATCCGCACAGAACATTACCTGACGCCTAACCAAGCCCGAAACCTTGGTTTACAACAGGTTGACAGTGAATATCTAGTTTTTATTGACAACGATGTGATTGTTAGTGCTGGTTGGCTTGATGCATTACTCAACTGTGCCCAAGAAACAACGGCGACTGTAGTCTGTCCCCTGACTTGCATTGGACAACCTCTAGGGGAAACAATACATTTAGCAGGCGGTGAAGCCCATATTGTTGTGGAGTCACAAACTGAAGGGATAAAGCGACGGGTGCATGAAAAACATTATTTTGTGAATCGCAAAGTTGCTGATGTCTCAGAGCAACTCCAGCGCCGACAATGTGAGTTTGCTGAGTTTCACTGTATGCTAGTTCGCACGGAGATTTTCTCCAAAATTGGGTTGTTGGATGAGAAACTCTTGAGTACACGAGAACATATTGATTTTTGTTTGACAGTGGCTATGGCTGGAGGTATGTTTTACTGTGAACCCGCCTCGGTAGTTACCTATGTACCAGGATTGCATTGGAACTTAGCAGAATTGAAATTCTTTATGTGGCGCTGGAGTGATGCTTGGGAAATTGCGAGTTTAGAATACTTCGCCCAAAAGTGGGATTTGACATTTCAAGATAAGTATTTCAAAAAGCGCTTCAAGCGGATGGGACATCGTCGCCATCAGGGATTTTTAAAACCATTCCTCAATCGCCTGACATTTGGTTTAAATCCCCTGTGGTTGGAGAAAATAGCTATTTCCCTAGAAAGAAAATTGAACTACTACATCAGCGAACCGACAGTTCGTAATTCGTAATTCGTGATCAATATGACACAACGAGACTCCAAAAGTCTGAGAGCGGCTTTACCAGGTATAGCAAGAATATTGCGGCAATTTTCTCCCATGTTAGGTAAACAAAAGTCGCTATTAATAGTGTCATTTGTCGCATTAATAGCAGAGATTTTACTGCACCTGCTAGAACCCTGGCCGCTGAAGTTTATTTTTGACTACATTCTTGTACCTGATTTTCGCTCTCAATCTTTGGGGATTCCCTGGCTGTCAGAACTTAACCCTTTGGTACTGCTGACTGGCTTGACATTGGCTTTAATAGCGATCGCTCTTTTGCGGGCTAGTGCGGCTTATTTTAGTGTGGTGGGGATGGCGCTGGCGGCGAGTAATGTCTTAACTGAGATTCGCTCTGATTTATACAGCCATTTACAAAATCTCTCCTTATCCTTTCACCACAAAGCCAAAAGTGGCGACTTGATTACCCGCGTCACCTCGGATATTGAGCGCCTGCGAGAAGTGACGGTGATGGCTGTATTGCCCCTAATTGCCCATGCTCTCACCCTGGCTGGCATGATTTTAGTCATGTTCTGGCTACATTGGGAACTAGCACTGATCGCCATCGCTATCTTTCCCTTATTTGTATTCTTCACCATGCGCCTGACAAAACGTATCCGCCAAGTAGTGCGATCGCAACGTCAGCGTGAAGGCGCAATGGCGGCGACGGCGGCGGAATCTATTGGAGCAATTAAAGTTGTACAGGCGCTCTCACTGCAAGATATGCTAGAGCGGACTTTTGCCAGTCACAACCGCCAAAGCTTAAAGGAAAGTGCCCAAGCCCAAAAACTAGCAGCCGGTTTAGAGCGGATGGTAGAACTGTTGACGGGACTAGCTACCGCTTTAGTTTTGTGGCGGGGTGTGCAGCTGGTGATGGGAAAGGTAATCACACCAGGGGATTTGCTCGTATTTGTCAACTATCTGCGGATTGCTTTTAAACCCATGCGACAGATCGCCAAATACACTGGGCAAATTGCCAAAGCTACCGCCTCCGGTGAACGTATCCTAGATGTCCTCGATACCGTCCCTGATATCTGCGATGCACGAGGGGCTGTGGATGCACCACCTCTAAAAGGAAGTGTCAGATTTGAAAATGTTACCTTTGCCTACGAAGCCAGCAAGGAAATTTTACACAACGTCAGCTTTACAGTGGAACCTGGTCAGCACGTCGCCCTAGTGGGGCCTTCCGGTGGCGGTAAATCGACCCTAGTCAGTTTGCTGTTGCGCCTTTACGACCCCCTGGAAGGGAGGATTTTAGTTGATGGTCATGATTTGCGCGAGTATAAACTGCAATCGATTCGCCGTCAAATCAGCGTCGTCTTGCAAGATACCATTCTGTTTGCTGCCAGCGTCAGAGATAATATTGCCTATGGTTTTTTAGGTGCTTCTGATCAAGCCATTGAACAAGCTGCCCGTTTAGCAAATGCCCACAATTTCATCCTGGCTTTACCCCAAGGCTATGACACGGTTTTGGGCGAACGTGGGGCGACACTTTCCGGAGGACAAAGGCAGAGAATTTCCATTGCTAGGGCAGCGATTCGACAAGCCGCGATGTCTACGACGGGCTTTGCCTACGCTATTTTAGATGAGCCGACCACTGGCTTAGACAAAGAAAACGAACACGCTGTCAATGAAGCCCTAGAGCGTTTAACTCAGCAGTGCACGACCTTCTTAGTTTCCCACAATCTCAGAGCCGTCGAACAAGCTGATATAATTCTCTACATCGAAGGCGGACAGATTTTAGAGCAGGGCACTCACAGGGAATTGTTGCGTCTGGGTGGAAGGTATGCGGCGATGTATGCCTTGCAATTTGCAATTCGTAATTAGGTTTCCAGGTAATGGAACCACAGATCCTCGTAGGGAACATCCACAATCTTCTGATACATACAATAATCCTACTGATGCCGTGCCCCTACTACTTGAAAAACGCTGTAAAAAACCGCAGAGGCGCTGAGATAGCAGAGAGCAGAAAAATTAAATTTTTTTGATCAAGGGCAAGTTGATGAAAATACTAGTTACTGGAGTTGCTGGTTTTATTGGATTTCATTTGGCACAGCGTCTATTAGCAGCCGACATCGAGGTTTATGGCATCGATAACCTGAATGACTATTATGATGTCAATCTCAAAAAAGCCCGCCTAGCTCAATTGTATCCCCAAACCGGATTCACCTTTCAATTTTTAGATGTGAGCGATCGCCCTGCCACATCCCAACTATTCCAAACACACACCTTTGAGCGTGTGGTACATCTAGCAGCCCAAGCCGGAGTCCGCCATTCCCTAAACAACCCCTTTGCTTATGTAGACAGCAACCTCTCAGGGTTCGTCAACATCCTAGAAGGTTGTCGCCATAGCCGAGTTGGTCACTTGGTATTTGCTTCCTCCAGTTCAGTTTATGGTGTCAACCCCAAAGTCCCATTTGCCACCAGCGACAACGTAGACCACCCTATCTCACTCTACGCCGCCACCAAAAAATCTAACGAATTAATGGCACACGCTTACAGCCATTTATACAACCTACCCACCACCGGGTTACGCTTTTTCACAGTCTACGGCCCTTGGGGTAGACCAGACATGGCATATTTCAAATTTGTGCAAGCGATCGCCAACAATCAGCCCATAGACGTTTATAATTTTGGCAAAATGCAGCGAGACTTTACCTACATTGATGATGTCATCGAAGGACTGTTTCGAGTCATCCACAAACCACCCCAAAGTAACTACAAACTCTACAACATCGGCAACAATCAGCCTGTAGAATTAATTACCTTTATTGAAGTTATAGAGAAAGCACTCGGTAAGCAAGCCATCAAAAACCTCTTACCCATGCAACCGGGTGACGTTCCCGCCACCTACGCAGATGTAGATAACTTGATCCAAGACATAGGTTTTAAACCTGTAACAAAAATTGAGCAAGGCATCGATCACTTTGTGCAATGGTATCGAGAATATTATGGGTATTGGGTATAAGCAGATGGGGAAATAACAAATGACAAATAACAAAATCATTCCCCATCATTTAATTCTGGTGTCGGCCTTACAGGTTGTGCATGACGCCACCAACGGTTAAAGCCGTAAGCACCAGCTATTAAAAGCAACAAATAGGGACTGTAAACCAGTAACCAAATCCCCAACTTCATCAAGCCAACGGTAAATCTCCCAAAAGAACTGGTGGAGTTATTCCAAGTCTCTTGAATTTGTGAATCTACACCACGCTGGGGACTAGTGCTAGACACTGCTGCTTCTAGGCTGAGTGTGATAGTAGAGTATGCCACTTGATTTTGTAGGCTTTTTAATTGGGCATCAATTTGCTCAATTGATTGCCGAGTATTACTCAGTTCTTGAGCAACACTTAGTACATCCCTCACCGAACCCGCCCGATCCATAATTTTTTGCAAATTGGCTTCTGTCTTCCGCAAATTGTTTAATCTTGCTTGAAAATCTACTAACTGATTACCAACATCTTCTGCCGTAATATTGCGACTTTTTACAGTGCCTAATTTAGCTAGTTCATCTAGGGTTGGTTCCAATAAATTTTGTGGTATCCGCAGCGTTACTGATGCCGTATGACGGGCATCATCGTTTGTGGGCTGTTGTTCTCGCAAACTAATCAAGTCCCCTTGTTGTTTATTAATAATTTGCGAAACAGCATCAATACTCTTATCTACAGCGTTGACAATGAGAGAAATTGCCGCCTTTTTAATCAATTGGGGACGGGTACGAGGTACTTGTGCAGCTTCCGCCTGTTGCTGTGTTATATCAGCAGCAACAGGAGGCGCGGCTTCTCTAGCTTGATTTTGAGGTAATGTTGAATTTGAAGAATCTGAAGGCGCATAAGCAGCACAACTGCTAAGGATACAACCTCCCAATAGCAGACTTATAAATACCGTTGGTTTGTTCATAAACTAACTACAGATAGATGAATTTACTGCCAGTATCGCTGCTGGGAGGGTGTGTAGTATCTATTGTTGCAGTTTATGTAACAAATAACTTGTAGAGCGATCGCCTTCCCTATTCCCATAACAAAGTCTGCAAGCATAGTTAGACCAATTGGTAATTGGAATTCTTTTTCCGCATGACTTTCAAGAATATTTGGCTAGTTTATTCCAGGTCATCTTCAGTAGTATAATCAGTGTATGCAGCATTAGTATATACTTCGCTCCCAGGTGGTAAATTTAATAGCCTTCCCTAACGGGACGCTACGCGAACAGCTATATTAGATGCTACAGCTACGGAAGAACGTCTTATTTGGCTAACGTTAGCCTGAGAACTCGGAAGGGTCAGAATATAAAGCGATCGCTATATGATAATTTAAAAAAATCCACAAGTTTATGCCTTCCAATCCAGAACTGTGTTTAGCAATAGCCAACCACATCATCAACAGTCCCCAAGGGCGAATTACTTTTGCTGAATACATGGACATGCTGCTATATCACCCTGAACAAGGTTACTATTCCAGCAAAGCTGTCAAATTGGGGTTAAAAGGTGGTGATTTCTTCACTTCTGTCCACCTTGGCGCTGATTTTGGTGAGATGCTAGCAATTCAATTTGCCCAAATGTGGGAAGTTTTAGGGCGACCTGTACCTTTTTCTCTGGTAGAAATGGGAGCAGGTCAAGGACTTTTAGCAAAACACATTCTGAACTACCATCAGCAGCATTATCCAGATTTATTTGCAGTTTTGGAATATGTAATAGTTGAGAAATCCCCAGCTTTAAAGCAAGAACAACAGCAACGCTTGCATGATTTTCCCGTGCATTGGTGCAATATTGAAGACATACCACCTAACTCGATTACTGGTTGCTTTTTTTCTAACGAATTGGTGGATGCTTTGCCAGTGCATCAGTTTATTTTAGAAGCTGGAGAATTGCGAGAGGTCTATGTGACCATCCCAGAATATGGGGGGGATCTTACTTCCTCATCTCTCCTACCGTCATTTGTGGAAGTCGCAGGGGAACCTTCTACACCTCGATTGGCTGAGTATTTCAACTTAGTGGGAATCGATTTAACCCAAAGTGTCTATGAAGATGGCTACCGCAGTGAGATTAATTTAGCCGCTTTGGATTGGTTGAGTATAGTAGGAAACCGCTTGCAACGGGGGTATGTGATAACAATTGATTATGGCTACCCTGCCAGCCGTTACTACAATCCCAGGCGATCGCAGGGAACTTTACAGTGCTACTATCAGCATCGCCACCATAACAACCCCTACATCAATATTGGGCGGCAAGATATCACAGCCCAAGTTGATTTTACCGCCTTAGAACGCTGGGGCGATCGCTGTGGTTTAAATTCATCTGGTTTTACCCAGCAGGGATTATTTTTGATGATTTTAGGTTTAGGCGATCGCATCGCTGCCCTTTCCCATCAACAGCAACCCCTTTCCCAGTTACTGCAACGCCGGGAAGCACTACACCAATTGATTGACCCTTCCGGCTTGGGCGGCTTTGGTGTCCTAGTGCAAAACAAAGGACTCCAGGAAACAGAAGTATCTCAACTCCTCATAGGATTAACTGTGCCAGAGTAAAAGTCAGGTTGAAAAATTAAAACTCTATTAAGGCAGCGCCAGTCTTAATAGACTAGCATAACAGTGATTACAGTGACGATAAAACTACTCTTGCAGTAATAATTATGAGCACCCACGACCTGTTAATGCTAGTCACCTTACTCACACCCGGTATCTTACTGTCAGTTTTGATTATGGCGACTTTTGCCGCAGGTGGCTAACCACTAAATATGAGAACCAGTTATCAGTTACTAGTTATCAGTCATCACTGTTATCTGGTAACTGTTCACTGTTCACTGTTCACTGATAATAGAAACGGGCTTGCTGTAACAAAGGAACATAAACATGAAGGTGGCATTTCTGGGAACTGGACTGATGGGTCTACCGATGGCTCAAAGGCTGTTAGCAGCAAATATAGAGTTAATTGCCTACAACCGCACCCCAGAAAAATTAGCACCACTACAAGCAGCTGGTGCAGAAATTGCGACACATCCCCGCCACGCAATTCGCGCGGCTGATTGCATAATTCTCATGCTCACTAATACTGCTGCTATTTATAGTGTGTTGCTCTCCGATACTTCTTGGCATATTTTGTCAGGACGCACTGTGATTCAAATGGGGACAATTACCCCCACAGAAAGCCAAGAAATTAGAGACGCAGTGGTTGCAGCTGGTGGTGAATATCTAGAAGCGCCTGTATTGGGAAGCATCCCAGAAGCACAAACTGGCAACTTAATTGTCATGGTAGGCGCTCAAGAAGAACAATTTCAACGCCACTTTCGCCTGCTGCGACATTTTGGACCAGAACCGAGACTGATAGGGCCTGTAGGAACGGCCGCATCTCTGAAATTAGCACTTAATCAACTGATTGCATCTCTAACTACTGGTTTTGCTCTCAGTCTAGCTTTTGTGCAGCGTCAAGGTATTGACCCGGAAATGTTTATGCAAATCCTCCGGGAAAGTGCGCTTTATGCACCTACTTTTGACAAAAAGCTATCACGAATGTTGGATGGTAATTTTGCTAATCCGAATTTTCCTACTAAACACTTGCTCAAAGACACAGATTTATTTCTCTCTGAAGCCAAATCAGTTGATTTAGATATCAGTAGTCTTAAAGGTGTGAGGCAAATCTTGCAAGCAGCAATTAAAATGTCATTTGGAAATGATGATTATTCATCGGTATTCTATGCCATAAAAGCCTGGGAAGAAGGGCGATGGGAATAGATTAAGCTCCTAGAGAATCTCCCTCGTAAATCCTCCGCGTACCTCGCGTTCAAAACACCAAGATTTTTAAATACTTGCCAAATATTGCTGAAAAGTAAGATGAGAAAAAGAATAAATACCCCTTGCTTGCTCAACAAGTAAACCATGTTGAGCAGTAATAGACTTTAAAACAGCTTCGCCATCTAATTCTAAAGTCTGTGGGCCATTGTTGGCATTTGTTAAGTTATAAATAAACTCCTGAATCTGCTGCTTTACAATTTTTTGCAAGAAAAAATACTGCCCTTGCTCAAAACTCATTCGGGCAATTTGACTTAATAACTCTTGTATTTGCGGTGGCGAAAGTTGTTTATAAACTTGCTCTCGCTGAATATGACGTTGAGCATCCCATTGTCTGATAAATATATCTATCGCTTCCCGATAAAGCTCTGATAACTGATAGGGAAAATCACCTTTTTGCTCAAAATACAAGCACAAAAAGGTCAGCAGTAAGGGATTATTTGCCAGTTCTTGCAGTGGTTGATTTTCTTGTAGCTTTTCTAAAAATCGTTCTGTGTTCACTGGATCTTTAACTTGAAACCACTTAGTAGCAAACTCAGTGATTTGCTCATGATTAAAATCTGCAATTTCTGCTTCGGTAAACTGCTCAAAGATATATGCTTGTGCGGCGATGCGACAGGTAATGACAAATGAATTAGCATAAAATCGCGTTGTCAGTCGGCGAATTTCCAGCAACACTCTGTCAATGTCGGCTTCCTTAACTGCGTCTAACCCATCTAACAACACCATTGCTCGTCCATGATTTAACAGAGTTGGTGTTACTGGGGGCGCAATAACTCCACACTCTGCCAACTGTTGTGTGATGTATTCTAGTAAACTTGGTTGTCCTCTAGTTTCAGCAAAATCTTTCAGATTGATGAAAATTGGTAGGCGATCGCTTTGCAATTCACCGAGGTTACACAAAATCGCTAGCCATTTCAAAAATGTGGTTTTACCAGTTCCTGGTTTACCCAAAATCAGCAGCTTGTCATAGCGTTCTACCACCGCTAGTCCTGGGAAGCATTTTTGCGGTTGCTCTAAACCTTGTGATAGTTCTTCAATATCTAATCGTCTGTGGCTCCTCACTTGCTCCCAAATGTTGACATCGATGTAGATGTCATCCAAACTCATCGGCTGCTCCATATTCAGCACCCGGAAGACATGACAATCCCTGTGAATCCTGTCGTGGACTTTTTCCCGTGTACTTTGTACCAGAGTCTCAATTTCAGAAATGCTGGCTGCTGCTTCAATATCAGGGAATGAGGATGAAATAACAATTTCTTCCCAGTCCAAGTTCAGCTTTTCGCAAATTGTGACAAAGATGTAGCGATCAACTGGTTTACCTTGAAAAAATTTGGTGACTGGTTGACGACTAATCCCCAGTTCCCCAGCCAAACCCTGCTGCGTCAAGGAATTACGAATCAGCGCCGCTTTGGCTTTATTAATTCCCTCAGTGGATGCTTGGAGCGATCGCCTAGTCATTTCACGCCAGTAGATATACTTCTGTTGATGATGTAACTATCCTGAAAATAAGTCATGCACAACTCATGCATAAGTCATTCATAAGTCATACACAAGCCTCGCTGTAAATCATACAAGAAAATGCGAATCTAGAGATCTAGTTATTTGACATCTCTTACATTATTTGAGTTAATAGTATGTTACAGAGTTGCCTAAGGAGGAATTATGAGTGGAATTAACGTCACTATAGACGCTCCTTCCGCAAAAGACGTAATGCAAAACGCCCTAGGGCGGATAGCATTAGGATTTCAAGATTATTTGAATTCTTTACAGCCTGAGGAAATTAAATGTTTAGCGGAAACATGGGAAACAACTCACGCCAATCCCAAATATTCCCAAGCTGAAACCGACTTCGCAGCGCAACTAGGTGCAAATCAAATCACTGATGAAGAGCATAGTAGATTAGAATTTGCGGCCCTTGCCAAAAACTTTAAATGGAGACAAGAATTACTCAAGCACTCACTAACAGCACCGCAAGTAGCTGAACTACTCAATACAACCCGACAGACACCACACGATCGCTTAAAAAAGCATAGTCTAATTGCAGCTCAAGATAACGGAGTGTGGAAGTTTCCCACCTGGCAATTTGATCCTGAAGGGCCGGATGGGGTGATTGCTGGACTACCAGATGTTTTAAGAGCGCTTAATGTTCCTGCTTTATCCAAAATTAGTTGGTTAACTCGACCAAACAAAGCTTTGAATGGACTTACTCCGATAGAAGCCTTGAAATTCGGTCAGATCAATGACGTGATATTTGAGGCTAGGACAGTAGGGATATTTTAAATTAAAATCCATTTTTTGAACTCCTCCCCCGGCTTGAGCACGGGGGATTTTACAAAGCCCTGTCTAGATTCCCTGAAGCTAAAGCTATGACTGTATTCTGGCCACCAAAGCCAAAACCCAAACACAGCACTCGCTTGACTAAGCTCTGACGTGCTGCTGTTACCAAATCCAAATCAAACTCTGGCTGTTGTAATCCTACACATGGTGGTAAAATTTGATGCCGCAATGCCATCAGCGAAAAAGCCACACCCAAGGCTCCTGAGGCTCCTATAGTATGACCTGTGGCTCCTTTAGTCGAACTAAGTGCTACTTTTTGGGGAAATAAACGCTGGATAACCATGCTCTCGATGCGGTCATTGATCTGCGTAGCAGTGCCATGAGCATGGATATAATCAATATCTCTTGGTATTAAGCAACTACGATCTAGACATTGCTTAATGGCTGTGATCGCACTTTTACCACTAGGTTCTGGTGAATTTCCATGATATGCGTCGTTTGTCAAGGCAAAACCAAGAATTTCACCATACACTTTTGCTTGACGCTGCTTTGCCAATTCTGCTGATTCTAAGACAAATACAGCTGCGCCTTCACCCAACACCAAGCCTTCCCGGTGCGAATCGAAGGGATAAGCTCCTGTTGTTGCCAAGGCGCCCATTTGTCGAAATCCTATTAAAGTTAAGGGTGTGATCGGTGCTTCGACTGCGCCAGTAATCACTCTCTGACATTTTCCAGTTTGCACGAGATCAGCCGCTTGGGCGATCGCCCAAATTCCTGTCGCACAGGCCGCCATTGGTGCTAAAACAACCCCCGTCGCACCGATTTGTCGCGCCGCAGCGATCGCATTCATATGAGGTAAAGTATCTAACCAGTCCGCTAAACACACACCTTCCTTGTCAGTAGAGTAGAGGGACTGTTGAAAATTTTCCCCTCGTCCTTGTGCAGCATATTTCTTTTCGTTGTGCATTTGGTGCGCCAGGATTTCCCAAGATGCTTGATGAGAGCGACTTGATCCAATAACTACTCCACAATCAACCAAAGGTGGAAGCAAGCCAGCATCTATCAACGCAGAAGTAACAACCATCTGAGTGAGATTTTTCAATGCAGATGGTTGGTGATTAATTAAACCCAGAGGAATTGGTTCAAGTTCTGGAAAAGGTTGATGTAGTTTAATTCCTGTTTTACCTGCGATTAACCTTTGCCAGCTACTTTCTAAGCCAGTTCCTAGGGCAGAAATTAGACCAATACCAGTGACAACAACCTTAACCAATTTGAAATTTGAAATTTGGTAATGGAGATGGGGGATTTGTACAGACGTAGCAATGCTACGTCTCTATTGTCATCTCCCCTTGCGACTATCCGGGTGTTTTCAGATTTTCTGCACCTTGGGTGACTTTAGCAGAGTCGATACGATCGCCTTGCTGAATGTTGTTCACCACATCAAAACCTTCGGTGACATTACCGAATACAGCGTAGTTCCCATCTAGAAAGCCCAGATCCGCTAGAGCAACGTAAAATTGGGAAGACGCGGAATTGGGTTGTTGCGATCGCGCCATTGCGACTGCGCCAAGTTTATGTGTCAACACAGGTGTCTCGGTGATGGTTTTACCATAAACTGGTTGGTCTGACCCTTGCGGTTTAATTTCTAAGGGTATGTAACGCTCATTCCCTGTTTTTTCGTCAATATAACCACCTGTTCCCAGTCTATTAGCCGGAAACTTCGGATCTTTACCTTGTGGATCACCCCCTTGTACCACGAACGGTTGGGGTTCACGTACAACCCGATGGAAAACTAAACCATTGTACACACCCTTTTGGACTAAATCTACAAAATTACCAGCTGTAATTGGGGCATTTGTGCCATCTACTTCGATAGTAATCGGCGAGCCTTTAACCGTTACTACCACCGTAGCCTTACCTTCAAGCCGTGGTAAATCTTTCATTCCTGGAATACTCTCATTAGTAGTTTCAGATACAGATGTTGCTTCAGTGGTTGTCTTGGCGCTGGTCTCGGTTGCTGTAGAGTTAGCTGTAGAGATTGGCGAAGAAGCTTTAGAAGCTTCTTGCTGTGTTGAACATCCCCCTAACATCAACGCACCAACAATCAAAAGAGCAACCCAAAATTGTGGAAGTTTTAACCGCATTACAAATTACTGACTCAACCAGAGTATCTTAATCTTCTCCAACCATTTTAGAATTCAAATTTTTGAATTTGAGGTAAATTCAAAAATCTCTCTGGAAAAGTTTGCTAGCCCAGAAAACTAAACATAGCAACTTTTCCCAAAATTTAAAATTCTTTACAATCCTTCCAGGGGTACTCCTAAAAATCGGGCTAACTCCGCACCTTGAATTTCCAACTCTGTCAAGGATAACGGTTGACCTACCCTAGTTAAGGGAATGTCTCGCCGACCCTTAACACGGAGGTATATGGCGCGAACAGGATTCAGACCTTCTTTGAGGACAATTCGTACAGATTGCACATCTTCTATGCTGTTATCAATTTGAATGCGTCGATTTTTACCAGGAAAACCGTAGCGGAAAATCTGGAATTTCCCAGTTTTCTGATTAAACTCGTTATATCCACCGCCTACGTCCCATAGAATAACCAGCCACAGGTACAGGGCTAAAAGCAAGCCAGCTGTGCCATATAGTCCCATAACTAGTCCTTGGGGGACGAATACCAATTGAGTTGGATCTGTAACTATCAGTAAATTGATTCTTAGGTAACTGGACAGCCCAGCTAGGAAAAACCCTGTGGCTCCCAAGGTAACGATAGTTGCCCACAAGTAGTTGCTAAACCGACGAGAACCGAGGACTTTTTGATGCAGGACGTTAGAAGCGGAGCTACCTCCGTTAGGCGAATCGCCTTGATTAATCGTTGATGCCGTCATTGAACTACCTTGTCCCGTGAGATGTTCTCTATAAAAGTCTGCCATTGGAGCAGCACCTCTTGCAAGTCAATATTGGGGATTGGGTATGGGGAAACCCCCGTTGTAGCAAGTGGCATCATTGGGCATTTACGCCTGGCTGTAAATTAAAAATGCCTCTTGTGAGGATGTTTGAAAAGTTTTGGGTGAATATAATTCGCTACTACACAAACAAAGTCCGCCTGCGCGGACTAACACAAAATCAAGGTTTTCAACCCACGAAGGTGGGTTTTGTCCGCGTAGCCAAGCCACTGCTTTGGGGAGACAGCGCCGTGGGCGGGTTTTCCGACTTGTTCGCGCAGCGTCTCCCCTTGGGAGAGGCGACTGTCGTCGGGTTTCCCGACTTGTAGCAAGTGGCGCGCGACTTCCAGTCGCCTGGGCTAGTATTAAATTAGACTTTTCTAACATCCTCTTAATGTTGTTAGGGTTTTGAAAACTGTCCAAAATCTTTGTTAACTCCCCGTGCCGTATTCTCAATACCCCATTCCCTATTCCGAATTGTTGAGATTTCTGAGAAAAGTTGTGTCAGATTGTAAAAATTCTGATATTCATATTATTAATATAGCTTCGTGTTAAATGCCAGATTCACTTGAGTGGATCGGGCAAAAATACCAACCGATGTGATAAGTTAAGAATCATTAAGTTACCACAAACTAGATTACTAGCTAATGGTACGGGTAATGGCATAACTCTGAGAACTGCTGACTGAATTTAGGCGGCAAGCTCTCAGATTCTCAGATGCTTTTATGCTACTGAGACTGTCAAAAAAACGTTAATTCCTCCCGGTAGTTGCCTAAAGTCGGGAAACCACCCACAGCAGTACCTGAAAAACGTTGCAATTTTAGTAAAAAGAGGATTTTAGTTCGATGACCATCGCAGTTGGACGCGCCCCCAGTAGAGGGTGGTTTGACGTTCTAGACGACTGGTTGAAGCGCGATCGCTTCGTATTTGTAGGTTGGTCAGGAGTACTATTATTCCCCTGCGCCTACCTAG
>JAESGB010000185.1_pt1 | contig 22718 bp, 20 predicted proteins | sample 9266211 | NCBI WGS metagenome assembly JAESGB01 (sample SAMN14514844, study PRJNA621659) | algae metagenome | isolation source: Goleter apudmare HA4340-LM2 and co-occurring heterotrophs from cave wall... | place: USA: Maniniholo cave, Kauai, Hawaii | collected 2009-07-28 | reverse complement strand
TCATTGATGGAATTCAAACAAGAGGAGAAAAGGGCAACTACAGTACACAGCGTGTAAGATTTAACTCTAACTCTTCTGCTTAACTATTTGTTACATACTTGTAAATTTTCTCCACGACTTACTTATTGCTGCCAAATGGTGAGTGCAACTGCCCGTCGCAAAGCTAAATTGCCATCTAGATGCTTGTAAATCGCAGGAGGCTTAATACCCAATTCCCTTGCAACCCGATTCACACCTAAAGCAGCTTCCCCTTCTTGATCGAGACAGGCGATCGCAGCATTAATTACATCCTGCTGCGTCAAGGACTTTTCTTTGACTGGACGACCCATAAAGAATTTAGTTAATGCGATTAACTAAAAGTGAATATAATTAACTTTATCAAGAATTACCTGTCTACGCCTATGAGTAGCCTGACGTTTGCTCCTGCCCATCAGCTGGCGCGAATGATTCGCGATCGCGAAGTTTCTGCCGTTGAAGTTCTCAATGCTTACTTGGCTCAAATCGCCAAACACAACTCGAAGTTGAATGCCATTTGCACGCTGGATGAGGAAAATGCTTATCTTAGGGCGAGGCTGGCTGATGAGGCTTTAGCTAAAGGCGAAAACTGGGGTGCTTTACATGGCGTTCCCATCACGATTAAAGACATTTTTGAAACAGAGGGATTGCTCACCACCGCAGGCTACATTCCTCTCAAAGACTACGTACCTCAACAAGATGCCACCGTCGTTGCCAGACTTCGGACAGCAGGAGCAGTCATCCTGGGAAAAACAAACATGGCGGAACTGGCTGGCGATTACCAAAGTACGAATTCCCTCTTTCCACGGGTAAATAATCCTTGGAATCTTGACTACACTGCTGGCGGGAGTTCTGGGGGCAGTGCTGCGGCTGTTGCAGCAGGGCTATCGCCATTGGATTTAGGCAACGATATCGCAGGTTCAGTGCGTCAGCCTGCTCACTTCTGCGGTGTGTATGGTTTGAAGCCTACGGATCGCCGCATTTCTACAGCAGGACAAATTCCAGAAGTGCCTGGAATGCCAGTGTGTCTTCGGCAAATGATTACAGTGGGGTGTTTTGCGCGATCGCTCGAAGATATCCGGCTGTGCTTCTCCTTAATTGCAGGCTCTGACATTCGCCGTCCTGATGTGCCGCCAATTCCCTTCGATACTCCTGAAGGTAAGTCTTTGCAGAATCTCAAAATTGCTTGGATCGATGAATGGGTAGAGGTTCCTGTTGCGTCTGAAATTCGAGTGGCGATGAGTGCGATCGCACACACCCTGACTCAAGGAGGTATCCAAATTGAACGCTGGCTTCCCAAAAACTTTGATCTATCAAAAACACTGAACCTCTACGGGCGGATGACGGCATACATCAACAACTACGCTCAACCGAAAGATCGCTATAACGTGCGACGCAGTTTAGAGTTGATTTTTCGCACCGCTACCCAAGGCGATAAAAAACTCCGAAAATTGGGGGATTTTAGCCGCCTCCTGCCTGAGCTACTAAATCCCAGCCTGAAAGGATATTTTGAAGTACTAACCGAGCGCGATCGCTTTATTACTCAAATGGATGAGGCATTAGAACCGTGGGATGTGTGGCTCACTCCAGTTGCTGCGACTGCGGCCTTTACCCATCGTCTTGCTTGGAGTGCTGTTGAGATTGATGGCAGATCCTACCCTCATGCAGTGGCAAACGGAGCTTATACCATGCCATTTAATCTCAGCGGACATCCTGTAGTAGTCATACCCATTGGGCAAACTCAGAATAATCTACCGATTGGAATGCAAGTTGTTGGCAAACGGTGGCGTGAGATGGAGTTATTAGCGATCGCTCAGGAACTTGATAAAGTAATTAATGCTTTCCGAAGCCCGTCTGAAATTATTTAACTAAAAAGCGCAATCACATCTACGCAACAAATGTACACTGCATTGACTGCTGAAGCCCTTGTCAATCAAGCTTTTGAGCAAGTAAGTTCAAAATTAAAAAAACATTTTGTTGAGCGGCTGCCAATCATCTCGAACTCAGGACTAGAGAAATTTGACAGTCCGCACTCTCAAAATCTGCTTACCTCACAAACCATCGATTGACATTTCCCCTCAGGACTTACCTGCTCTTTTTTAGTTTCGTCGAACTCACGTTAATATAGCTAATCTGACAAAAATAAACTTTTACCCCATACCTTACTGCTACATGAGTTCTCAATCTTCCTGCCCTGATAAAATCTTAGTTGTCGATGATTCTCCTGATAATATATTTCTGATCAAAACTATTTTGGAGGAGGAAGGCTATATAGTTAGCACCGCAGAAAACGGTGTTTCGGCTTTGGCGCAACTAGAAGCATCTGCTTGTGACTTGGTGTTGCTGGATCTGATGATGCCAGGAATGGATGGTTACGAAGTTACTAAGCGGATACGTGGCAATGCGAAATTACAGCAATATATCCCGATTTTGCTGATTACTGCCCACGATGCGCCCAATGTCGCCCAAGGATTAGATTTAGGTGCTGATGATTTTATCCGCAAGCCTGTAACTGTAGATGAATTGTTAGCACGAGTGCGATCGCTCCTGCGATTGAAGCATAGTATAGATGAGCGTGATGAAATTTCCCGCCAAAGAGAAGATTTTGTCTCCCGTCTCACCCACGACTTACGCACCCCCTTAGTAGCAGCCGATCGCATTCTGATGCTGTTTCAGCAGGGGGCTTTGGGTGCGCTATCCGCACAAATGCAGGAGGTGATTGCCATTATGGCTCGTAGTAATACCAACCTGCTTTCTATGGTCAATACCTTGTTGGAAGTTTATCGCTTTGAAGCCGGTCGTAAAACCCTGACGTTTCAACCAGTAAATTTAGTGCAGTTGTTAGAAGAAGTCACCGGAGAATTGACACCCTTAGCTCAAGAAAAAGCACTACCAATCAATCTGGATTTTACTAAAGATTCAACCAAAAGCGTAGTCATGGGCGATCGCTTAGAACTACATCGCCTCTTTACTAACCTCATCGGCAATGCTATCAAGTTTACCGAATCCGGTTCTATTACTATTCGGCTCAATTCTATACTTGATGCTGGCAAAGTTTCCTATCCTAGCTTCTCAGATACTTTAACTAGCAGTGACTACATCACCATTGAGGTAGCAGATACAGGGCCAGGTATTCCTCCGGAAGAGCAAGCTACCTTATTTGAAAGATTCCGCCAAGGTAGCCATAAGAGTTCTGGTAGCGGCTTGGGACTTTACCTTTCTCGGCGCATTGTAGAGGCACATCGAGGCGCTATTTTTGTTAAGTCTGAGTTAGGCAAAGGTAGCGTATTTACTCTACTTTTACCTCTTAAATGACAGGAAATAGTGAGCAGATTGACCTTGGATTCTTGACAAATAACAAATGACCAATCACATATCAATTCCTAATATGGAGATTATTTGTAATCAACGTAAGTTTTTTCAAACTGGCAAAACTCAAGATGTTGATTTTCGGATTGCACAACTCAAAATTCTCAAGCAGGGAATTATTGAGCATGAGCAAGCAATTATCCAGGCTTTGAAAGCAGATTTAAATAAACCAGAATTAGAGTCTTATCTGACAATAACTGTAGTCACCAGGGAAATTGATTATGCTCTCAAACATCTCAAAAATTGGACAAAACCCCAAAAAGCAGCACTTTCTATCGACTTTTTACCATACTCAGCCAAAATTTATCCAGAACCACTGGGAGTTGTTTTGATCATTGGTGCTTGGAACTATCCATTTCAGCTAAATATCTTGCCATTAGTAGGTGCGATCGCTGCTGGAAATTGTGCAATTATTAAACCTTCAGAAATTGCTCCCCACACATCTCATCTCGTGGCTGAAATCATTGCCAAATATTTTGAGCCAAGATATATTACAGTCGTTGAAGGAGGTGTAGAAACCAGTCAAAAATTACTGGCTGAAAAGTTTGATCATATCTTTTTTACTGGTGGTACATCTGTGGGCAAAATCGTTATGGAAGCCGCCGCCAAAAATCTCACACCAGTGACTTTAGAATTAGGTGGTAAAAGTCCTTGTATCGTAGATACAGAAATTAATCTAGAACATACTACTAACAGAATTGTTTGGGGTAAGTTCATTAATGCAGGACAAACTTGCATTTCTCCTGATTATCTTTTGGTAAATAAACAAATTAAAAACGAGCTGCTGGATAGTCTGAAAAAAAGTCTCAAAGAATTTTATGGCGATAATCCGGCAATTAGCCCTGATTATGCTCGGATGATCAATCAAAAGCAGTTTGACAGGCTGGTTAATTTTCTCCAAAATGGTGAAATTATTGTTGGTGGAGAGACTGATCCAGTAGAGCGATATATTGCCCCTACACTAATTCATAACATCTCTGTGACCGACCCCATCATGCAAGAGGAAATTTTCGGGCCGATTTTGCCAATCATTGAATACTCTGATATTACAGAAGCGATCGCCTTAGTTAACTCTCGACCCAAACCCCTAGCTTTATACTTATTTTCGCAAAATAAAAACCTGCAAAAGCGAGTCTTGCAGGAAACCTCATCCGGTGGAGTTTGTATCAACGACACAGTGATACAAGTTGGCGTTTCATCTTTACCATTTGGTGGTGTAGGTGATAGTGGTATTGGTAGCTATCACGGTAAAGCCAGCTTTGACACTTTTTCCCATTACAAAAGTGTCTTACGCAACTCCTTTTTACTAGATTTGAATTGGCGATATGCTCCTTATAAAGGCAAACTGTCTTTACTAAAACGAATTCTGGGGTAATTTATCGGGAATGGGGCATTGGGCATAAGGATAATTGACCCTTGACCAAATAATTACTAATTCGTAATACCCTGCGGCAAGCCGCTACGTGTCTCCGTCAGGAGAAGGGTATTATCAATTACGAATTATGTTGACCTTTGTCCAACAAGACTAAATACTGCTATAACGTTCCTCAGCCCAAGGTTCACCACGGCTGTGGTAGCCATTACGCTCCCAAAAGCCCAGTTCTTCACGTTCTAAAAACTCCAAGCCATTGATCCACTTAGCGCTTTTCCAAGCGTAGAGGTGAGGAACCACTAGCCGCATCGGCCCGCCATGTTCTGCTGTCAATGGCTCACCAAAAGCTTTAAAAGCGAAGAAATTTTCTTCCCTGATAAAGTCTGCGATCGCAATATTAGTAGTGTAACCTCCATAACAGTGTTCCATGACATGGGCGGCTTTTGCATCTAGCTCAATCAGACTTAAAAAATCTGCCACCTTAATCCCAGTCCACTTGACATCGAGTTTAGACCAGCGCGTTACACAGTGGAAATCTGCTGTGAATTCGTGCTGAGGTAGGGACATAAAATCAGACCAGCTAAAGGTAGCAGGTTTTGCCAATCCCCAAACCCGAAATTCCCATTCTTCTATACTGATTTGGGGTGTTGCTCCGTAAGTTAATACAGGGAAACCCTTAGTCAAGTATTGTCCGGGAGGAACGCGTTCGTTCTCTTCTCCCTGTGGTTTCTGAAAAAATTTTCCTAGCATATTTCTAGAAAAACAAGTTTTTTCAAGATAGTTATCTGTTTTAGCATGTTTGTTTGAACTACATTGTTAGCAAGCCAAACAATCAGGGATTTTTAAGGTTAAATGTTTTTTAGGCGCTTTAGCGCCTGACTACAAACCAAGAAAAGTTTTTTTGGTGGACTACCAGGAGTATTTACAAAAATATCTCAGATTGGCAAAGTCGTGGTTAATAGGCAATTCTCTAAATTACCACCTACCAATTTCTGAGTACTTGGCCGGAGGTTTGCAGACCACTGATTATTCATAATTACACCAGCAAAGCCACGAAAAAGCGCTTTTTGAATAGCGCTGCTCGTGCTTTTACTGAATGAATCGAGAATTATGATTCTTCCTCGTCCTCTTCTTCAGCAGTTGGATAGACAAATGTCGAACGTCCAGTCAAAATTGACTTACCAAGGGAGAGAGCTTTTTGAGCTTCAACGGCAGCTTTGTGTCTCCAAGTAGCCCGGCGTTTATCTCTTTTGGATTTGGATGTTTTCTTCTTAGGAACAGCCATAATAGCGGATATCGCAATTCTTGACAACCTTTTTATTCTAAGCCATACATTGCAACTGAGTATGCCATCTTTTACCATTTTGGATTTTGGATGTGTGAACCCAGACCAAGCCGATTACCTAGGGCACCTCACGCGATCGCAACAATAAATAGGCAGAGGGAATAAAGTAAAGGGCGAGAATGGTTGCACCACCCACACCGCCTGCAATCACGACTGCCAGAGGGGGCCAAAACCCACCACCGCCGAGAATCAGGGGAATAAAGCCTGCCATTGTAGTGAATGTGGTTGTGAGGACATGGCGGGTAGTGTGGATGACAGTTTCCACCATCGCTGGGCGATTGCCTGTCTGTGCTTGGGTATTGCTCTTGAGGGCAGTGAGAACGGTAATCGAATCATTCACAGCCACCCCAATCAGTCCTACCGTGCCGATGATGGGATTGAAGCCAAAGGGATAGCCGAATAGCCAAACCGATAATCCCCCCAAACCGATGGAAAGAATGGCTACGATGCCGATCAAACCTGCAAGGGCGAAGGAATTCATCGAAAGTACAAGAGTTACCACCAGGGCAATCCCTAGCACGATGCCATAGCCGAGTAGTCCGCCAGTGGCACTGTTACGTTCTTCTTCTTCACCACCAAATTCCAGGCTATAGCCTTGGGGTAGGGAGAAAGAGTTTTGCAACCGTTGACGAAAATCAGCGACTGCGTTGGCAGGTAAGGTTCCTGCGGTGAGATAGCCCTGGACAGTGCTGACTCGGCGGCCGTTTTTGCGAGTGATGGCGGCATTTTTGGGAATTAGATTCAGTTTGCCAATGGTTTCTAAGGGAATGTAGCCGTTGCGATCGCTCGGTAGCAGATTCACTGATTGCAATTGGCTCAAGTCAGCGCGATCGCTATCACTGAGGCGCACTCGTACAGGCACTTCTTCGGTATCTTCTAAAATTGTGCCACCGTTTACCCCTTCGGTGATGATTTGCAATTGCTCGGCAATTTCTCGACGACTCAAACCCCGCGATCGCGCTTCTGGTTCGTCAATATTGAGAGCGAGTTGGGGAAGTACATCATTGAGGCGGCTGCGAACATGAGTAATGGTAGGAACTTCTGCCAAAATTGCCCGGACTTGCTCACTCAATTGTTGGAGGCGCTCTACATCGGAGCCGTAAATACGTAACTCAATCGGGGCTTCAAAAGGTGGCCCCTGCTCAAATAGACGCACCAATGCACGGGCATTAGGGAAGGCATTATTAAATTCTGTTTGCAGTTGGCGAATGAAGCGATCGCCAGCAATGCCATTCATCTGCACGATCGCCCCAGCAAAACTGCTTTCATTCTCACGATCAGTAAGTTGATTGTAATAGACTTTAGGCGCACTCTTGCCCAAAAACCAATACACTTGTTGAACTTCAGAATGACGGCGTAAGGTAGCTTCTACCTCTTGTGTCAACTGCTGAATTTGTCCTAAAGACTTGGTAGGTGATAGTTCTAACTCCACCGTCAGTTGTTCACGATCGGCAGCAGGAAAAAATTGTAAACTTAAGGTTGTCATGAGGCTAAACCCCAGTACAGGCAAAATCAGCGTCAGGGCGATCGCTCGTTTGGGATACCTCAACGACCACTGTAAAGAACGGCGATACCAGGTGGTGAGTCGAGGATGAGAAAATCCGGCTTGCCACCATCCCTGCTTGCCAATCGCGTCATAAATTACACCTTTAGAGGTGAAGGAACGGCGGTGATTCCATTGATAGATTTTGGCGGTAATCGCTGGGGAAATTGTTAATGCCACCAACAGCGAAGCCAGCACTGCCAAAATCACATTCAAACCAATCGTGCCGACAAATTCACCAGTTGCACCAGGGAGTAGGGCAATGGGTGCAAAGGAGAATACGGTGGTCAGAGTCCCGCCAAACAAAGGAGCGCGGAGATACTGCACAGTTTCTGCGATCGCAGTTTCTAAAGGCATTCCTGTTTTGAGCCGGATATTCATCTCATCAACGAGAATAATCGCATTATCAATCAGAATGCCCAAGGCCACAATTAGCCCCGTCACCGACATCTGATGTAAGGGAATGCCCAACAAGCCCATAACAATTAGGGCGATCGCCACCGAAAGCGGCAGGGCAATTTGCACAGCCAATGCCTGTTGCCAGCCCATCATAATAATGCAAATGACAAATAGTATCAAAGCACCAGACAGCAAATTCCCAATCAGATTATTTAATCGCGCAGTTACATAACGACTCTGATTAAAGACAATCTCTAACCCTATCCCTTTGGGTAAATCAGCCCGAAAGGTATCAAGAACCTTCTGGGCTGCCACTGCCCAGCGATCCAGACGATATTGGGACTGCACATAAACACCAACGGCGATCGCGGCTTTACCTGAGATCAATGCCAATTCTGTTGGCGGTGTGGCAATTCCTTTCTTAATGGTGGCGATGTCTGCTAAAAGGCGAAATTCCCGGTTAGATTCACAGTTAGAACAGCGCACGGGTAGTTGCTGCAAACGGTTCAGGGTATCTAATTCTCCTTGCACTTCATAGAGGAGGGTATTGTCACCGCGAAACTGTCCGGCGGAAGTTTTGGCATCACTCTGTTGAATTTGTCCTGCTAATTCTGAGGCGGTAATTCCCAAACTGGCAAGGGTTTCTGTATTCACATTCACCGTGATTTCTTCTTGTGGTGCGCCAAAAATTTCTACTTCATCAGTACCAGAGAGCGATCGCAAGGCATTTTTTAATTCTTCTGCCCGTCGCCGCAAAATGGCGTAGTTCGGTGTATCAGACTGTTCCCAAGTCAGGGAAGTAAGCAGGGCATAGGCGCGCACTTCTCCCTCATCTAATTCTGGTTCACTGGCTTCCCTGGGCAATTCCCCTTGTACATCCCGCAATTTATCCCGCACCCGTGACCACACCAAAGGTACACGATTCCTAGTCACACTATCGAGTAAATCTACGGCAATGGTAGAAACCCCAGCGCGGGAAGTTGACTCATAGGTTTTCACTTCCGGAATTTCGGCAATCTTGGCTTCAATCAAATCGGTGACGAGGGATTCAGTGCGCTCGGCCGTTCCTCCTGGCAAAAAAGTAGTAACTAAGGCAAAGCGAGAAGTGAGTTCAGGGTCTTCCAGTCGGGGTAGAGATTGATATGTGACGGTTCCCCAAGCCACAGTCAGAAAAATCGCCAACAATAGCAAGCGCAAATTGCGAAAGAATAGCTGTGCCATATCTACTCCTTATTCACAATTTGCCCCGCAACCAAGCGGTGAGTGCCATTATTAACAACCTCTTCCCCGGCGACGATTGTGCCGCGCACCAAAACGCGATCGCCTCCGGTATACAACACTTCCACATCCCGGCGTTGAATGCGATAGGTTTCTCCCTCTGGCGCAATGGCAAAGCAAGACCACAATCCTCGCTCTCCTTTAATTAAGGCGGATGCTGGCAACCAAAATCCTTGGATAGATACCCTTTGTTCCACTTGCAGACGGGCGATTTCTCCCGATGCTGGCATGGTTTGATTGGTAGTAACCAATTGCAAAACTACTGTCCGAGTGCGGGTTTGGGGGTTGATCTCTGGCTTATATGCCAGCACTTGGGCTGCATAAGTGAGATCGCCCAGCTGCACTTGTTGACGGCTCCCCAGCTTCAAGGTCTCCACGACTTGGGGTGGCACGCCAATTTCTACTTCAGGGGCCAGACTTTCCACTAGGCGCACTATTGCCTGTCCGGCCTGCACCACACTGCCTTCATCTAAATTTCGTTCCCCGATCACACCGCGAAAGGGAGCACGCAGAGTGCTTTTCTCGATATTGATTTCCACATCGCCCATGCTGGCTTGAATTTGTGCCACCGTAGCGGCTTGGGCAGCGATTTGTTCTTTGCGTGTTCCGTTCTGCAACGCTTCTAATTCACTCTGAGTAGCGGCGAGGCGGTCGGCGAGGGCATCCCGATTAAATGCCACTTCATCCAACTGTTCACGAGAAATTGCTCCTTCTTCGTACAGGGAACGGCGGCGATCGCGGCGAATATTTTCCAGACGCAGCCGATTTTCTAAATCTGCCACTTGAGAACGAGCTGCGGCAATGGTTTCTTTGCGTGGTCCATTCTGCAATTCCCGTAATTCTGCAACTGCACGCAGTTTTTGTGCTGCTAATTGTGCCAATTGTGCTTTGAGATTTTGCGTATCTAACCGGGCAATGACTGCGCCTTTTTCTACGATTTGTCCGCGATTGAAAACAATTTCAATCACTTTCCCTCCCCGCTCAAAGCCCAAATCGCTGCGGCGAGTGGCCACTACTTCCCCTGTATAAAAGCGCGTTACCAGATATGACTGCACGGGTTTGAGCTTGATGACTTGCACTGCCAACGGCGAAGAAACCGCGACTTCCTGTCCAGCAGACAACCTGTCATACACCCCAAAGGCGATCGCCGTCACCATCCCACTCGCAATTAGCAAATTCCTCACTCCTATCTTTCTTGGATGCTTTGGAGGTGAGGCGGCTCCATCTTCTATTGCTTGAACTTGGGCTTCCATAAGCTGACCACTCATTTTTGTGCTAGGTTGGCAAGAAGCGTTGCAATATTCAACTACTTGTTATAAAACTAGTTGTATAAACCAAAGAGTATATGCAACTAGTTGTCTATGTCAAGAAAAAATTATGAGTCTAGCCCATGCGATCGCCACCATCTTGCTTCAGTCTCCTCAGACAGGCTACGACTTGAGCAAAGAATTTAATGAAAAAGTAAGTTGCTATTGGCAAGCCACCTCTCAGCAGATTTACCGAGAACTGGCACGAATGCAGGATAAAAAATGGGTAGCAGTGGAAGTATTGCCCCAATCGGTTCGTCCCGACAAAAAAGTCTATTCCCTCACCGATACAGGTAGACAAGAACTGATTTCTTGGATTGCTGAACCTTCTGAAGCAACCGCAATCCGTGAAGATTTACTAGTAAAAGTACGCAGTGGGTTTATCGTTCCTGACGAGATACTCATTCGTGAAATTGAACGACGCAAGCAATTCCATCAGCAAAAACTGGAGTCCTATCGCTCCCGCGAGCTTGAATTCGGCGATCTGGATCATCTGTCTCGCCCTCAACGACATATCTATCTCACCCTGCGGTGTGGTATTCGCTACGAAACCATGTGGATTGAATGGTGCGATGAAGCGATCGCCTCTTTGTTAATCCCACAAGATATGAAATGATAGTTTACACTGTGGCTAAACCAATAACAATAAGTTACTTTTTGAAAATCCTAAAGTTTCAACCATCCAAATAGTTGCCCTACAGTTAATTGTAGGTCTTTGACCAAATCAGGAACTGGTAATATTTGTTGTTCTTCTTCTAGAAATTCTGGTTGCTGGTTTTGTGGATAAACTAAAACTGAACGCTCTTCAGGATTCAATAACCAACCTGATTTACAACCATGTTTTAAGCAATGCAAGATATTTCCTGTGACTTTCGTTAGACTTTGATCTGGAGATAAAATTTCAATCGTCCAGTCTGGATATGTGGGAAAAACATTCGCCACATCGCCATTTTCATCTACGGGAATTCTTTCCCAAGCAAACACAGTTACATCTGGTACTATTGAACGTCCGCCAAAAGTACACCGAAATTCCGGGAAAGCTAGAGCAATTTTTTGCGGCTCGATTACAGAATTGATATTGATGACTAGTTCACCCTGAAGGATACTGTGCTTTCCTTGTGGCATAGGTTTTGGAATAACTTTTCCGTTAATATACTCATTGGCTGGTTTAGTTTCTGGTAGTTTTAAAAACTCTTCTAAGGTTAGGAGTTTAGTAGGGGAATTTACCATATTCTTTTACCTTCTCAGTTTTTTTGTACTTAACCTAAATAAGCTTTTTTCACTCGTTCATCATTAATTAATGCTGATGCTGTACCTGTTAAAGTAATAGAACCTGCTTCTAAAACATATCCGCGATCGGCAATTTGTAGAGCTAGGTTGGCGTTCTGTTCAACTAACAGAATCGTCACGCCTGTAGCGCGAAGATTTTCGATAATGGAGAAGATTTCTCTAACTATAGCAGGTGCTAAACCTAAACTTGGCTCATCCAACAACAACAACTTTGGTCTACTCATTAAAGCACGGGCGATCGCTAACATTTGTTGTTCACCACCGCTCAGAGTTCCTGCTAGTTGATTGCGTCTTTGTGCCAAGCGTGGAAATAATTCAAATTGGTGCTGAATATCTGCTTTTATCTCTGCTTGATTCTTGCGAATATAAGCACCTAATAGTAAGTTATCTAAAACTGTTTGTCTTGCTAATACTCTCCTCCCTTCAGGAGAATGAGCCACACCAAGGTTTACAACTTCATGAACTTGGCGGTTATTAATATTTCGTCCATTATAAATAATATTACCACTCTTAATATTCACTATTTTAGAGATAGTGCGGAGCGTGGTACTTTTACCAGCACCATTCGCACCAATTAGAGTCACTACTTCACCTTTTTGAATAACTAAATTAATTTTTTTCAGAGCTTGAATACCACCATAATTAACATTCAAGTCTTGGATTTCTAAAACTGTATGATTTGGTATACTATCAGCATTCATTGGTAGTTTTTATCCAGTTTCCTATGGCAAAAGCAGCAGATACAGGTGGTAAGCTACTAATTAGTTTAGCTCCTGATGGATGAGTGCAATGGGTAACACAACGTCCTGAAGTTGTGGCGAAAGACATTCTCGGTTAAGATGAGTTGGAGTTGCGTTATACATCACACATGCCTCTACGTATAAGGGCTTGTGCAGCCTGAGCACAAGAGCGATACTGGCTCCCAACTTATCCAGTGCTAATCAACATTTTACCGCCTCCGCCGACTTTAACAGTGGTCACTAGTTACGAGGTTTATCAGGTTATTCGGTAGACTTAGGACTAGCCCTTTCAAGGTAACTCGTGAAATTTCTTTTTTGCTCTCTGCTGACTCGGCTTCTGTGCGGTTAAAAAGTTTTTTCTACAATTCTCTCAGAGCCTCTTGACAAAAGACTTACAGCCTCAACTTGTCACCAATGATTTCTGGTGCGTCGTAACGCTCTCTTGCTACCCCGCTCTTGTCTCTTCCCTCGGATAGGTAGAATTCTTCTGGAAGATAGAGGTTAATCATCTTGACCACTATCTTTTTTCCGGGAAATTTTCACAAAAAAACTGTGTTGACTGTTACAATATTGTTAAGAAAAGTTGCCCGTTGCATTTTGGGAACGAGCAATTTGGTTTTGACTCTAATTGAGAAGACAACGCAAAAACAATTCTTAGACCAGCTGTGGGAGGCTGGTCTTTTTTTTAGTTGTAAAGCTGAACAAGTTTTTTGGATGATGCAGATATGTAGTTTGTTACCTATCTGCTACTACCCCAGAACAGTATTACTTAGGGTGATAACACTTACAAGTAATGTAAATTGAAATGTAAGGTTCAGTATATTTCACTATTATGACTGAGTTTTAATGTCAAGTCAAGGCAAAAAGACGCAAAGGAGTTTTTTGCGTCTTCTCTGCTCTTAAACTGCAAACATTAGAAACTAAATGTGGTTCTCAGCGCCCCAATAACAACATCATCATTGTTGGTGTTATGGTCTGGTGCTGTTAACCAGATAATTCCTGGAGTGATGGTGATGTTATCAGTGACCTTATACTGGTAAAAGGCTTCAATGTGATATGAAGTATCTCTGTCTCTGGGAATTTCACTGATACTGGAACTTGTAACTTTAGGCTCTACACCTAAAATAATGCCAGCTAAGTTACCCTTTTTACCAAGGTCAGGAAAACCGAGGGTAACTGCATAGTTCCAGATGTCAACCTTTCCACGACTCACCACTCCGTCGGCTGTGGATAAGTTGCGCGCATTGGTGTAGCCCACCCAACCACCCAAGACAAATTTATCGCTGAGGGCTAAGGATGCTTGTAAACCGTAGGAATTGCTAGAAAAAGGCACATCAACAGGTTCTTCACTTGCTGTTAAATCTTGGGCAACTCTACCCAGGAATGTGCGGGGGTTGGCGGCATTGCTACCAGTACCCAATTCTTGATTGTAGGCGTTGATGTAGGTTAAGCCAACGGTGAAGCGATCGCTTGGTTTCACAGTCAGTTGTGCTAAAGCACCATATCCACCACTAAATAAGCCATTATTAGCAGATGGATCATTAGCTGAGTTCGCTAAGTACCCTAAACTGAGTGCCAATCTATCACTAAACTCGTGGGTAATTCCTAAACCAGCACCATCCATTTGATAGTAAATTGGGTTACGAGTCCCAAAATTGGATAAAGCACCAGAGCCGCCATCTCCATCAAAGATATTTACTGTATCAGTAAAATCGTCTGCGGCACCAGCGTTGGCGATCGCAATTACCTGTGTTTTTTCACCCAAGGGAAATTGGTAATATAATGCGTCAATCTCGGCATTAGTAGTACCAGTTTCACCCGCAAAAGCCAAGCCACCCTCTGGTGTCCCAATGTCGGGGCCGAGAATATTATTAGTCTGGATTCTGGTAAAGAGTGTATCTTTCCCTGTGAAGCTAGTTACAAATTCAATCCGCGCCCTTGCGCCCAGAGTTGTATTCTTGTCTGTGATTTCTGCATTGTTGACTCTGTCACCAGAAAACACATCGCTGACTACAGCGACAACTTCTCCCTGTAATTTGGTGGTGGTGGAAAACTGATTGGCTTCCAACTGAGCAGTTTTTGCTTCTACAGCATCTACACGTCCCCGCAATGTCGCCAGTTCTGCACTAAATTCTTCTTGCAGTTTTTGCAGTGTTCCTAAATCTGGTTTCGTGACTAAATCAGCTGTGGCGGTAGCAATAATTTCGTTAACCCGATCCAGACAAGCATTCAAACCAGCTGCAAATTCATAGCGTGTGAGGGCGCGATTCCCCCGATAAGTGCCATTTGGATATCCTGCAATACATCCGTAACGCTCCACCAACGATTGCAACGCTTGAAATGCCCAATCTGTTGGTTGCACATCTGAAAGTTGAGATACGGAGGTAACTTGAGCCATTACCCCTTGTTGAGTAATATTATCAGCTTTATTTTCTGGAGTCGTGACAATTATTGGTGTTTCTCCGGCAATTGCAGTAGCAGCAACACATAATATCGCACTACAAACAGCTGGACTAACCAGCATATGTGTCCATAATTTCCGCATTTTTTCCTCACACTAACGGACGGCATAGTAAGATTACTATGCCATTGTGACGACAATTTCTATTAAAAAGTATTCTCAAAATCTTATCAGTATTCAGCGTTTTGTTCGCATAATAAAAGCTGAAAAATCCTCTTCATTAGGTTTGATAAGTTCGTAGTCAGCACTTAAGCCCTGACTACGAGTTTTGAGAATGAGAATTATTATAATATACTGTAAAAACTGAGTCTCATGGTCAAAAAATTTTGCTGAAGGTAGAGCAAGCATCTCCGTGGAGGAAAAAAACTGTGATTAGCGATCGCATAGGACGTAAAGTTGGCAGGCAAAGCGGTGGTATCGTCACGTTAATGACGCTACTCATGTTGACACTCACTGCTGGGTGTAACCAAGGGAACACAAATCAGGGAAATACTGCTGCACCGACACCACAAGTAGAAGAAGCTGCATCCGCCCCGTCACCCCAAGCACCAAAAACTAAAGTAGTGGCTACGTTTTTACCGATGTACTGGTTTTCCAAAGCGGTAGCAGGGGATGCAGCAGACGTAGAGATTTTACTATCGCCAGGGACAGAAGTACATGAATATCAGGCAAAACCAGAAAACGTCAAAGCGATCGCCACTGCAAATGTTCTGGTAAAAAATGGTTTGGGGCTAGAGGAATTTTTAGCAGCGACTGTCAAAAATGCCGAAAATGCCAAATTGACTGAAATTGATGCTAGCCAAGGGATTAAAACCGTGGCAGAAATTTCACCAGTTGTGAACCCGGTAAAAGGGAAACAAGATCATAGCCACAACCACGAAGATAGTAATCCTCATGTTTGGCTAGATCCTGTTTTGGCAAAACAACAGGTAACAAATATCCGAGATGGATTAATTGCCGCAGATCCTCAGAACAAAGTTACTTATGAAAAGAATGCGGCGGCTTATATGCAAAAATTAGAAAATTTAAATAACGAATTTCAGCAGACTTTGCAAAAAACTCCTAACTGCACCTTTGTCACCTTCCATGATGCATTTCCCTACCTAGCTAAACGCTATAACCTCAAGCAAGTTGCTGTAGTAGAAATTCCCGAAGACCAGCTTTCACCCAAAGATGTGCAAAATGTCGTTAACACAGTAAAAAAATATCAGGTCAAAGCCTTATTTAGCGAACCAGGAGTAGATAATAAATTACTAACAAGTCTCTCTCAAGATTTAAATCTCAGCTTAAAAACACTAGATTCTTTAGAAACCGGCGAAACAGATCCACAGTATTATTTTCAGGCAATGAAAGCTAATTTGCAAGCTCTAGAAACAGCATGTAAATAGTTAGGGAATGGGGAATAGGAGCAGGGAGAATCACCCTTGATCCTTGACAAATAACAAATGACCAATAACAAATGACATTACCAATATTAAAAGTAGAGGGACTAACTGTTTACCAAGGTAGTTATCTAGCAGTTCGAGATGTTTCCTTTGAATTATTACCAGGAACAGATACTGCTATAGTTGGTCCCAATGGTGCAGGTAAAAGTACCTTAGTCAAAGCCATTTTAGATTTGATTTCTCGCAGCACTGGTACAGTGCAAATATTTGGTCGCCCCATGAATCGATTAGGGCATTTACACCATTTATTAGCCTACATGCCGCAAAACTTTGTTTTTGACCGCAGCTTTCCTATTTCTGTCAGCGAACTGGTAGGACTAGGATGGAGCAAAATTCCTCGGCATCCCCAAAACAAAAGTGCTTTCTGGAAAAGATTGTGGAGACAAAACCAAGAAAAGTCAACAGCAGTAGTAGAAGCTTTAAGGCGCACTGATGCTGATCATCTGCGTCATCAAGCTATTGGTACTCTCAGTGGTGGTCAACTCAAGCGGGTACTTCTAGCTTACTGTTTAGTGATGCCTCGCAAGCTTTTAGTACTAGATGAAGCCTTTGCTGGGGTAGATGTGCAAGGTGCAGCCGATTTTTACGCCTTGCTAAATGAGTTAAAGCAGCAGGAGGGTTGGACAATATTACAAGTTTCCCATGATATTGATATGGTTAGTCGCCATTGCGATCGCGTTCTTTGTCTCAACCAAACCCTCGTCTGTACTGGTAAGCCAGAAATTGCCCTCTCTCCACAAAACCTGTTAGCAACCTACGGCCCAAATTTTAGCCGCTACCAGCATCATCACTGAAGAATTTGTTATTTGTTATTTTGTAGAGACGTTGCAGTGCAACGTCTCTACATTTGTAATTTCTCTGCCCCATTGCCCATGCCTATATGTATGCTGATTTGGTAAGCTTATTACAATTTCCCTTTATGCAGCGAGCGATCGTCGGTGCTGTGTTGATGGGAATTCTGGGCGGTATTTTAGGTAGTTTTGTCACCTTACGCCAGCTATCTTTCTTTAGCCATGCTGTCGGACATGCAGCATTGGTTGGTGTAGCGTTAGGCGTGCTGCTACAGTTAAATCCCACATGGATGCTGTTGCCATTTACCTTAGTTTTTGGCGTCATCGTGCTCTATTTGATCGATAAGACCGATTTAGCTAGCGATAGCGTCTTGAGTATAGTCCTCTCCGGGGCACTAGCGATCGGTATCATTCTCACTAGCCTCATTCAAGGATATCGCGGCAACTTAATGAGAGTGCTGTTTGGGGATATCCTCGCTATTGATGCTATAGATTTGATCTTGACGCTACTAGTGTTGCTGGGAAGTAGCATATTCTTGTTGTCGTCATTGCGAGAGCAAATTTTGTTGACGCTTAACTTAGATGTGGCTCAGGTTCAAGGCGTTCCCATCCAATTGTATCGCTATAGCTTTGTCATCTTACTGTCATTAGCTGTTGCCGTAGCCATTAAAGCCGTGGGTGTTTTGCTAGTCAATGCCTTTTTGGTAATTCCCTCCTCCACTGCTAAACTTATGAGTCACAACTTTACCCACTTTTTGGTGATGTCGGTGATTATCGGTTCTGCTAGCAGTGTTGCAGGAATGATGGTTTCAAGTATTTTTAACCTAGCCTCTGGCCCTAGTATCGTTCTGGTGCAGTTTTTAGTATTCGTCGCTGTTTTCATCGGGGTAAAATTGACAGCAAAAGTAGCATAAACTTTTTTTCTTAAAACACTTGCAATATCTGACTTAGTTTGCTATATTTATTAATCGTGCCCTACAAAAGCAAGTGCGGTTAATACCCCCGCCGGGATAGCTCAGTTGGTAGAGCAGAGGACTGAAAATCCTCGTGTCACCGGTTCAAGTCCGGTTCCTGGCATTACAATCAAAACCCCTGTTAGTAAACGCTTCCAGGGGTTTCTTTTATCTCCAAAAACCCCATTTCAGCCATTTACGGTGGTGTAAATCTGGTGTAGGAAGATACTGCGTTGGCTATTTTTGGACATGGTTGGACAAATTATTGGGGTAAAGTTGGGGTAAATCAGAGCGCACTGATTCAGGTCTATTAGGCAATAGGGAGAACCCGCTAGCAGTTTCCCTTTGCCAACGCTTGTAATGTCAGGAGTCACCTGTGGGTTCTAAAACCTCTGAACGTAAAGCCTCAAAAGGTACTGTCCAAATCAAAACCTCGAACGATCGCTTGCAACTTGTTTTTAGTTTTGGGGGTAAACGTCATTATCTCTCAACTGGATTTACAGATACCAAAGCTAACCGCAAACTAGCCGAAATGAGGGCTAGGCAAATTGAGTTGGATATTCTCTGTAATAATTTTGACCCCACTTTGGGGAAGTACAAGCCACAATCGGAGCAAATTATCATTACACCATCGCTGACACCAGTTGTGAAAAGTTATGCATCTTTAACGGATTTGTGGAATAGTTATGCAGAATATAAGCGATCGGGTTTGTCTCCCAGCACTTTGGCGAAGGATTACAAGAAAATCTACCGTTGTATCAATGTTCATCTCCCGGTGAAGACTTTGGATCAAGCGATCGCAATTCGAGATTGGTTAATTGCGAATAAAAGCCCGTTATCTGCCAAAAAAATATTGACTCAATTTTCGGCTTGCTGTAATTGGGCTGTGAAATCTCAGTTGATTGATGATAATCCGTTTGAGGATATGGCAAGTGATATTAAATTGCCAAGAGGTGATGCTGAGGAGACGGATATAAATCCGTTTAGCTTGGAGGAACGCGATCTCATAATTACCGCATTCAAGGAAAATCGATATTACAAATACTACGCACCGTTAATTGAATTTCTTTTCATCACAGGTTGCCGACCATCAGAAGCTGTGGCTTTGCAGTGGAAGCATATTGCGTCGGACTTGACGATTATTCGGTTTGAGCAAGCTGTGGTAGTTTCCCAGTCGGGACTAACTTGTAAACCAGGTTTGAAAACGCAGAAGAAGCGAATTTTCCCAATTAATAATCGTTTGGCTGGGTTGTTGAAATCCATTCAACCCGTTGATGTGTCTGGTGAAGCGAAAGTATTTCCATCACCTGAAGGTAAGTGGATAGATATGCATAACCTCAGTGGACGAGCTTGGAAGACTGTGCTAGAAACGCTTGATGGTGTTGAGTATGGGAAGCTTTACCAAACTCGGCATACATTTATTACGATGGCTTTGAAGAATGGGGTGGATGTGAAGGATGTTGCCACGGTGGTGGGTAATTCGCCGGAGATGATTTATCGTCATTATGCGGGGCAAAGTCGAGAGCTTTTCTTGCCGGAGTTTTAGGGTTGAATGGGCGAGCGCAATTATGCGCTCGCGCTTTGATAGGTATCAAGCGGATTTGATATAAATCCTCAGTGGGAATCTCAAACTGATGAGCAATCTCCAACAGCATCTGCTTGGGTGTCGTCGGTTCAAGCAAGTCCACAATTGGGATTGAGTAATCATCTAAAAGCCCCGACTGCGAGATAAATTCTTGAATTTGGTAAACTGATGATCAAACAGGAGTTTTACTGTACCAGTAGGGCCATTTCGCTGTTTGCGAACGATGAACTCAGAAATGCCACGATCTGGAGTATCAGGATTGTGAATTTCATCGCGGTAAAGCATGATGACAACATCACTGTCTTGTTCTACCGAGCCACTATCTTTTAAATCACTCAGTACAGGGCGTTTATCATGACGATGTTCAACTTCACGATTGAGTTGAGACAGTGCCAGAACAGGAACATCCAAATCTTTGGCCAGTTTCTTTAACCCCCGACTAATTTCCCCAACCCGTTGAGCCATGTTCAATCGAAAATCAGTAGCTTCAGCCATCAGTTGCAAGTAGTCCACAACGACAAGCCCAACGCCACCAGAGCGAGAGGAAACCCTGCGGACTTGGCTGCGAATTTCGGTGAGTGTCGGGCAAGAGTGATCATTGATGAAAATTGGCAAATCACTCAAACAAGAAATGGCTTGACTCAATGGTTCCCATTGGTTGTTTGACACCCGCCCAGTTTTGAGGAAGCTGTTTTCAATTCCCGACTCGCTGCTGAGAAAGCGTTGCACATATTCATCCTCAGACATTTCCAAGCTGAAGATAGCTACAGGCAGCCGGCTGAGTTGAGCAACATTGAGCGCGATATTGCCAGCCAGGGCAGATTTACCGACTCCGGGACGAGCCGCAAGAACATACAATCGCCTGCGGCGAAAGCCGCCACCCAGCAAACTGTCCAAGTCGTAAAATCCAGTGGAGAGGGCAGGGGAAGCATTACCAGCATGACGAGCTTCAATTTCGGTAAAAGCATCAGCCAACGAATCACAAATGTGAACTAAATCAGCAGCAGAACGCTCGGATGTAATCCTATAAACTTTTTGTTCGGCTTTGTCAAGGACAATTGGTAAATCGGTTTCGGTTTGAAAACCGAGATGAACAATTTCTGAGCCAGCTTTGATTAACTGCCGTCGTTGGTATTTTTCCATGACCAAATCGGCTAAAGCATCGATGTTGATGGCGGAAACTGTGCGGTCTATCAGAGTGGCCAATTTATTACGTCCACCGATGCTAAACAACTTGCCATTGTCCGCCAGCCAGTTGGTGAGACAAAGCAAATCAGTTGGTCTACCTTGAGTGTAAAGTCGGTAAGCGGCTTGATAAATATCCTTGTGAGCGGCAATGTAAAAAGCGTCGGCAATTAAGCGATCGCTAATTCGGCTCATGGCTTCACTATCAAGCATGATACCACCCAAAATAGCTTCTTCTGCCTCAATACTTTGTGGGGGTAAACGATTTGAATCGGATGAAAAGTCTAATTCTTGGGTCATAAAAACCTTTTTAAAGGAGTCAGAATGGAGCAAGAATCGGGATTTAACTGGCAAATCAGTTTAAAATCTCCTTCTGACTCCTGGGTTCTGTTCACGCTGCTTGTTGATACAGATGGGCGATGATTTGGGGATGATTGGCTTGCAACCAGTTCAACCAGCCAGCAGTTGCACCTGTGTGTTGTTGGTCATAGCGGGTGCTGAAGTTAGCGATCGCTTGCTCACATCCAACCTCATCTTTTTGGTCTAGTAGTTCAGAGAATGTGGCTTTGTGCCAGTCAAGGCTACGTTGGGCGTAATAACCGACAGGTTCGTTAGCCTGTTGTGCTTCTTGAGTCGGTGGTACAGCAGACTCAATCACTTTTGACCAATAGCCCAGTAGTTCTTCTAAGCCGCCCTTGCTGGATTCCCAATTGCCGATGGATTTGATAACTGTGGGGATTTTTTCTGTCCATTCACACCCATTCCACAAGGCTCTCTCCTTGGCGATCAACTCCACCAGTCGGCGATCGCAGGTTTGGTAAATCTTGTCTCTGGTAGTTGTGCGCCAGGGGAAACGCATGGAACGCAATTTGATTTCGTTTTTGTAAACTGCGGGTAACGCGTCAGATGCCATGATGCCAGGGTCTAGCAAAACTTGGTTGAGTAAATCCTCAATCGAGTCAAATCTCCGTTTGGGTGGTTTATTATTCGTTTGTTCGTGATTATCGAACGATCCCGCAATTATCGAACCGGACGATGAATCTTGGGTTTGAGACGAAGATTCTGGTTTTGTTAACAACGAAGTCAGAGATTTAGGGGCTGGTTGTTCCGGTAGTTCGCGTTTACCCTGAGGCATGGTTTGTTCTAGTTCTGCATCTAGTTCGCTACTCAGAAGAAAATGGTCTTCTTGTGTTTGTTTTTTAATAAATTGTTTTTCTTCATATTGTTTTTCTATATGAGGGGTGGACTCACCAACGTTGGATGACCCACCTACGGGTGACCGAAATAACTTTGTGTCTTCTTTGTTGGTAAAAATGTAATATTGCCAATCAAATTTGCCATTCTTGGGATTATTCTCGTGGACTCTCACTAAATAGTCATTTTCTTGGGCATTTTTGATGGCACTACGAATTTTGTCTCGTTTGTACCCTAAATATTTCTCAATGACTGTAAAACTAATATCAAAGTTTTCATCGTGAGAAGCTACCCAACAAATTAATCGGAATGTTGAGTCATATGATGTCCGGTTAATTAACCATAATTAACTGGCAAATTCAGGCCACCAGTAAAAATGAGTCAAGCCGCGAATGAAATCAGGAAGCTCAAGGATTTGGCGACAGCGCTGAAATAAAGCCTCCTCA
>JAESGB010000184.1_pt1 | contig 23033 bp, 16 predicted proteins | sample 9266211 | NCBI WGS metagenome assembly JAESGB01 (sample SAMN14514844, study PRJNA621659) | algae metagenome | isolation source: Goleter apudmare HA4340-LM2 and co-occurring heterotrophs from cave wall... | place: USA: Maniniholo cave, Kauai, Hawaii | collected 2009-07-28 | reverse complement strand
TGTATGTGTCAGAAAATCAGTTATGTTCACTGGTTTGAGGAGATTATGTTTTGTTGACTAATTTCAGCTTTTTAGGCTTAGTCTTAATAAAAATGTAAAGTTTTATATCAGCATTCAACATTTGTGTCCTCGAATATAAAGAGGTCTTAAGTCGCAGTAAGTTTAAATTAACAGATGAAATCCTATCTGAATGGTTTGAGATTATTGATGCTTTTATCAAACTCATTGATGTCAATTTAGAAATTGAATTTCCTCAAGATAAAAAAGATGCAAAGTTTTTAGCCTGTGCCATAGCCGCAGCAGCAGATTTTTTGATTACAGGTGATTCTGATTTTAACCAGCGCAAACTTTGTTAAATACCAGAATTATCTCTGTAACTTTGTTTAAGCGATTAATCTGTGACACAGAACAGTAAAAAACGTAGCAATACTAACTTTTATAACCATTGCTACGTCTTTACCAATTCCCTGTGCCTGGTTGTTGAGCAAAGTCGAAACAACGCCCTATTTAATCAAAGATTACTCTCAATTAACTGGCGATACTCGCTCTTTTGCTTAACGCCTTTCACTTCCTTCAACAGTTCTTTGTTTTTAAACAATTGAATGGTCGGCGTTCCCGTTACACCTGCATTTTCAGCAATATCTCTGTCTTTGTCGATATCGATTTCTATGAAGTGGATTTTGTCATCAAATTCATCCACCACTTTATTTAATATCGGCTTGAGAGTATGACAAGGGCCACAACCAGGAGCAACGTATTTAACCAAGAGTAAACGCGTGCTTTCGTGGAATAATTTCCGCAAAGCATAACCACCCTCATGGCGTGTAGCCTGCAAATCAAACTCCGCAGCTTGTTCGGCTTCGGTTTTCTTGGCTACTGGCTGGGTTTCTAACTCATTCACCGCACTTGCTAGCTGTTGATGGAATTCTTGAATTAAACCATTAGATGACAACCACCGTTCTGCTAACAATGCGGCTGCACAACCACTACCCGCAGCCGTAATTGCTTGGCGATACTCACGGTCTTGCACGTCGCCTGCTGCAAAAACCCCTTCTAAACTAGTTTCTGGCGAGCCGTGCTTGGTGGCAATGTAACCCACCTCATCTAGTTCTATTTGCTCTTTGAATAATGCAGTGTTGGGAGTATGACCAATGGCGTAGAATAAACCCCTAGCTTGCAGTATACTTTCTTCCCCAGTTTTATTGTTGCGGATTTTTACGCCGTCCATGTGACCATCACCAAACACATCCACAACTTCCGTATTCCAATGCACGTGGATTTTGGGGTTACTCAAAACTCGGTCTTGCATCGCTTTAGAAGCGCGCATCTGCTCAGAGCGTACCAACAGATTTACTTTAGAACCATATTTAGTCAGGTAAATTGACTCCTCCGCCGCCGAGTCGCCAGCACCAATTACCGCCAGTTCTGCACCGTGAAAAATTGGTGTTGCACCATCACAAATTGCACAAGCCGAGATCCCCCGACTCCAAAATGCATGTTCGTTAGGTAAACCCAAACGCTTGGCTGTGGCACCTGTGGCGATAATTAAACTGTGGGTTTTAATTTCCCGTTCTTCGGAACGCACAGTAAAAGGACGCTGACTCAAGTCAACTGATATTACATCTTCTGTATATAATTCTGCACCCCAGCGTTCCGCCTGCGCCTTCATCAAATCCATCAGTTCTGGCCCAGTAATCCCTTGGGGAAACCCCGGAAAGTTCTCAACTTCCGTCGTTGTCATTAGTTGTCCACCAGGCAAACCCCCGGCTTGGAAACCTTCAAAGACAACAGGCTTCAGGTTAGCGCGTCCTGCATAAATAGCGGCTGTGTAACCAGCCGGTCCAGAACCAATAATCACCAAGTTTTCTACAGTCGGGTTGGTCATGGTAATTATACAAACTCATAACGACTACGCTTAATATAACATAACAATATAATAAGTGGCTACTACACACAATGATAGAGAGCGATAGAGGGCGATCGCACCGTACCAATTAATCTATCAACAGCAATATTCTGGCATCAGGAAAGGGCACATTATCCGCCTTTGCCATTCTATGAGTCAGTTGTGAAGTTATTATTCCAATTAAAACTCCGCACTACAGTAATCAGCTAAGACTGTTGTTGCAAATTTTTTCTAAGGACTTCAGCATCTAATTGACGGAAATAAACGAAAATTTCCCCAAAAAGTCGTTCGTAAAACTCTTAATCTTTATAGGTTTGCAACTCCACAAAATATAACGGTTCGTTTTCAAATCCCTCAGCAGTAAGAAATACCCCATCTAAACGAAATGATTGTTGTTTGACTTCAGGTGTCGTAAATGTGTAAATACTAGGATTAATATCGACTCTGTCAAGAATTTCAAAAAATATCTGTGGTATTTCCTTAATCATTTCATAAAAAATTACATCTGTTTTCATTCCTTATAACCACTTTCATTTAAATACAATACACTCTAGCTTTCGTAAGTTTAGACACCTCTGATAAATATAGAAGGATTATTTGGTGTACTATGTCCCTCACCATTACAGACCTAGAACAACTACAAACCGAGCATCCAGAATGGCAGATGGAACTGGTGGAGGGGCAAATAATAGTTATGAGGCCATCAGATTACGAATCAGAGGAAATAGGCGCTCGTCTAATTACCTTCTTGAATAACTGGGTAATGTCCCGCAAATTAGGGAGAGTGACTGGTTCTAGCGCCGGGTTTATCTTGCCCAGTATAGAAGAGGGCGAATCAGAAAAAAGAAACCTACTTGCGCCTGACGTGTCATTTGTACGGGCTGATAGACTCAAAAAAACCAAGCGCGACTTTGTGGAATTACTTCCAGACCTGATGGTTGAAGTCAAGTCCAAATCAGACCGTATCAAACCCCTAGAAGAAAAAATTCAACTATTCTTACAACTTGGCTCTACAGTAGGGATGTTGATTGACCCTGACAAGCTGACAGTAACAGTGTACCGCCTCAACCAAACGCCCATAGTCATGCAAAACGGGGACACCCTGACCCTTCCAGACTTGCTTCCTGGTTGGGAACTAGCAATCTCAGAACTATGGCCTCCGGAATTTGATTAACTCAATTAGCTAACTTACCCACTGGTAATTTCAATAAAAACAGGTTGTGATAGAAAACTGAAAATTTGGGAATACTAAAGCTTACGTAAGCTATTAGCCACAGCGAGACGTAAAGTTACAACCATTCCCAACAATCAGTATCAGGAGAAATTGCAATGGTAGGTCTAGCCTCTGATTTAATAGAAAAAATTCGTCAGCAGTATGACAGTTCTCCCTATCCCAGAATTCCCGTAGATATATCCCCGAAAAATCAGCCGAACTTACTGTACATTCATAACTTAGCTACACCTTACTATTTAAGAAACCAAAAAGTTATAGATACCAAAGAAAAATTGATTTTAGATGCTGGATGTGGTACTGGCTATAAATCACTAGTCCTAGCAGAAGCTAATCCAGGTGCAAAAATTGTTGGAGTTGATATATCAGACGAATCGATTAAATTAGCTCGTCAAAGGTTAGAATATCATGGCTTTGACAATGCAGAATTTCATGTTTTATCAATTGAGAATTTAGAAAAGTTAGGTTATCAATTTGATTATATTAATTGTGATGAAGCGCTCTATCTTTTTCCTGACATAGTGGTTGCTTTACAAGCAATGAAAGCAGTATTAAAGCCTGACGGTATTATTCGTGCTAATCTTCATAGTTCTATCCAGAGATCCCATTATTTTCGCGCTCAACAACTATTTAGAATGATGGGTTTAATGGATAATAATCCAGAGGAGTTAGAAACTGAAATTGTTGTAGAAACAATGAAAGCTTTGAAAGATAACATCATTATCAAAGCCACAACTTGGACACCTGATTATGAAGGGGAAAATGGCAAAGAAAAAATTTTAGTGAATCACTTATTACAAGCCGATAAAGGCTACACTATCCCTGATATATTTGGCGCTTTAAAATCTACTGATTTAGAGTTTATTAGTATGGTTAACTGGCGCAACTGGGACTTGATTGATTTATTCAAAGAACCAGACAATTTACCAGCTTTTCTGGGAATGAGTCTACCAGATATTTTTATAGAAGAGCGCCTACATTTATTTGAATTAATCCATCCTGTACATCGGCTACTAGACTTTTGGTGTGGTCATCCTAAGCAAGCACAAGATTTTGTGCCAGTTTCAGAATGGAGTAATTCTAATTGGCGAATAGCTAAAGTGTATTTGTTTCCTCAATTGAAAACTAGTGATTTTCAAGAAGACCTTGTAGCTTGTATTAACGATATCAGAGCATTTCCCATCAGTAAATATCTATCACCAACTGAGGAATTAATCAGCATAGATAGCGCAGCAGCAGTTTGCTTGATACCTTTGTTAGAACAACCACAGTCAGTAACATCTCTCCTACAGCACTGGATGCAATTTAGACCAATAGATCCTGTAACCTTAATGCCTAGAGATGAGGAGCAAGCCTTCAAAACATTGCAACAATTTTTGTGGAGGTTGGAAAATCTTGGTTACGTGATGATAGAACTTTAAGGCTTGTAGTTAGCACTTTAGTGCTTCATTAGGTCGGTAATCAAGCTAACTAACCCAACTCTCTCGAAAAGCAAACTAGCGACACAGAAAAAATACCTAAATTGTATAGGCACGGCGCACATAGGATGTCTGTATTACCGAAAGTCTTTGGATGCCGTGCCCTTACTTGTTGATTAATTTATTTTTAAGCCTGTAATTTATTTCATGTCTGTTGATATTTAAGCAAAAATTTTTTTCTTTGGGTGTGATATGAAACGGATCGGTAGTGGGTAAGTTATTTCTAGAACCAGATACCAATCCACCCCATAGGAAAAACACTTTATGAAAACCGAATTGAAAGCCAAATTCATTCAACATATCCTCAACAAAAAGAAAAATGATGAGGGCTTTACATTGATCGAACTACTTGTAGTAATCATCATTATCGGTATTTTGTCAGCTATTGCGTTACCTTCTTTCCTGAACCAAGCAAACAAAGCTCGCTCCTCAGAAGCAAAAACTTACGTAGGTTCCATCAATCGTGCTCAACAAGCTTACGTACTGGAAAATCCCACCTTCGTGACGGCTCAAACTAATTTTAACCAACTAGGACTGGGTATCAAGACACAAACGGAAAACTATACCTATACCCTTGGTAATTTAGGTGGAAAAGGTGCAGATGTCATAGCTCGACCAACAACTCCTGCTGCTAACCCTGCCATTTTAAAAGGCTTTGTTGGTAGCGTTGCTGTTGGACAAACAACAGGTGCAGCAACTGGAGAAGCAACCACAATTGCTATTTTGTGCGAAACTAACGATCCTGTGAAAGTGGGTAGTACTATGAACACTGGAGTTCCTCAGGGAACCCCCATTAATAACATTAACTGCGGTGCAGGACAAAAAGCAGTTAAGTAACTATTTATTCATTTAAATAACTGACAATAACAGTGTCAGCGACTTTTTCAAAGGTGGGTATACTCTACTCACCTTTTTTACATTTATTGAGTAATAAGACTACTATGAATATTGAAATTATAGAAGACAGAGTTATTAACTGGCAACGGCAAGCGCATCAATACCTGATAATAAAAGAATACGAACAAGCAGCCAATTTATATGAGCAAGCAATAGAATCTGAACCCAATATGATTTCGCATTATTGGTATTTAGGTTTAATGTTATTGTTGCAAGGAAAAGAAGTAGAAGCTCAAATCACTTGGATGCTGGCATTGGAAGATGTAGAAGCAGAAAATATTCAATCTCATACACAAGAACTAATTCAAGTATTACAAATAGAAGCAGAAAGACAAGAAAATCTAGAAGATTTTTCTGTCGCCTGGGTAATTTCTCAGCACATAAAAGAACTTAATTGTCATGATATTAATAATCTTTTAAAAATAGTTTATTTTAGTTTTAAACTAAATAATCATAAAGCAACAGAATTTGATGAATTAGGTATTATTGACTTATTGAATTCACAAAAATTTATAGATATCAATCTACAGTTGTTGCTACAAGTATTACAGCAGGTTCTAGACATTCAACCTTTAGATAAATTTTCTATTGACTATATTCAATCTTGTTTACCATACTTAATTAATACACCAGAGTTATTGAACGTACTTTTACCCGCTGTAATGAGAATTGGCTACACATTTAAACTGCCAGCAACAGCAGCTTATATTTTAGAAATATATTTAAATATTCAGCCTAAAAACCTAGAAATATTAAGACATTTAACTAATTTATATTACAACGCTAAAAAATACTCTCAGAGTATAGAGAATGCTCAATTATATTTTTCTTTATCTACAGGAATACCTGATAAAATTTTTGCAGTTCATCTTGTAATCAGCATTTTAATTTCTACTGGTGGAGATTGGGAAACAATAACTTTAAAAACCCAAGAATTGGAATCTTTACAACAAAAATTTATCACAGAAGATTCATTGTTATTAGATGAAGTTAAAACCTTGCTTGTATTAACACCATCCTTCGCCACACCACATCTTAAAGATAGTCCTCATGATTTTAGAAAAATTCATAATCAACTGGCACAAATTTGTCAAAGCAATATTCAAGCTATATATGATGAACCATTCAAGCGTTATTCTCAAAGCATTACCCATCATAGACAACAGGGAATTTGTAATAAGAATAAGAAACTGAAAATTGGCTATGTATCCTATGCCTTAAGAAGGCATTCTGTAGGCTGGTTAGCACGCTGGTTATTTCAACATCATAATCATGAACAATTTGAAATCTATACTTATCTTGTTAACTATAATCCACTAGATCAGCTTGCCCAAGAATGGTATGTAAATAAATCTGATCAAGCTCATAAATTAGGCATAACAGCTTTAGAAATTTCTGAAAAAATCTATGCAGATCAACTAGATATATTAATAGACTTAGATAGCATTACTCTAGATATTAGTTGTGCAGTAATGTCACTTAAAACCGCACCAATTCAAGTAACTTGGCTGGGTTGGGATGCTTCTGGTATACCTGCAATTGATTACTTTATTGCTGATCCTTATGTGTTACCAGATAACGCCCAAGATTATTACACAGAGAAAATTTGGCGACTACCTCATACATACATAGCCGTTGATGGCTTTGAAGTGGGTATACCTACCTTACGGCGAGATGAGTTAGATATTCCTACCGATGCTGTAGTATATCTCAGCGCTCAACGGGGTTATAAACGTCATCCTGAAACTACAAGATGGCAAATGAAAATCATTAAAGAAGTCCCGAATAGCTACTTTTTAATTAAAGGTGACGCTGAAGAAGAAGCAATTAAGGAGTTTTTCTATAAAATAGCAGAGGAAGAGGGGGTCAATGCTTCGAGGCTGAGATTTTTACCTCAAGACCCCTCTGAAGCTGTCCACAGAGCCAATTTAGCCATTGCTGATATTGTATTAGATACTTACCCCTACAATGGAGCGACGACAACCCTAGAAACCCTGTGGATGGGTATCCCCTTAGTCACCAGAGTGGGAGAGCAATTTGCAGCGCGTAACAGTTACACGATGATGATGAATGTGGGTGTAACTGAAGGTATTGCTTGGACGGATGAAGAGTATATAGAGTGGGGTGTACACTTGGGCAAGGATGCGGCTTTAAGACAGCAAGTAGCTGGAAAATTACGACAGTCCAGACAAACAGCACCCTTATGGAATGGTAAGCAGTTTACCCGTGAAATGGAGAAAGCCTACCAGCAAATGTGGCAAAAGTATATTAGCTAGTAGTGAGGACTTTAGTCCTCTAGTTCTGGAAGTACTGAAGTACTTACTACAAACTTTTTTCTATAACCTGTTTATAAAAGCTTTCTAAACCTGTGACGCAGGCTTGATCATCAAAAAGATAGTCATGCCGCTGACTCATCCTTGTGGATATGGTATTTCGCCAAGTTGAATCTAGTCCTAATTTGACAGCAATCTCAATATATTCGGCTTCATTTGCAGCAATAGTGTCTGTCATCCCCAGCATTTTCAAGAAGCTATCAGAGTGACGTCCCCGCATAAATTCTCCTGGACAGGTGACGACAGGGAGGTTACAAGCGATCGCTTCTAGCGTAGTGTTACCACCAGACCAGGTAAATGTATCTAGATAGACATCTGACAGTAAGTTAATCATCAAATAATCTAACCGTTCTGGTATGGTGAGAAAAACGCAATAATCCTCATAATTTAGATCAAAAGCAGCAAAGGCTCGCTGTAATCTTTGCTGTAGTAAAGTACCACGTAGAAATAGAAATTTAGCTTGTGGAACACGTCGGGCTATTTCTGGGAAAATAAAATCATATTGTGGTAGATATTTGAAGGGAGCTTGGCAACATAGATAAATAACGGCTACATCTGGTAACTGATAATCTCTGCGAGTTTTGATGACTGGTGGAATACAGGGTTTAGGATACGAAACACCAATATTTGGTAAGCGAATTAGTTTTTCTGAGTAATGTTCTTGTGCATTTTCTGGTTCCATTAACTCACTAGATAAAAAGTAATCAATTGTGGGTAAGCCAGTAGTCACCGGATGTCCCCAAGCTACACATTGCACAGGCGCAAGCCGTAGACCAGCCATTTGCATTGTTTGCGGGTTCATACCAATTTCAGGAAAGACTAGGATGTGTAGTTGATCAGCAATTATTTGTTCACAAACTGCTGATAAATTATGGGGAATATGGTAGAAAAAATTACTGTTTTCTTGAAATTGTTGTGTTACTTTATCTGGTTCATTACCTGTGTAGTAACAATAAATTTCAAAGCTTTCATGGTTACAATAACTTAGCCAGCCAGTTAGCCAAAGTGTGCCACTGTAAGAATGTAAGTAATTAGAAACATAGCCTATGCGAATCTTTCCATGATTACCAAGCTTAGGCATAGATAAAAGCGCAGTCCATTGGGGATAATTCGCTGCCATAATCTCATGCACTAACTTGCCATATTGGCGTTGTAAATCAATATCATTTTGTGCCTGATATGATATGTAAAAATTAGTCAGACGACCTATACCTGCTAAAGCACTCTTTTGTGCTTCTATAGTTTTCAGCGAAGTTTGCTGAATTAAATCTTGTAGTCCTTGCGTAAAGCGCTGGCGATGAAAGTTAATTTCCTCTAGACTTTCGTAGATTGATGGAACTGTTAAATATTTGAGGATTTTAAAAGTGTAATCATCAGGCAACAATTGAGCAGCATTTTCTGCTATTAAAATTGCTTCTTGAATATGTCCATTTCTTCGCAAGTCTATGATTAATGAAAAGTATAGTCTTTCATCTTGAGGGTACAGTTTAATTCCTTGTTGCAGAGTATGAAAATATTCATCCAGTAGATTTAACTGTCTATAGCAATAGCTTAAGTTCCAATAAATATCTGCATCACTCAATTGCATTTCTAGGAGTTGTTGATATTGAGCGATCGCTTCTTGCCATCTGCCCTCAGAAAAGAATTTGTTACTTAAGTAAAAAAAAACTGTTTATCTTGAATAAATTCTTCTATTTTGTAGAATACTAGGGTTTCTGCTTTTGTTTGCATCAGCGCATTTTTATCTTCATACGCAAGCACAATTCTTGCATGAATATGAGGTAGTAAAGTCGCCCATTGAATATCAGCCAAATTACTCACTAGAGAAATTTCTAATCCTTCAATAGCATCTAAATCTTCTTGCACCAAAAGATTCATTGCCACACTCGACAAAAATAGTTCTGCATCTTCAATAGCAATATTACCAGTATTTATAAGTAGAGTAGTATTTTCACTGTGAGGATGAGTGGCGATCGCTTTAATTACTTGCTCTAATTCCGAACCAATTATCTCTTCTGTTTGCGACCAATCGGGGAAAATAATTAAGTTAATCTCTTTAAGATTTAAACTTAAAATGGTAGTATCAACTAAAACAGAACTCACGATTTCTGCCATTTTTGACCAGGAAAACTTCTTCGCTTGTACTAAACCCGCAGTAATTAAAGATTTACGAACATTAGGCTTCTGTATTTCACAAAGTGTATTGATTAGTCCATCGATATCATTATCTTTGACATAAATTACTGCTTCTTCTGCAACTTCTGGAATCGAACCATTTGGACAAGTAATTACAGGACAACCACAAGCCATTGCTTCAACTACAGGCATCCCAAATCCTTCATACTTAGAAGGATAAACTAGTGCTAATGCACCAGAATAAGCAATTGCTAACTCCTCATCACTAAGTTGCAGCGTATGAACAGTACTGCCTGATGTATAGGCTCTAAACTCAGGTGCTAGTACACCACTACCTGTAAATACAATATCAAATCCACGACTACTAGCTAGTTGAGAAAAAGCCTGGAAGAACAAAATACTATTTTTATAACCACCTCCACCACCAACTACTATAAAGTATGGTTTAGTAATACCATATTTATTTTTCCAATTATTAATATCTGTAAGTGTAGCTGGTGAAAAACTATTTTTGACTCCACAATGAGCAACCGCGACAGATGTTTTTTCCACATCAGGAAAACAATTGATTAAATCATTTGCTGTATTTTGTGAAATTGTTATGTATGCAGATGCGTGTTGAATAGCATGATGTTTTTCTTGCCACATAGGATTATTCATATCCCATCCCATGACTTCTGGAATCATGTCATAGGCCATAAATACAGAAGGTGTTGTGATAGGGGTAGTGTAGTAAGAAGAGATAAATAAATCTGCACCTTCCTCATCACAAACTTGCTGTAACATTTCCCGATCAGCATCAGTGTGATCGTAGTTATAAGCTGGTATAGTGCGATATCTAATACCAGCAATTTTAGGAGCAGTTTCAGCACGATCAAGTACGACAACATATTGAGCAAAACTGCTATCTAGCCATTCTTCTATTAATGATTTCCAGACACGAGCAATACCAGTTTGATAGAGTTGGAAAAATACACCATCAACAATAATCTTAGGATGGATTGAATAGTGCTTAGAAATAAAAATTCCTCTATTGCGATGATGTAATTCTAGTTGATTAATACGTCCATCTCTACCCGTAGTATTTTGTCTATGTCTGATCCAGTCATGAAGATTAGGAAGAGGTATCAAGGAATATCCAGCTAATTTTGCACGATGGCATAAATCAACATCATCCCAATAACCCGGTCCATAGTCTTCACACCATCCTCCCAAAGCTTCTAATAGGGATTTTTTAATGCACAATGCCCACCCTTCTATATAATCCTCACATAGTTCGTTGTACATTAAACCCGGACCAGATATACCATTAATAGCTAAATCACAAAGAATACTTGCTGGCGAATTCAAAATTTCTATGTCATTATTTAAATAAATAATGTACTCACCTGTAGCAACTGCTAATCCTTGATTATTAGCTGCGGCAAAGCCTTTATTTTTTTCATTACGAATGAGATGAATATTGTGCTTATGGCAGAATTCTTGTAACTCTTGCCTAGCTTTTATTTGGCTACCATTATCAACAAAAATTATTTCATAATCTTTGAGAAAGAATAAATTTCGTTCCCATATTTCTAAAAGTTCGCTATGATCCCACCAGGGTACAACTATACTTACAGATTTAATTGTGCTAACTAAGCTAGCATTCTCATGTGGATTAACTAGATTAATATTGGGAATATCATCTAAAAATTTTTCTGTTTGATTAACAGCCGCTTGAATCAACCCTTCATATTTGTTTAATAAATTATTTTTACTGGCTTCAACCCAAAAGCAACTTTGTCCATGTGACCAGTGTTCACTAATTTCGATATTCATAAAGCCTGCGTCTGTCAACAGTTGATGCAAACGTTGCTCGGTAAATCCAGTTTTATGAAACTCTCCCAGATGAGTCTGTAAACCAAAAATAGTATCTAACTGCCAACCCCAACGCTCTTCTTCTGTCTTTGCTAACCATTGATCTAAGCACCACTCTAGATTTGGTAAATTCATCACTAATTTACCATCCGGCTTTAGAACTCTTGCCCATTCTTTCAATGCTAGTGGCACTTCAAATTTACTGAGATGCTCAAGCATATGCTCTGTGTAAATTTCATCTACAAATTCGCTTTCAATGGCAAGGTTAAAAATGTCCATTTGGATAATTCCAGGAGAATTAACATACTGGTCAATGTTCAAGTATCCTTGCTTAATATTGCTTCCACAGCCGAGGTGGAGTTTTAATAAATTTTTATTTCTTTCCATATTTTCCATATATTGATAACTGTTAAATTTACAAACTGGTAAATACTTATTGGTTGCTCTAATTTTTTTGTTTTGCCAACTGTTCTAATTGAACTTTGTAATCTTGCCGTTCAGGATGTAACTTCACTAGCTTTTCTAAAGGTTGCATAGCACCTTTAGTATCTTTTAACTGTAGTCGTACATTTACTAACCCCTCCAACGCTACTTGGTTTTCTGGTTCCCGTTGCAAAACTATCTCGAAGCCCCGCGCCCTTTGCTGTAGTGCTGATTCAGAAAACTCAACTATTGTTTTGGGATTCTGAATACCCTGTTGTATGGTTGAAATTGCGACAAACATGGTAGAACCAAGGAAGGAAGCAATTGACACCATTGTTAATAATCTTTGACGCCGTTCAATTTTTTTGCGACGGGCAGTTACGTATTCTTCCCCTGAACTAGCCATGTTTGAGTCTATGCTGTGGTAAATACTTAGATAAAAGCAATCCTCCCGTTATGAGGATACCCATTGCTTCATTGAAACTATCATTTTGACTCAAAATGCTTTACGTAAACTTCAAAGGCTGACTCTGAAGGCTAGTGGTTCGTATTAGGGACTTTAATGCTTCCAATCACTAGAGGAATTCAGTCCTTTAAGAATAAATCACTAAATTTCTGACTAAGAGCAGGTTTACACACTAGTTAGTCAGATGGCATCATAAGTACTTACTGCTTTCGTACCTGGATTACATAAATATTTGCAATCTGAGTGTATATGCCTTAATGTTTGCGATATTCTATAAAATGTCTCATCAACAGAGACGAAAGTTATTCTTTCGCTAGATTAAAAAAGTTGCACCATAGCCCCTATATATGGGTTGCGAATAACTGGCTTTCTAGTGACCAAAGACAAATAAAGTTTTACCAGTTCCATCTGTGCAACTGTCAAGACGGCTAATTTGTGCTTCTGGTGTCAATGATAAGTGCTTGGCAGAATTAGTACTTTGTGGTGGTAATTACCGTACAAAACCGAATTCTCTCCCAACGCAGTAGAGTTAGTTATGGTATATTTAGGGAGTTGAGACTAGCTTTGCCAAACTACAACACTCTACGCATCGATGACAATTGCCAAACGGAAAGCAGTTTTGATTAAGAATTTACCAAACAACATCTGAATTGAATCGAGGTTATGACTCAGCAAGTGATTCACCCAATGGTGAAATTGCAGCGTAATGTGCAATCACTCGTAGAATCGAATATTATCAAGCCCAGTGATAGCATTTGGAAAATAGCTTTGCTCTACGGGAATGATTGGCCGCACTGGAAACAGGAACTATTGGATTTTGGCTTCAGTACGCAAGATCCAATTAGTGAATTACTGGATGTAGAAGCTTGGGATGAAGAATAGGCTTGGGCTTTGCGGGAATAGAGTTTCGGCTACGCTCAACTCCCGCAAAGCCGAGATTCAACTCTCGCGGAGCGTTGCACTGAGCCTGTCGAGGTGTCGAGATTCAGCCCAAGGGGAATAGGGAAGGGGCAACAATCGTACCCAATCCCCAGTACCACAACCCCTTTATTTGCAAGTAGCTAACGCTATAGCAAGTTCTCTAGCAGTTTGATAGCGATCGCGTGGCAGTGGTTCTGTAGTGCGGTCTATAATCTCTCTTAGCTGGGGAGTAATGGTAGGAACGCTAGCGACATCAAACCTAAAGTTTCTGCCTCTGGGCCGGTAAAACTTGAAAGGGTTCTCTCCCGTCAGTAAGAATATTAGTGTTGGGCCAATGGCATACAAATCAGATTGAGTCAGGGGTTGTCCTCGTTCTTGTTCAGGGGCACAGTAACCTTCTGCACCAATCCGAGTGCCTGGTGTTGTACCAGTTTCCTTGACAGCACCAAAATCCAACACCACTATGCGATTATCAGAATTTCGCACCATTAGGTTAGCGGGTTTAATGTCGCGGTGAATTAGTGGTGGCTCTTGGCTGTGGAGATATTCCAAGATATCACAAGTTTGGATCATCCAGGCGATCGCCTGATTGGGTGTGACTGGGCCTGTAGTGTAAATGCATTTTTCTAAATCCTGTCCGTGGACTAATTCCATTGCCAGATATTTCTTCCCATCCTCGACAAAAAAGTCATAATACTTGGGAATTCCTGGATGGTGTAGGGATTTCAGTGTGTAAGCTTCTCGTTCAAATAATTCTTGAGCTTTGGCAATTTTAGCCATATCAGCATTCATCTGCTTCAACACCAACATTTGTGGATATCCGGCAATCACACCTGCGGCATCCCAAGCTAAATAAGTAGTACCCATGCCACCTTGTCCCAAGGTTCGCAACACTTGGTAATGGTGAATTTGCTGTTTGACTGAAAGGGGTTGACCGCAATGGATACAAAACAGATTGCCCGCAGAATTCCCCTCGTGGGTACAGGTATAGGATAAAGTTGGCGATTTTTGTGCTGTAGAAATTGGTGCAAAGGCGTTATTTCCAGTGATTCCCGGCGGTTGTTGCCACTGTTCCCTTGAGTCTGGATCTAAAACATCCTGAAGTTGAAATTTTAGGATGGGGCCTCCCTGTGCCATTTGCAGGAGGGCATTATCTGGCAGTTGACTCTGAGTTACCAAGACGCCGTTGAGGAAAGTACCATTTGTACCTTGACTAACAACCTGCCATGAACCACCTTTACTAGGAGAATCTACTAGTCTTAGTTCTAGATGATACCGGGAAACCAGACTATCAGTTAAAACGACATGATTATCCGCCGCTCGACCAACCCGAATCAAGGCGGAGTTTTTAAAGCACCACTGTTGGAGTGGTGTTTTCTGTTGCGGTTCTAACAGGCTCAGAGTAACCACGATAAGACTTGCAGGGTAAGGGGTAAGGGGTAAGGGGGATATTGGCATAGGGCATGATGCTAATCCCCATGACCCATGCCCTATCCCCTATGCCCATTTATCTATCTTTGACTTTCTAGATTTGGACGGACTTTTGCCCGGATAAGTATAGCAGTAATATTGTCATGACCGTTGTATTGATTTGCTAAATCAATTAAGTCTGTGACACCCCCATCCAGGTTAGTACCGGAACTCAGTAGAGAAAGGAGATGATTCTGCCAATGGGTTTCTAATAAATCATTATCTGACAGACCATCCGAAACTAAGATGAAGAGGCTGTCTTCATTAATCTCAAAAAAATCGACATCGGGATTAATTGCGTTTTGATCACGGGGCCCTAAGGCTTGGGTGAGTTGATAGGCATCTGGACGGGCATAAGCGATGCTAGTTTCTACTCCCCGGGCAATTTCCCGTTGACCGACTTCATGGTCAACGGTGACTTGTTCTAGTCCGTGCTTGCGAGTCAAACGATAGAGACGGCTATCTCCCACATGGGCGACAGCTGCATGGGTATCTTGAACTAAAAGCATTACCAATGTAGTACCCATGCGCCCAACACCAGAACGGGCATCTTGTTGATTAAGATCGTAAATTGCCTGATTCGCTAGATACACTGCCTCACGGATGCTATCTTCTGTTGGCAGTTGATTGTTAACCCAGTGTTCTTTAAAGTATTGTCGTAGGGTGTTGACTGCTAACTCACTGGCGATCTCACCACCAGCGTGACCCCCCATACCATCGCAGAGAATATACAAACCACGGGCTTGCAGGACTCGGTTTCTGGGCAATTCCAGCTTGTTCAGTTTAGTTTCAATGCCAAAGTTATCTTCGTTATGATGGCGCTGACGCCCTACATCTGTACGTCCGGCTTCTTCTAAACTGCTTAATTGCATCGGCAGTACTACTGTGGGTAGGTCATCATTTTTGATGTTGAACTCTTCTAGGTCATCTAATTGTAGAGTTGTCGGTGCAGCAGTAGGGATGTCTGTTTCTGGGACAAAAGAAGCTGCTGTTTTGGGTGCTTCGAGTTCAGTTGCTATGTCCTCTAAACGCGATCGCAATTGGGCGATCGTCTCAATCTTACCTTGCTCTAAGTCCCCCAACATTTTTACAACAAAACCAAATTGAGTACGTTGGGAATCTTTAAATAGCTGCTGCCAAACTCGCCCTAGAGTTTTCACGGTTAAGGATTGCTCTTGTTCCGTAGATGCAACAGTAGACTGGTTGTTGAACGGCTCCGTATATAACCGACTCAGGGCTAGTGTTTGGTCTTCATCCACTCGCAGATTTGATAAATCCAAGAGACTTTGACGACAATTAACTGGTTCTAGTAATGCCCACAGTTGGGTCATTTGGTAACACCAGTGTAAAATTTGTAAGGAAGTTGTTGTCTCTCGTTTCCACAAGTCGATTAAAAGCTGCCAATTAGAGCGGTCTTGAATTAACACCAACTGGGTGTCACCCTGCTGCCAAGCATCATGAATCGGAGGTATGCCCGGATGCTTCTGAACTTTTAAGTCAATATAAGGTTGAGCTAGGCTAGGAATCTTACTGGCTTGAGTTGATGGCGTGACTAGTCCCTGCTGCTGATTGGCTAGCATCGCCTCTAGAGGAGAAATTTGATAAGGTTGGCAGTCTAAAACTTTTACTCCTACCTCTTTAGTGATCGTTTTTTCCTCTGGGTTTAGTATTGGTTCTGCCAATAATTGATAACGCTGCTCTTGGTCTAAATAAGAACCTGCTGACAATTGTAATAGGGTAGAGGGAATAGATATTTCTTCCTGATCTACCAAAGCTTCTCCAGCTACTTCTTGAGTGATAATTGCCCACCAAACTGTTCCACATTCTGCACCACATTGATCACAGGTTTGTGCCTCAACTGGTACAGAAGCACTACATTCAGGACAAACCTTGTGGGTCAGAGAGGCACCACAGTTTTGACAAAACTTATTGCTATTGGAGTTTTCAAATTTACACTGAGGGCAAATCAGCATAGTGGAAGTTCCTTCATTCCCATTCCAAGGTGCTTCTAGCCACTAAGATCCAAAGTGCCACAATTGGCTGTTATTGCCTACAGTATATCTACAAGAGATTAGGTGCTTGTAGAAGTAGGGCAAATACTAAAGATGGAGGCTAAGAAAGGTAAAATTTCCCTTTCCTCTGACTCTTTGATCTTTTCCCCCCTCTTGCCAAAGTAGCTTTTACAAGAGGTCTATTGTGGTTTCACTAGTGAATTTTGGTGGCAGTATTAATTGTGACGCATATTAGCTAAATATATCAGTTATCGACAAGCCCATTTTTCACAAACTCATCAGTGAGGTAGTGGCAGAGTAGAAATTATGTTGGCTTTTGAATTTCTTTTGCCCCTATCGCCCTGTCTCAGCCTGCTTTTTCATCCTTCTCTACTGAGCGGTAATTGAATAGCAAAACAGGTACGGTTTGACCCACTTTCAACTTCAATTGTTCCACCTAGATATCTGGTGAGTTTTTGTACTAGTGCCAGTCCTAAACCTGTTCCACCCTGCTTCCAGGGGTCATTACTGGGGATGCGATAAAACTTGTCGAAAATGTGTGGTAATTCCGAGCTAGGAATTTCTACACCGGAATTGATCACCTGAAATTGGATGTGATTAGCTCTTAATTGAGCGGAAACTGTAATTTCTGCATCAGGAGGGCTGAATTTACAGGCATTCGTCAGTAGCTCGATCAAAATGCGTTCTAAACTAAAGGGGTCACATGCTAGTGACGGCAGGTTGGGAGTTACACTCAGACGCAGCTTTTGCTCACAGGAATTGCGGTTGCGCGCCCTAAATAACTCTACAACCCGTTCCAGCCATTCCTGGACTTGAACTCTCTCCAGTACCAAAGGTTTTGCGCCTGTATCCAGTCGTTGTAAATCTAGGAAATTGCTAATGAGATTGATTTCGCGATCGCACTCATTGTCTAATATTTGAAAATAGCGCGCGGCTTTGGAGCGTTCTGCTTGTGGTTTCTCCATTTCCAGGAAAAATCTTTGCTCTCGATTCAGTGCGATTCCTAGCATTTGAATCGCCATCTTCATATTTGTTAGTGGTGTGCGTAGTTCGTGGGATACAGTACTTAAAAATTCATCTTTCAAGCGATTGAGGTTTTCCATTTCCTCTAACTGCGCTTGTACTGCTTCTTGACTATGCTTTAAAGCAACTTCTGCTAACTTGCGCTCTGTAATATCAATACAACAACCTATATAACCTGCAAACTTGCCATTAGGCGTAAATCTAGGAACACCACTATCTAAAATCCAACGATATTCGCCATCATGGCGTTGCAGCCGATATTCAATCTCAAATTTTGCTCGTGCATTAAAAGCAGTGTCGTAAGTTTCTTGATATAAATTCTGCTCTTGGGGATGTACTTCTTCCAGCCAACCCCATCCCTGCTGCTGCTCTGTACTACTTCCAGTAAACTTTAACCAAGACTGATTAAAAAATGTAAACAGTCCATCACATCCAGCCATCCACAACATTACTGGTGCAGTATTTGCCATAGCCTGAAAGCGTTGTTCACTTTCTCGTAAAGCATCTTCTGCTTGCTTGTGAGCGGTGATATCCTCACAAACCATGAGAATTACGGGATTTTTCCGCAGATACTTCTCAGATGGGTTACTTTCTACAAGCAAATTTCCTTCCCCAGCAGGCAATAACCGGGCCACGACTTTTACCCATAAAATTTTACTGGCAGGGCAATTCAACCGAAATTCCCAATTGATAACTTCAGTTGGAGGTAAGGCTTTGAGTAGCCCCATAAAAGCATCAGCTAATCTTTGATGATCTGATTGCTCAAATAAATTGAAAACCGATTGATTGATTAATTGTTCAGGAGCGTAACCAAGACAGTTAGCCCCAAATTGATTTACAGACAAAATAATTCCTGTTGTATCCAAACTGAAATAAACAGAAGGGATATTTTCGTAAAGCCTGCGATACCACTGGAGTTCCTCTTGGTTTCGACGCAGGGTTTCTGCGGTGCAAAGTTCGACATCGGGCACGCGTTCAGGCACAAGTTCCAACCGTGCAGGTGTTGCAGACAAAAAATCTTCCGGTTGGCGAGGGTCATGCCAGATCGATTGCTGATTACGACTCATAAGACTTATAATTTGCACCCAAGGGCTGATGTAAACAAGGCAGGAATAAAAAAAGATTATTATACTGCTTTTAGACCGATTTTGGTGAAAAAATGCCAATAAAAACTTATGTAAAGAGACTTAGCAAATTCTTAAGTTTTAATTGATTGCTCTTAAGAATTGACATTAAACATTTAGCTATCCACAAAGTTATCTTCACTGACGCCTTCCTAATTAGGATGGAGCAAATTTTATTTGATCTGTATGTTGTTAGTCAGGACTTTAGTCCTTCATTGGTTTAACACTAAAATGCTGACTACCAACTTCACAAAACTTTTGACATCAACCACTAACGCCTTAATATTTATTAATTTGCCATTTGACTCAACTAATTAAACTAGGACTTACGCAAAAGTCACGAAATTACGTCATTACGAGCGTAGCGACGTAATTGCCTCAAGTCTGGGATTGCTTACCTACACTACGTTTCGGTCGCAATGACAAATTTTGCTTGTGTAAGTCCTGTAAACATAAACAACGTTTAAGTAATAACTCTCGTAATGTATTTTATTGACATTGCCATAGACTGACTTTGAGATATGACTTCGACAAATATCATATTTTTGTTGTCAAAGCCGTCTCCAAAACACCTTGACCTTTGACCCTGGACAGGAGGCGGAGAATCTCCGGCTCCGCTCTGCACGCTTGACTCTTAATCAATATTAAGTGCCAGTTACGTAAGTCCTGTGAGATTGAGGGCGAGATACTTACTTGTCTAGGCAATACCTGTTTATACTCCCCTTCTTTAGACTATTCCGCTTACTTTAGAGATATTATGCAGAAATTTGAGTTCTGAGGATGTGAGGTCACGCCACTCACCCGGTTGTAAACCGTTTAACTGTATCTGAGCTATGCTCACCCTGATCAATCGCAAAGTCGGAAATCCGACAGCCGCAGTCATTCGCCGCACTTGGCGGTTTTTTCCCTCAGTCAAAGTAATTTCCAGCCAAGCTGTCGGCACATTTTTCCGAAATCTAATTGGTGGATCACGTTCAGGTAAGGTAGGTTCTGTTGGTAATAGCCGTACTTGTGCTGGCCGGGTGCGGTAATCTTGAACTTCTACACCCGTTTGCAGTTTTGCGATCGCCTCTGCATCAGGTATTCTATCTACCTGTACCAAATAAGTCCGTTCATGTCCAAACCGAGGATTAGAGAGGCGATGTTGCAATTGTCCGTTGTTTGTCAGCAACAATAACCCTTCACTGTCCCAATCCAGACGCCCCACAGGATAAACATCAGGAATCTGAATAAAATCTTTCAGAGTTCTGTGTTTGGGTGTTTCTTGCGTAAATTGACTGAGAACACCATAGGGTTTATAAAAAATAATATATTTAAAAGTCATTTGTGATTAGGCAATAGGCAACAGTTAATGCATCGAGAGGATTAGCCGCCAACAGTAAAATTTTAGCCCCAGCCGGACACCCACTAACCAACGTGATTGTAGTTTATGATGGCAGTAGCCCTGCTCCTGAAACACTGAAACAGGCATGGGTGAAATTTCAACAAGGCGATCGCCCTGCGGCATTTGGTATTTAAAATTAGTGAGAGTGGGATCGCTCCAAAAATATTTTCGCACTCTTCTCTGTGCCTCTGCGTGAGATAAAAAGTCTTATATCGTCATGGCAACAGGAAGTACCCACAGGACTCTCGTCACTTCAAGGACACAAGCAGAAATCCAAAAAGCAGTATTTTAGATATTATCCAGCAAAAATAAGGATGTCTACGACGCGCTGCGCCTACGCAAAACTCCGAAACAACTACCTAACCTCCCTTTCTCAGGAATTGTTAACACCATTGCTCACACCCATAACCAAGGTGGTACAATCAATTTCCATGCTAGGGGTGCCTGAAATGCCAGGCTGAGATCACACCCTTAACACCTGAGTCTGGGTAATACCAGCGGAGGGAAGCTGTTTATCCGAGGAATTCAATATGCGGACAGAATGGGTTGCCAAGCGGCGTGGTGAGAGCAATGTTACTCAAATGCACTACGCCCGTCAGGGTGTCATCACCGAAGAAATGCATTATGTCGCCCAGAGAGAAAATCTTCCTGCGGACCTGATTCGTGAGGAAGTGGCACGGGGGCGGATGATTATCCCTGCTAATATTAATCACACTAACCTAGAACCAATGGCGATCGGTATTGCTTCCAAATGTAAAGTAAATGCCAACATCGGTGCTTCACCCAACTCTTCCAATCTTCAAGAAGAGGTCGATAAGCTAAACCTGGCGGTGAAGTACGGCGCTGATACCGTGATGGACTTGTCCACAGGCGGTGGTAACTTGGATGAAATTCGTACCGCCATTATCAACGCTTCGCCTGTTCCCATTGGCACAGTGCCAGTTTACCAAGCTTTAGAAAGTGTCCACGGCACAATTGAAAAGCTGACTCCCGATGACTTTCTGCATGTCATCGAAAAACACGCCCAACAAGGGGTAGACTATCAAACCATCCACGCCGGGATTTTGATTGAGCATTTGCCCTTAGTCAGAGACCGCATCACGGGAATTGTTTCTCGTGGTGGTGGGATTTTGGCACGGTGGATGCTGCATCACCACAAACAAAACCCACTTTACACCCACTTCCGCGACATCATCGAAATTTTCAAAAAATATGATGTCTCCTTTAGTTTAGGTGACTCCCTCCGTCCTGGCTGCACCCATGACGCTTCCGACGCCGCCCAATTAGCAGAACTGAAAACCCTCGGACAGCTAACCCGCAGAGCCTGGGAAGATAATGTGCAGGTGATGGTGGAAGGGCCTGGACATGTGCCAATGGATCAAATTGAGTTCAATGTCCGCAAGCAGATGGAAGAGTGTTCGGAAGCACCTTTCTATGTCCTCGGCCCCTTGGTAACAGATATTGCACCTGGTTATGACCACATCACTTCAGCCATTGGCGCAGCTATGGCGGGATGGTACGGTACAGCCATGCTGTGTTATGTGACACCAAAAGAACACTTGGGATTACCCAACGCTGAAGATGTGCGGAATGGCTTAATTGCATACAAAATAGCAGCCCACGCCGCAGATATCGCCAGACATCGCCCAGATGCCAGGGATAGAGACGATGAACTCTCTCAAGCCCGTTACAACTTCGACTGGAACCGCCAATTTGAATTATCTCTCGATCCAGAAAGAGCTAAGGAATATCACGACGAAACTTTACCAGCAGATATTTATAAAACTGCTGAGTTCTGTTCAATGTGTGGGCCTAAGTTCTGCCCGATGCAAACTAAAGTTGATGCTGATGCGTTGACGGAATTAGAGAAGTTCTTGGCAAAGGATAAGGAAGTGGTGACTCAAAGTTAGTTAATTAAATAGCCCTCAGAATTGAATTCTGGGGCTATACAAACAAAGCCCACCTCCGTGGGCTTGTTAAGTTTAATACTCTCTGAAAGAGGAGTTTTAATCTGGTAATTCAACACTGTGACTAATGTAATCGACAACCTGTTGAACAATTGTAATTTTTTCGGCAACTTCATCAGGAATTTCAATATCAAATTCTTCTTCTAAAGCCAAAATCAACTCTACTGCATCTAAAGAATCCGCTTCCAAATCTTGGATAAAATTTAGTCCTGTAGGTTATTTTATTGGTATCAACTAATAATTGTTCAGCAATAATTAGTTGCACTCTTTTAAAGATTTGGTTCTTCGGTACTTGTTATGCTAAACTGTTAAATAGAATGCCAAGTTAATACGCATCTAATTCGGAAATTGTCAAAGTTTCTAAATCCATACCCTGAACGTTTAATCAGCTTTAGTTTGTTATTA
>JAESGB010000183.1_pt1 | contig 23176 bp, 32 predicted proteins | sample 9266211 | NCBI WGS metagenome assembly JAESGB01 (sample SAMN14514844, study PRJNA621659) | algae metagenome | isolation source: Goleter apudmare HA4340-LM2 and co-occurring heterotrophs from cave wall... | place: USA: Maniniholo cave, Kauai, Hawaii | collected 2009-07-28 | reverse complement strand
GGTCAGGCTGGCAGGAACCGCGGGCTCAGCCTTGCACGTCAGATACTGCGCAGGCGGCACGACGATCTCAACGCGCGACCTGTTGCTGCCGCAAGCGCTCAAGAACAGCGATAGTGCCAGGACCGACGCCGCGGTCATCCCCCTTCGTTTTCTCACGCGATAGCTCCTGCTGTTCGTTGGCGAGTTGATCGGCCTCGGCCGCATAGTTGAGCGCAATCTCGGCATCTGCGGCCCGCACGCGCGCAGCCGCTTCGGCGACGGCATCGGCTCGATCAACGGCGACAGCCTGGTCGACCTTCTCCCCGATCGTGCACCTCGCCAGCAGCCCTACGAGCGCCACCACGACGATCACGGCAAGCATGACGCCCAGCGTGCTGACGAACTCACGGCCACGCTGAGAGGCCATCAGGCGGGCAAGGAAAGCGGGCATCACTGCGGCTCCTCGGTCGTGTGGACGGGATCACCCGGGTTGCCGGTCGGGCCAGGAGCCGGCGCGTCGTGCTTCGCTTTCCCGCCCGAAGATGAGCCGAGCCAGAAACCGACTGCGAGCATGGCGAAGTTGATCCACGTCCCGATGACGTTGCCCTTTGTCACCTCGTCACTGGTCCACCCCAGCACGTAGGTGCTGACGGCCGCGAAGCCGATCAGGACGAACGACGACACGCCAACCACGACGCGCAGGTTCGGGATGACGGTCATGCCGACACCCGCGTGCGGAGCCACCCAAAGAGGAACGCCTCGTTCGCCGCCCGGGTGCGGGCAAGGTCGATATAGCGAGCGCCCTGCAGGCAGTTGAGGGCCTTCAGCATCACGCTATCCGCCTCCGCGCCGCGCGCCTTCCGGTAAGCGCGGAACGCCGCCAGCGTGCCCGGGCCGATCATGCCATCCTCGGCAATGTCGGGGTACAGCTTGCCGCCATCGTTGAGGCCGTTGAGCGCCATCTGGAACCAGCGCGCCGGCACGCTCGGACCCATGTTCACGCCGGTGTCGAAAAGCTCCTCGCCGACCGCCGGGCTGATCTCGGCAACTGCGGCGAACCCCGGCCGGATGGCATAGGTGTCGCGGTAGATAGCGACCGCCTTCTCCCGCGGCAGCTCGCGCATGTTGCCCTTGTAGCCGTTCGCCCGGGCGACCGCCTCGGTGATGCCCCAGCGGGTCGGCCCGCCGCGATCGGCCGGATGGTTGCTGTAGCCGCCTTCCTTGCCGATCGTGGCTTCGATCATGCTCTCGATGCTCATGACTTCTCTCCCGAGCGAGGTTCGTTGTTCGGATTGGGGATCGTCTCGATGCGCACCGGAGGCGCCGGGGTGATCCCGACCGACCGCCCGACCAGCCAGAGCGCGGCGATCGCGCTGAAGATCAGCGGCCCCCACACACGCAGCACGCCCAGCATCCCGAGCGCGCCGTCGCGGCGATCCTTGTCCTTCAGAAGCACGTCCACACGGCCATCTAGAACGCCGACAGTCGCCTCGATCTGGTCGAGCCGCTTGTCCCGTTCCTCCAGCCGGATCACTCGCTCGCGCACGTCGGCTGTGGCTTCGTTGGCGGCGCGAACGTCGCGGGTCAGCGCAGTCAGGCTGTCACGGATCTGCGCAAGCACCTGGAGCGTCATTCCTTCCGTGGAGCCGGCCATGCGGGGGTGGAGCGCGTCCTTCAGTCCCGCTCCGCGGTCAGGCATCGCGCTCAGACCGCGCAGCCAGTGTCGTGCAGAAGTCTATGCGTGTTCTCCCGTGTTGGTATGGCGATGGTGGGTGAACCGTGGGGCAGGCTATCCAGCCAGCGGACCCATTTACCGCCGCCATTCATCCCGGCGTGATGGCGCGCTCCATTTCGGTTTAGGCTTTCGCTCTGCGCTCAACGGGCGTAAGCTCGCGCTATTGTGGGCTTGTTGCGCCTCGTCTTGGCTTTGATCGTGTGCGTCGCGCACATAGATCCAGGCACCGGCTTGAGGCCGGAGTTTGCCGTTACGTGCTTCTTCGCGATGTCCGGTTACTATATGCAACTGGTGCTCGCGACGAAGTACACACCCCAACAATTGGGCGAACGCTGGTGTATCGCCTTTTATGTGTCGCGATACCTGCGCCTTTACCCGATGTACCTAGTAGGCCTTGCCGGCGCTTTCCTAAGCGGCGAGGCAGCGCGGGTGCCGTGGAGTAGCCCCCTTGGTTTAGCTTCGCTGATCCCCAATTTGACGATGATCGGCCTCAATATCCCGAGCGTCACTTATGTGGCCCTGCCACCCGCCTGGAGTGTAGGCGTCGAGATAAGTCTCTATGCGCTTGCCCCTTGGATGCTGCGTTTGCCGGAGAGGCAGATTGGGCTTCTGTTGTTGCTCGGCTTGGCGCTTCGAATGGTTCCGGGGGGAACCCACCTGCCGATCGGAGCCGGCCTCGATGCCTTCCTCATCGGAGCAATCCTATACCGACGATACGGGCTACTCCTGCCCTCGTCTCGTGGCGACCGCTGGCTCGGCGATCTCTCATTTCCGGTCTACCTGCTACACCTTCCGATCTTGGTTATTCTGCGAACGGCCCTGGACGGATGGGAGCTTATGTTTGCCGTAGTCGCCGCCACAATCGCCGTGTCAGCAGGGGCGAGCCGGGTCGAGCAGCGTCATCTTGAGCCGCTAAGGGCATTGATTGTTCAGCGCGTTGCGGTGGGATGGCGGGGTTCGCCAAGAAAGAAACCTCAGATCACATGATCACCGTCGCAAATCTGATAGTCGAAGCGATCAATCAGGAAGTCGCATGTGTTTCCCGACCCGTTCGCTACAGCAAAACTTATAGTCGGAGTTCCAAGCCCTTGAGATTGGGTCTGAGGCCCGCCAGTCTTTACAACGAAGTCTAGCCACTTATTTGCTTCAATCTCGACGGTCGGGGTTTCCGCGAACTCGGCAAATCCACCGCTGATATCAATTTTCAGAGTCACGTTCTGCGTGCACTTTACGCGAGCAAAGATCAGGTAAGTTTGACCTGAATTGGGCGTGATTGCACCCATCTCTCCTGTGGTTACGCGAGTAACTTTCGCGATGGCGCCAGTAGGAATTCCGCCAACCTTCGCCCCGCGAGAACCTGTCAGGAATTCACCCGCTGCGGAGGTTGTTGAAGCCGTACCTCCGCCGGTCACAGACATGTTGGGACCATTCTGGAAGTCCCAATCAGCGGTCACGCTACGCGGCATCCACGAGTTACGCTCGCGAAGCATCGCGGCGTTGGGCAGTGAATAAAAGAAGTGCCGCTGCGAACCGGACAGCGTGATCGACTTCACATCGAAGTCGACCGTGCGGTCACCCCAAATATGCCCGCCGCGGAAAGTTAAACCTTCGATGCGAACGATCGCACGCTCACCATTTGAAACGCGGACAAGCCGCCCCGCGTCTCCGAAGCTGGCACTTAGACAAACCATGTCTCCGCCATCAATTCGGATAGAGGCAGTCCATCGGGCATTCTCGACGTTTTCAGGCGCGCCATCGTTCAGCGAGGAGTTGTCGATCTTGATGAAGCAGTCGGCGAACGGCTCGCCAAAATCCAGCCAGCAGCTATTGAACTCTAACCCCTGCGCCTGCTCCCACTTAATTACGTGTGTGGTCGATCGATTGGCTTCGAACCAGCAGTTGGTGAAGGTGGTATCGTAAGAGCGCCTGATGCGGATCGCAGGGCAGCCCCAAAGCTCGATCACCGAGCCGGTGAACGCAATTTTGTCGGACTGCTCAAGGTCGATCGCATACCGCCCCTCATTGCCGAACAAATACACACCGAAGCTGTCATCAATAAAACCGTCGGGACGGATATCGGAGCCAATGATCGAGATGGCGTTAACGTCAAAGAGACGAAGACCGCTCCCTGCCATGGATAGTCCAAGGATGTAGCCGTAGTAGCAGGCCTTTACCTTAAGCGCCGCGGGTCCCATGCTGATCATAACCACGTCGCGCACTGCGACGGGGTGAGTTGCCTCGATGTCGATACCGGTTAGCGCCCATGGCGATGCAGAATATCCATCGACCTGACCGGATTCGTTATGGCTAAAGTAGCTTTCCGGCGCCTTATACTTCAGCTGCTCTACCATTACCTGAGAGCGAATGTCGCCGAACTCACCGCCGACCGCGCCGATACGCAGGATCGTCTGCCCTGGATACATCGGTCGGAGAATGGCCTCACTGCCCGCTCCGCGGACGCGCATCGGCTTAAGCTGATACTCTCCTAGCTGAGATCCGATTTGGTAATCACCAGTCGGAATATAGATTTCGCCGCCTTCGTTGAGCGCGCCGTCAAAAGCGTCGTGATCATCGGACGAACCGTCTCCAAGCGCCCCTTTATCACGAACGGAAACCATTTCACCCAGCTTGGTCTGTACGTCTTGAGCTTCGTACCCGATCGCCGATCCACCATCGGGAGCGGCCAACCGCGCTGGTGTAAGGGCGCGCCCGATCTCCATCGATCCATCGGACTCACGTCGGTAATAGATAAGGTTGCCAGCACCGTCGTCGGTCGAGAATAGCTCGTCGGGATCGCTGCCAGCCTCTCCAGCGACGCGGGTTGGGAAGTACCGGGAAGATGCCAAGGCAGTTGCGGCGGCGAGTTCGGCTGCGGTCTTGTCAGCAGCGGCGTCGCCAGCAGCGACAATGGCCTGACCGACGTAAGCCTCCAGCAACTCACTGCCACCAACCCGTACCACAACACGGCCATCGATCGCGCGCACGCTTGCATCGGACATCAGCGGGTAACTCCAGGGGTGATGATGAACGGGCCCTCGATCCAGCGGCGCTTGCCGACCGGCGAGATGGTGAGGTGAAGATCCCAGACGAGATCGACGCGATCGTTCGGCTCGGTCCCGTTGTTCGGGAACGGCAGCGTGTTTTCGATGGTCGTCTCGTTGATGCGGATTTGTAGGGTCGATGTCGGCACACCCTCATTGTCCGACACGACCGTGACCGACAGCCCTTCCGCCTGTGCCTGCGCCTTGGCGAGGTTGATCAGCGGCGCGCCCGGCTGGTCACGGTAGAGCCGCACCTGCGCCGCGAGCCCCGCTTCCGACAGGTCCAGCCCCGGAAAGTCGATGCGATAGACAAAGGGCGTCCCCCGCTGGACAACCAGCGGCAGCGTTCCTGGGGTCATGGGTAGCCTTTCGAGAAAGCGTCAGGGGATCGGGTTACTGCCGCCGCCGCCAGGGGGCGTGCCGCCGCCACCAGACGAGCCACCGCCGCCGAACGCGGGGGTGAGGATCGAGCCCACGTAATGCCGCCCCGGGTTCACGGATGACGGGAAAGCATTGCCGTAAGTGACCGTGGCAACGAAGGTCAGCGCCCCACCAGCGCGGGCGGCGTCGTCGGTGTAAATCCAGTACGTCGTGCCGTTCGAAAGGCCGGTGATCGTGCCGCCATCGACCGCTACCGTGCGATCCTGATAGACCCTCTCATGCGCCGAGATCGTGACGTTCGCGGTGCCGTCCATGTCCGCGCCAGAGATGGTTATGCCGAGCGGGTAGCTGTTGGCGATCAGCAGCTGTTCAAGAGAAGCGGGCGTGTTCTCCGGGACGACAACATCATAGCCCTCTGTCCCGCCCAACGCCGGCGTCGGCGGGGCGGTGCCAGTGCGGCCAAGCGCATAGGCGTGCTTGCCCATCGTCTCGCCCCGCAAGATCAGCTCAACCGTCATCTGCACGGGATCAAATGTCCGCTTAAGGACGACACACGGCTGCGCGTTCAGGCCATCGTCCGGCAGATCCACGATCAGCAGATCGCCCGCGCCGTACCGCCGCAGGCGTGGCTTGCACCGGAGCACAATCTCGCCAAGCTCGCGGGCGTCCATCAACTCATATGCCGCGAGCTGCGCCGCCTGGTCTGCGCTCTGCACCAGATCGTACTGGCGCTCGTCAGCCTTGACCTCGCCGTCCTCTTCAACCTGCGTGGCAATCTGCACCGGCTCGGACGACACATATTCCCACTTGTGGGCACCAGATCGAAACTTGGGCGTCAGCGTGTTGATCCGCTGTTCCCAGCCCTGCATTGCGCCGACTTCCACGTCATCGCTGGCGAGGTCGTCTTCCGTGATGGTGTCCAGCGGCACGCGCGGCGCCGACAACTTCAGACCCAACTTGCTGTTGATCCAGCACCGTTCCGCACCGCCTGCCTGGAGGATGCGCTTCAGGTTGTCGTCCTTGTTGCCGGGCTCGAAAATCACGCCGTCGCAACGCCATCCGTTCGCTTGGCAGATGTTCGCCAGCGCGACGAAATCCTGCACCCGGATGCTCTCGATCGGCAGCCCGATGCCGAAGGTTTTCTGGTAGGGCGCGCTTGGGTTCGTCTCATCGCGCTCCCAGGTGCCTAGCGCATAGCGCAGCGCATGAAGCGCTGGCGATACGGTCCACTCCCACGTCTGTTTCGCCGCAGCGAACGCCACCTTATCGGCTGGATCCGCCCAACGGTGCGGGCCGGAGCCGCCGGGATAGGTACTGTCCTTACGCGGATCATAAGCCTTGACCCCGCGCCACTCCGCGCCGGTCGCGGGGATGCCCGCCGCAAACTTCTTGCCGTCCTTGTCGAACAAGAGGTTCCACGACAGCGCCGCGTATCCCGACAGCTTGCTGCTCGGTCCCCAGCCAGGGGCGCCGGTCCAGCGGGTTGGCAGCGCGCTCGGCTCCGGAGTGGCGCCAAGCTGGTTGTAAACCCACATGTTGCCGCCCGCGTACCCCAGCGCAGCGTTACCGCTCATCGGGATCGGCACGTAATCGAGGTACGGCGCCACCAGGCCATCGAGCGGCCCGCCGCACGAATACACGTCGATCATCAGCAGATAGGGGTTCTCGACCTTATTGACCTTGCCGCCATAGCCGATCCAGTGCCTTCGAGTGCCGGCGTAGAACGTTTGCCCCATCAGATACGGTCGCGGCAGTTCGGCGCCGATCGTCGTCTTGTTCACCACTCCATTGTTGTTGGACGGCTTGCTGGCGGTCAGCTGCGCGCCGACGTTCGCAGTGATCGCCGCGAGCGTGGCATAGGTCGCGACCGATTTCGCCGTTGCTGCAATCGCGATGGCGGTCGCCGACCCCTTCGCCGCCAGCAAACCGGCGCCCGCAGCCGCGCCGACACCCGTAGCGACAAGCGCAACAACGCCCGCTACCATGCCGACCTTAGCCAAAGCCTTGCTCACAGGCGCCACGCCGCGATGACATGCGGCAACGCCTGCTTGACGTTGCACAGCCCCTCGCCGCCTTCATGGTACATCAGCAGCGTTCCGTTGCCGGCGTTGATGGCGATTGCGTCCAAGCCACCCTCCCCCGGCACCAGCGCGAGGTCGCCGACCCACATTTCTGCCGGCGCAATCCGCTCGAAGAGGCTGTCGAGCAGGGTTTCCAGGCTCTCATGCCCCGCGCTCTTCAGCGCCCGGCGCGCGCCGATGGCGGAACGGAAATCGGGAATGGCTGGCGGCCGATACCCCATCGCCCGCGCCTGAGCCCGCGCCAGATGTATGCACGTTGCCCGCTTCTTCCAGTCGAACGGACGCTTGCGAAATTTCGCGACGACTTCGGTCGTCCTTTCCGCCCGGTCAGCAATCGTCATCATCGCATTTGCACCGAGCGATTGCCGCCAACGCCACCACCGCCGCCTGCGCTCTGCACAATGCCACGCGCTGGCGCCGCCACACCCCACGCGACCGTCACGTCCATCCCGACTGCGTTGTCGTGCCCTGTCTCTCCCGGAAACACCCGCTGGTGCGCGGCCGTCGACAGCGAGTTGCCCTCGTTGCGCGCCAACAGCCGCTGCGAATGGGTCACGCAGATGACTTCCAGCGCCCGCGCGTTCGCCCCACGCTTCAGAACCGTCTTATCCGTCAGCCAGTCAGCGGCCAGTTCCGGCTCCCCGATCGGTACGCCAGTCGCCTTGTCGATCTCAGCCACCCACATGCGGAGCCGCGCACCCTGATAGCCGGGGCGTGACAGCTCGACCGCAGCCGCGATCTTGGGCGGCAGGAAGGCGATGCTGCCCGCAGGAAGCTCGTCGCCAACGCCCTCCGTCAGAGCGGCGAAGCCGGCCACCGTTCCGAACACGGGATGATCGGACAGGTACGTCTCGCCGTTCCATTTCACGAAGCCGCCATCGCAGAGCAGGATGGGGTCTCGACCTGGCAACTCCAGCTTGAGCAGCCCGGACATGAGGATCACCTGAGCCATCAGGCCGCTTCCTCGATCACAAATTCGATGCTGGTCCGATGGTCCACCGCAAGCTGCCAGGCGGCTTCGTTGCCCTCGATCAGCCCCTCGATCATCGGCTGGGTGAAATGGACACGCGCGCCGTCAGGGAACGGGCGGCGCAGCATGGTGTCGGACACGTCCAGCACTGCCTTGCCGTCCGCGCCCGCAATCACCTGCCCGCCGACGTTGTGAAGATAATGCTGCCCGGTCGCGTCCTCGATCGACAGCCAGTAGCCCTCACGGATGGCAGCGTGTGGGATCAGCCCGCGGACGGCCAGCGATGCCCCTGCCTGCCCAGCGCCATCGACCACGACAGCATTCCCGCACATGCCTTGGTTCACACCAAGCAGCGGGTACGGCATCCGCAGGCCCTGCCGCTTTGCCCGGATCAGGCGCGACACGAACACGCGCGCCTTGTCCTCTTCATCGAGCGCCGGGTAGCTGACCCCGATGCGGTAATGGCTGCCCAGACGATCGACCCGAAGGGCGCTGGCACCCCGCAGAATGCCACCTCGATCGACAAGCGCCGGGGTGGCGCCGTTCGGCGCGGGATAAGCGGGAAGTGAGATCATCAGCCGCGCAGCGACTGCCGAGCGGACATAGCCGCCTGCTGGTTGGACCCGCGCATCACCCGTGCAGTCACCCCGCCGCTGATCGTTTCCACCACAGGCTCGAACAGTTCGCCGGCGCCGACGCGCACCTCGACCACGCCGCCACCGCGACCGCCACGCAAGCTGCTGTTCGGCAGGATGGTGCCCGCGGTGTCAGGGACAAACGGCTCGGGACCGTTCTCACCGACCATGTACCAGCTAGTCGGGGATACTCGGCCACCCGACGCCTTGCCGCCACCGTAGGACAACACACCGTCAAGCGCGCTGTTGGCTCCAGCCCGCACGCTCGCCCCGAATGCCGCATCGCTGCCACCGAAGAGCATACCCGCCAGCGGCTTGATGATGTTCTGCTGGATCGCGATGCGGACCAGATCGCGAATGATGGACGTGGCCATGTCGGCAAACGCATCCTTCAGATTACGCGCGCCGGTGACCGCATCGGACATCCAGTCGCCAAGTCGATCAAAGCCCTGCACCTGAATTGCCTCGATGGACTCGTTCACCGCTTCTGCCGACATGTTCAGTTCACGGCGGTAGCGCTCCAACGGCCCCTCCGTGTCGCGCCCGATCGCCGCCGCACGATCGCCATAGATCCGGTCAAGCTGGCCCTTGCGAGCGAGCGCGTTGGAATATTCCGCCGACGCGCTGGCCTTGGTGGCGAGGATCAGTTCGATATCCGCCTCCTCCTGCTGCCGCTGGAGCGCGAGCAAGCGAAGCTCACCCTCCCGCCGCGCTGCCGCGCTGTCGACCAGATCAATCCGCGCGCGCAGCACCTCTTGCGCCGCCTCGTTGGTCGCCCGGTCAAGATCATAGGTCTGCTGCGCCAGGCCGCGCGAACGCTCCTGCTCGGCAACATCCCGCTGACGCTGGATCACGGCGTCCTTGGCGGCGAGCAGTTCCGCGCGCTGCGCTTCGTTCAGACCCTCATTGATCGCCAGCCCACGGGCATAGGCCGCGCGATCGGCGTCAAGGCCGGCCATCGTCGCGCGATACCGAGCCTGAACGCGCTCAGTCAGGTCAGCATAGGCGTCCAGTTCCTCGACGCGCAGCCGATCGAGTTCGTCCAGATACTGGGCCTCATCACGAGCAGCATCGCGGCCCTTCTTGGTGCGACCCTTCTTCTTGTCGTCGTCACCAGGCATCGAGAAGGAGTTGGAGCCGTCTGCCTGCTCTCGCCCCTTGCGAATATCCGCCACCAAGCTGTCGACCGTCGTGATCCACTTACGGGTGGTATCCATGGTGGCCTGAAGCTCGGCTTCGGCCTTCTGGATGATCGACGTGCCACGTTGGGCGGAGATCATCATGGGATCAGTTCCGCCGCCAGCGCCGCGGGTGTTCTGGGCGGCAGTTGCCATCCTTTGGGCATTCTCAGCCTTGGCGCGCACCAACGCGGCGCGAGCCTTCATCATGTCTGCCTTGGCCCCGTTGAGAGCTTCTGCGGCTGCTCGGGCGTCTGCCTTGGCCTTCTCGATCAGCGCCTTGCGCTGCTTATCCGTGGCGGCGGCAAGCTGCGCGGACAGCTCCGTTGCCTTTTCCATCGCAGTGTTGGCGGCCTTCTGCGCAGCGGTTGCCGCATCGCTCGCTTGAGCCTGTTTGTACAGCAGCGGCCACAAGACAGTCAGAAGCGCGGCAACGATACCAAGCGGAGTGGCAAGCGACACCAAACGCGCGCCGAGCAGACCGATAGCTGTCGCTGCACCCGCTTGCATCGCAAGCTTGCCTAGCACTGCAACCACCAGACCCACCGGATTGATGATCGCCGACAGCGCAAACGCCACGCCGCCCAGCCGAGCAGCAAGCAACGGAAGGGTGACCTTCGCCAAGCCGACTGCGACCAAAACCAGCGGTCCCAGTGATGCCGCCAGCACCCCGGCAGCAACCCAAGCGATATGGAACGCTGGCCCAAGATCCGTCAGCCATCTGATTACCGCAGTTGCCGCCTCTTTGAGCGCCGTAAAAACCGGCAGCAGGACTTGCCCGATCTTGATCGACAGGGTTTCGATGGCGGCGGACAGCTCTTTGCTGGCCTGCTCCGATCCTTCCATCAACTCGGCAAGCTTTTGATCCGCTGTGACCCCGTTGATCTTCCGTTCGAGTTCCGCGATGCCTTCAGATCCTTGCTTCATCAGCGCGAGCGCGGTCCGCATGGCGTCGGTGCCGAAAATCGTGGTCAGAATATTGCTTCTGGATTGGTCGTTGAACCCGCTAAGCTTACGGTTCAGCTCGTCGGCCACTTCCGCAAGGGTCTTGGCATTTCCCTGCGCGTCGAAAAACTCCAGGTTCAGCGCCTTGATCGTGTCCTTCGCCTCCTTGCTGTTGCCGGCAAGTGAGGTGATGAACGTCTTGAACCCCGTGCCCGCATCTGAGCCAGAGCCAAACAGAGCTACCGTCGCCGCAAGCGAGACGTTGAAGTCATCGAAATCGTAGCCAAGCCCGCCAGCGACGCCGCCCGCCTGACCGATCGCAAGACGAAAATCATCGAAATTCATCTTGGTCGCGTCCAGCGCGCCGGCCACCTTGTTGACGACGTTTGGGAGATCCGACGAAGTCATTCGGAATTGCTCCAGAATGTCAGTCGTCAGGTCGGCGGCGCTAGACAAGTTCGACTGCCCGACAGTCGCCAGCGTCAGTGAGCTTGCAAGACCACCATTTAGGATGGCTGCGGCAGACATACCGTTTTTTGCCAGCATCTCAATCGCATCGGCTGCCTCGATCGCGCTGCGGCCCATGGCGGGGCCAAGCGTTATCGCTGCATCTGCCAGCTTCTCGATCTGCTCTGGTGATGCGTCCAGCATTGCTGCACGCACCTTGTTCATCGAGGTTTGGAAATCGGCTGCGGTGTCGTTCGTTTTCTTTGACAAAACAGCCAGCGGCAGTGTCACCGCGGCAGTCAGCGCAGCGCCAGCAACCTGCGTCCGCCGCCCAGCCTCGGCAACTGAGTCCGCCACCGCGACCATCGCCCGATTGACGCGCTCGGCCATCCGCTCGAACGCGCCTTCCATGCGGCCCGTCTCGCGCTCCATGTCCTGCCCGGTCTTGCGGACGTTGGCGCGCGCCGCGCGCATCCCACCTTCGAACGCGGCGTCCTTGACCGACATCGCGACGACCAAAGAGGCGAGAAGCTGTTGCATGGCGCACCCCAAAGAAAGGGCCACCGGAACGCTCCGATGGCCAAGGTCTGACATTGTGTAATCGTTGCTGGTGAAAGCGCGGGGCGGCGTTACGGCGCTCCCTCACTCAGCGCGGCTGGAAGGGCGGCGGCCCCACGGTTTCGATCTGCTTCGGTTTCGCTTCCTTCGGCAACGGCCGAATAGAGGGAGCGAGGTATGGTCACCATGCCCTTGCAATAGCTGGCGAACAATGCTTCGTTTGCCGCTTTTGAAGGCTCCCATCGTTCTAAGATTGGCGAACCTTCACCCGGGGTGTTCGTGCCGCCCACCCAAAAGCGTTCACCGGCCTCCCTACCCAATTTCCCTGACCCACAGACTGCACCATAGCGACCCGGATAGGTCCGCAATTCAGCAATTTCGATGCGCTCGCCAAGGGGGATATTTCTCGCGACAGCTTTGATGGCGATTTCAGACGCCTGCCGCTTGGCCTTCTCATCGGGGCTTTCAGCGCAACCGATTGTTAAAGCGAGCAGCCCGATCACCGCCCATGAGTACCTTTTCATCGTGCCTCCCGTGTTTATCGCGGGCAGGCTACCTTCCTGATAGTCATCCCGATACCCTCAGCCTCCAACGCCCGGAACTGAGCAAGAAGCGCCTCCGGTGCCGACTTCACCGGAGCCTTGTCCCCATCCCCCAGCATCGTGCTGCGGTAGTGGCCAAAGCCCCTCAGCCGCTCCTCACGGGCGAACCGCTCGGTCGCCCATGCGCCGAACAGGACAGCCTCACGGTTGCGCCGTAGCGCGTCGGCCGCCCCGCGCATCGCGGCCCCGTAAGTTGCCTGGCACTGGTCCCAGAAAGACGACGGCGGGAAACCTGCCGCCGCCCAGGATCGCTCTAGACTTTCCCAGTCCGTTTTGGCGCGCGGGTCGATCGGTTTCCCGACTTGGCGACCTTCTGCTCGGTCGCCCCAGCCTTGTCCGCCGCCGCGGCGATGGCAGAGCCGATCACGCCGCCGAAGTCGGCCATCCCCAGATCGTCAATGATCTCGTTCACGTCATCCAGCGAGACATCCGGATGATGCTTGCGCAGGCCGTGGAACGCGAACTGCCGGAGCGTGCCAATACGGAAGCTCCGCGCGGCTTCCGCCATCTTCGCGGGGTCTTCCAGATCGGCGGGACCGGACACGGAAGGGATCGCGTCCTGCACCAGGGCGAAGAAGCCCTTGTCATGCTCCTCCTCCAGCGCACATTGCGCGGCTGTGCCGAGAAACATGGTCCACGACTCTCCCAGAGCCGTGAACCCCACCTCTCCGCGCATCAGGCTTCCACCGCCTCAGCTTCGGTGACCGCGCCGGTGAACTTGACGTTGACCTGCATGGTCATGCGGTCACCGACCGGAACGGTGCGCGGGCGGCTCTTCACGTAGAGGAACCCGTCGATCTGCCACATCGTGCCTTCTTCCGCAGCCGGGATCAGCGTGCGATACGGGCGCACCTTGCCGTCGAGGTGCGCAGCGCGCAGCAGGGCGTCGGTCGCACTGCCGGGCAGATAGTTGAGTTCCAGCGTCGCATCGCCCGGCTCGATCAGGCCCGGCTTGTATTCCTTGCGGCGCCCAGGCGACTTGAAGTGCGTGACCTCAACGTCGTCGGCGACTTCATCGGCGAAAGGCAGGCCGGTGACCTCGCCCAGCTCCGTCAGAACGCCAGCGGCATTCGCCAGCCAAAATTCCGAGCCCCAACCGATGCGGGCTTCGCTGTTGCCATTCAAATCGGCCATGTTGCTGCTCCTATTGTCCGTTGTGCCAAAGGGTTAGTTGGATGATTTCGCGGTATCGCTCTTCTGTCGCGGTACGCTCGTAAGCGGGGGTGACATCGATGTTCTGGGCTCGTTGGAAGCGGACCCCATCGACCACCGCGGCCGGCACGACAGCGGCCAAGACCGCGTTGCGCAGATCGACCGAACCCGCCTTGGTCTTGGACCAGCAGTGAATATGCACCGGCGTCCCGCGCACCTTCTGGAAGCCCCCGAAATGCTGCGGACGGATATCAGCCACCGTCTGAAGCACGATCGCGTCGAGCGGAGCGCCTTGGGTCAGCCGGTCCCAATCGACCCTCGTTCCGACCTTCGCGGCCACGGCGGGATTGTTCAGCAGCCGCTTGGCGAGCGCGGGTTCGAAGTTCATGCCGCGCGGTCCAGAACGTCAGCACGCAAGCGGCTTGCGACCACGTTAAGAGCCTGCTCACCCTTCAGCGCGACCGCGCGGCTCGCGAACGGGTTTGCCGGGGTGTCGGAGGTGCCCCAATGCACCAGCGACCCGTACCAGCCGTCAGCCGAGCCGCCGGTGGAAGGGCCAATGTAGATCGTCATGCCGTCCGTAGGCAGATTAGCGGGCTGCATCGTCTCGATGATGCTGCGCTCCAGCGTGCCCGTGCGCTTTGGGACCTGGCGGCGCTCTTCGTCGCCGATCACCTTGGCGCCTGCGAACAGCGCTGCGGCGATGCGGCGCTTGTCCGTCGTGCGCTCCATGATCGCCAGCTTGCGGTCCAGATCACCGAACCCGCTGACGCCAAACGATGCCGCAGCCATTACTCAGCCCTCGCCGTTGCGAAGATGCGGATGCCCATGCGCCGCCCGACTTCCTCGACGCGGGTAATCTCATAGGTGCGGCCTTCGAACTCGACGCGATACAGCGGCGACACATCGCGCACGCGTTGGGACCAGCGGATTTCGAAGATCGCCGGGGCCGTGGCAGCGGTCTCCGAGTTAGCGAACCGCTCGCTTCCTGCCCCAGGTTGATAACGGGCGGCCACCGTGGCGACCGTCACCGGCTCGCCGGGAACATTCTGGTAGCCGTCATGGGTGGGTGGGCCGTCGCGCTCGATGCGAATGCGCCGGTCCAGCCGTCCCGCCTTCATGCGAGCATCGTCCGATAGGGAGCGAGCAACGTATCGACGCCACAGGAAAGCGCTACGTTGCTCGCCGCGGTGACGCTCGCCTCGCGGTTCGCGTCCCAGTTGCCCGCCAGCAGCAGCGCCGCCACCAGCAGATCCTCCGGCACCGTCGCCGGATCGGCATGGCCCGCGGTATAGGTCGCCTCGTACCCGGTCCCGATCGGCCAGCCGCCCGCCGGCGCGAGCATGTCGCGGCCCTGGAAGCCGGTGATCGCCAGCGTCTCAGGAGCGCCGGATCTGTCGAGATACGACAGCACCACATCGCCCTCTCGCGGCCCGTAGAACAGCGGCACGCGACCACGCAGGCTATACAGCGGCTGCGTCACCTCGCGCTGCGTGAATAGCACGCCCGTCTGACCCTCGACATGCCGAACAGCAGCCGCCAGCGTGACGTTGAGCGTCGCGTCGGCATCGCCATCGGAGAGTTCGTAGCGAAGCCACTCCTTCAGCAGATCGAGGGTCAGGGCGGGCACTTACTTGCCCTTGGCTGCGGGCTTGCGGACGCTCACGCTCTCGCCCGTGGCGGAGGTGTAGCCCTCGTCATTGACCTTGCTCGGCTCGTTGCCGAAGGTGTGGCGAACGGTAGGCTCGCGCTCCGCCGTCTTGCCGCCCTTCTCCGTAAGAGCGCCCGACTGCACCAGAAGCGCGGCGTCGGCTTCCGTCAGCTGCCGCGTGTCACCGCGGGCATAATCCTTGCCATCACCGTGCATGGCGCGATTGACGATGTAGGTCTTCTTCTCGGACATCGTGCGATGCTCCTTGTGGCGAGGGCGGACGCGATGGCCCGCCCTCGACTTCATCAGGCGTTGGCGAATGCGCCGTCCACGAAGGCTTCCGGACGATAGACCGTAAGGGCCAGACGCTCTTCCGCCAGGATGGTGACCATGTTCTTGCGGAAGTTGTCCCCGTCCTCGGTCGACACCAGCACGCCCGACTGCTCGCGATCGAACAGCTGCGCGCCCATGCGCCACGCGCCGACAGTGAACTCGCCGACAGTCTGAGCCATCGACGGGACCACCGGCAGACCCCAGAGAGTCGGCGCGAGCGTGCCCTGCGGGTTACCGATGAGATAGCGGCCTTCACCGTCCTTCATCATCTCGATCATCGCCCAGTCGATCGGGTGCAGCACCTGGCCATCGGCCGGGTAGAGCGCGAGCGCGACCTGAAGCTGCGCAATGCGCAGCTTGTCGATCATCGAGGGGGTGGCGAACCCGGTCAGGCCAGCCGGGACAGCATAATCGGCTGCCTGCGGCTTGATGCCGGTCAGGTTCTGGCCAGTGCCATCACCCTTCAGCAGCTGCACGTCCTCGACAAAAGCCAGGCCGTAGCGGAGGCGATTGTCGATCATCGAACGCAGGCCAGCGGCATCCGCGAGGATTTCTGCCGACGCCAAGAACCAGTGCGCGATCTTGCGGACCGGCGCGTTCTTGAGGTCCAGCTTCAGCGTGGACTCGGGCTTGAGGGTGCCTTCGGCCACCATGCCGGCGTTGTTCGTGAAGCCGGTTTCCTGAACGTACTCGATCGAGCTGGAGCCCGTCTGGCCCGGCGCAATCAGGTTGCGGATGGTCAGCTGGCGATCCGGCAGCATCTGCATCGGCGACTGGATGCGGTCAGGACGGATCATGTCGCCGGCCGAGCCGTTCGCATCGGTGGTGAGAGACGTGATCGCCTTCACCTCGATGCCGACGTTCTGACCCTGCCGAGCGCCGCCAGCGAAAGCAGACTTGTAAGCGTCGCTCTCGACATACTGCTCGCCGATCGACGGCTGGCGGCCGGGGCCGTCAGCACCACGGCGGGCGCTCTTCTGCTCCAGTTCCTGAAGCATCATCTTCAGCTCGTTCATGCCGGTCAGCGCCTGGTCGGCGACTTCCTTGGCAGAGACGGACATCGGGATGCCGCGCTCGGCTTCCGCCAGCGCCTTTTCCGCGATGCCCTTCACCTCGTCGTGCTTCGCGTCGAACAGCGCTTTGGTTTCGGCGGCCAGCTCGGCCACCGACTTCGTGTCAGTAGTCATGGATTGCCCTTTCGGCAGAGAGGATGATTAGCCGCGCAGCACCGTCAGGAACTGCTCAAGCTCGTCGATCGCCTTCGCCTCGGGCTCCCCCCGAAGATGCGGCGTTGCCTTGGACGCGATTGCCGCGGCCACGGACTTGGAGAAGCCACCTGCATCCCGCAGGAACTCCTCAAACTGACGGACGCTCGGCAATTCGCCGGCGCCCAGAATGTCTTTTACGCTGATGATGCGGGTGCGATTGTGCATCGGCACCGTCACCAGCGAGATTTCGTGCAAGCCCACCTGAAGCAGGTGGCGGGACTTGCCCTCTAGCCGGTGCTTTTTGGTGATGAAGCCCATCGACAGGCCGGTGATAGCGCCCAGTCGAACGTCTTCCCGCGCCTCGCGCGCCTCAGTCGACGTTGAAAACCGGCCCTTTACGTGGAGGCCGTCCGACCGCTCATTGAACTCGGTCCAGACGCCCACGGGGCGCTTGCGGTCATGATGCAGCAGCATTGGGATCGTCTTGCGACCCTCAAGGTCGATCGAACCGGGCACCACGACATCGCCGCCGTGGTCGACGTCGCCATAACCTACGGCCAGCCCCTCAATGTTACCGTCATCGTCAAGCGCCTTGGCGTCCAAGGCAATGTCGAGAACATCGATCATGCGGCGCCTCCTGCCTGAACGGCTCGCTCTACCGTCCCATCATCTTCATCGTCTTGCAGGCAGGACGGCCGCGGAATACCCGCTTGGCTCTGTCCCGACAGGATCTCTTCGACCGTCATCGGGATCGACCCGCGCGCCTGAAGCATGGCGCGGTGAGCGGCCAGACGATCGTCCTCGATCATGCAACATTCTCCCTTGTGCCGCTGATCGCTTTCGCAAGAGGAACATCCTGCATCTGCGCCATCAGCACGTCCCCGCCCTCGACCGGCGCAAGGCCTTCCAAGGCGCGGATTTCGTTCTTGGTCATGAACTGCTTCATGACGTCGTAGTAGGAGGCTCGACCCGCGCTATCCGCGCGCAGGAAGGCCTCGACATTGAACTTGATCGAGACGCCCTGCGCCCGCTCGGACCGGGACAGCAGCTGCTTGCTGAGCGCGCCCTCGATCCGCTTCAGACGCTTGCGCATCTTGAACTTGAGCACCGACAGCGTTTGCTCCGTGATGCTGGACCCCAGCGTCGTGTTGCCCTGCGTTTGGCCGACAAGATGCGGATCCACCTCGAAAACGCGGCAGATTTCCTCCACGGAGAAACGGCGGCTTTCCAGCATTTCAGCGTCGTGGGGGTCGATCGACAGCTGCTCCCACTTCAACCCGTTATCGAGCAGCATCGGACGCCCGGCATTCTGCGCGCCGACGAACTTCTCTTGCAGCAGCCGCTCAGCCTCTGCGCGCTGCTCGCGGGTCAGGGGCTTGTCGACTGATAGGACACCTGAGGTACGGACCCCATTCGCGAACATGGTGGACGCTGCCCGATCAACAGCAGCCGCCGATGCGAAGGCCTGCCGATTGGCCGTCAGCGGCGAGACACCGCCGAGAGGCCCGCCACCGAAGCCGCGGATATGCAGAATTTCGCCCTCACGGCGCACATGCTCGCCCGTGGCGTCAGTCCAGCGGTACTCAATACCCCCATCACTGGTGCGCCGCGGGGGTTGCATCAGGTCTGGAGCGATCGGCGTCAGCGAGACGATAAAGCCATCGGGCCGCTTCTCGATCTCCGCGTAGGCGTTGCCCCGCAGTTCGATGCTGGCGACCATGAACTCCCAGAAGTCGTAGGCGCTCTGGTCATAGTTCGGGCTGTCGTGAAGCAGCCAGTAAAGAGGATGGTCGGTCGCGTCGACGGACACGCCGCCGGCGCCCCGCCGCTGCACGACACAGGGGAGCGATGCGATGTTCCCCGCCCAGAAGCTGACACACGCCCAGGTTGTCGAAAGCCCCGCGCCCCCGTTCTGAGCGTCTTCGTAGCGTTCCAGCGTGATCGTATTGGTGCGGAAGTTGTCGCCGTCTTGGCGGCCGGGCACGAGCGGCTGCGTCAGCGACAGAATGGACTTAGCCTCGATCGGCATCCCGCGCGACGCAAGGCTCCGCACCTCCGCTTCAGCGGCACGGCGGGAAAGTTGATAACCCGTCACGCAGCGAGGCTCGCTACCCAGTCGTCCATTGAGCCCTGTCCCTCCGGGTTGCGGCTCATCAGCACGACAGCGTTGAACATCGCCGCTAACGGGTCGATCTTCGCGCGGCCAGAGACCTGCTTCGTGATCAGCATGGCACTCCCCCGCATCTCGACCTTCGCGTTTCCGACGCACCAGGCCATGAGCTTCTGGCCAGCGTGCCAGAACGTTCCGTCTTTCAGCTTCCGCTCGGCGCCGGCGATGGCGCCCGACAGCTTGTATCCCTGCTGGACCGCAACGACCTGCTCGCCGCCAATACCGCGCGACGCCAGTTCATCCACGATCGCCGAAATCCCAACAGCATCGACACCGACGCCTGCGACTTCAGGCATCAACCCGGAATCCCGCACCTGCTCCACGATGTCAGCGACATCGATCATGTCCTGTGTCGGCATCTCGCAGATCACCAGATCACCGTCCTTGGCGAAGTCGCGCAGCGCCGGTGCGATCTCCTTGCGGCGCTCCAGCACGTCATTGTGCGCCCACGCCTTCGACCACATCAGCCAGTCGCGCGTCATCTTGTCGCGGCCGATCACCGTCAGCCCCAGCAAATCGTCCAGCCCGCCGCCGTCGATCCCGACGACTGCCACCTCCGACCGGGTCAGCAGACTTTCCAGCGAGCCAAGCTCGGGGTCCGATGCGCCTTCCCAGTACCGGCCGCCCGCCCACGCATCGTTGCGCAGGTTCAGGCCGATCTCGACGTTCAGATGTTTGGCGAGGAAAACCTGCTTCGATCCGTCCTGCGCGTCCGCAACCTTGCGAAATTCGTCGTCCAGCCACTCCTTGTCGACCGACACGCCCATGTTGGGGTTGGTGACGTAGAAGTTTGCGGGGTCGAGGAATGCCCCGCTCTCGATCATTTCCTCGGGGAACTCGTACAACACCCCCAAGCTCTTCGGGTCCGACACTTTACCGTCGCGAACGTCGCGGAAATAGTCGAGCTTGGCCTTGAACACCCCCGCCGGCGCCTCGTCCGCCTGCGTCGTCAGGAAAATCGTGAACCCCTCCGGCCGCGAAACCTGGCCGCCGGTGGCTTCCCGAAGCATAGCATCCGCCTTGCTGTTCTTGCCGAACAGCCAGAGCTCATCGACCAGCACGCCGGTCGCCTTTTTGCCCGACACCGTATTGCTGTCCGCAGCCACCACCTTCAGCGTCGCGCCGGTCTCGCGGTGTCTGATCGTCCGCTGGTGGTCGATCGTCTGGAGTAGCGCATCCAGCGTCTCATCCGCCTTCACCATGTCCCGCGCCGGGCCATAGCTGTTGTTCGCAACCTCGATCGTCGGCGCCAGGATCAGAAACTCGGCCGATCGCCGCTCATTGCGGATCAGCTCGGTCAGCATGATCGCCGCCGCGTCCGTCGACTTTCCGTTCTTCTTGCTGATCAGCATGAAGAACTCGCGGATCATCCGCCGGCCCGTCTCCGGGTTGAGCGCTCCGAAGATTGCCCCGGCGAAGTCCCGCACCCATGGCAGCGCCACCTCGCCCATCGTCGGCTGGCCGGGCGCGTCCACGATCCGCAGCGCGTCAAACACCTCCAAGGAAGCCGCGGCCTCATCCGCGTACAGCGGCGCGCACGGGATCAAACTCTCCCGGTTGACGATGCGCTCCCGCCAATCAGGAAGCGCCGTGGTCCATTTCACCCGCCGTTGCTCACGACTAGCTTGGGCGTGCCGCGCGGGGCGAACTTGCCCGCGGAAGCGATCTCACTTGCCGCTTCCTGCGCCTGCTCCTTCTTGCCCTTGGGCGTGTCGCTCGGCTTGGCGTGGACATACGGGGCAGCGGCCTGAGCCATCGCCGCCCGCAGTTTCGTGTCCTGCTCTTCGTCACGCATCAGAGCGAGCATGAAGTCTAGAGGGGACATCTCCCCTTTGCTCCGCTTCGCCGCGATCTCACACGCCTTCACAGCATCGGAGACCGCCTTTGGCTTGCGACCGGCACCAGGCCGTGATCCGCCTCGGGGCATGTTTGAAAACTCCGCTACGCTTTGAAATAATCAAACAGGCCGGATTTAATCTCTGCGGGGGGATGGCGCTGGTTCGCGGCCTTCCCGTCCTTCTGGACTTTCGAGCCGCCCCCCCCCTGGGGTGTCAGACGCCTCGCCGCTCCTCACGCTGCTTGTCGGAGCTGTGACAGGTCGAGCACAGCGTTACCAAGTTGCATCCGTCCCAGAACAGTCGCTCGTCGCCTCGGTGGGGCTGGTCATGATCCGCTACCAGCTTGGACGTGTCGTGCTGCGTGGTGCGGCAGCGTTGGCAGGTGAACCGATCGCGAACCAGCGTGGCCCATCGCAGCTTCTTCCAGCGCGCTGTGCGATACCACTTGCGCCAGTGTTGCGTGTCCCGGTGCTGGTCTCTCTCTCGCTCAGTAGTCGGTGCGTAGCCGATGGTGGCCGATACGCTGGTCAGCGTTGGCTTCAGTGTGGTGAGCCTGCCCATAGCCGTTTGCATCCACTAAAGTATTAGGGATTTGGCTTCCGTCGTGATCTCCACGTCGACGGGCGCGATCATGGCGAACAGCTTGAGCAGCGGCATAGCAAGGGCAAGGCGCAGCTTGAAGGCCCGCACACCAGTCACGCGCAGCGTCACCTGCTGAGGCGCAACCTTGCCGATGTGGATGCTATCGATCGTTGCCATCACGCTCTCCAGTGATCTTGCCCGCCACGCGTACAGCGCCGATCGCTTGGGGAAGCATCGCTTGCTGGGGATCGCGTCGGATGTAGGTGGCGGGCGCTGGCGTGAAAGGGGACACGCCAGATGGGGGAATTGCTTGCATGCTTCGCACGTCCACCCGGAGCAGGTTGCCCGGTTGGTGGGGCCGAGGGCGCCCCGAAGGCGACCGTTAACTCAGCTACTGCTTCATGCAGCGGTAGCTGTGGTCGCTACACCATCACGACGCAACATGCAAGTCTCAATCGTCACGCCCGATTGGCGTCCAAACAGCTTCAGGATCAGCCGCGTGTTGCGCCCATCGCTGCGCTCCACCATGCAGGGAATGCCGGCCAATGGCCCCTCGATATGCGTGACCACATCCCCAGGTTTGAACGCCTCGCCGCGCGGCTTCTGACACGCCTTCTTCCCCGTGTTCGGAAGAGAGTCGCGATAGCTGTCCTGCTCCTTGGCGCGCAGGGCGTGCAGCCCGAGATGCGGCACGAACACCGTCGCCCCGAAATAACGAAAGATCGAGAAGGCCGGGTGCCGGCTGATCTCCATCCGCTCAATCAACCGCAGCTCTGTCAGATGGCGGGCGCGCACGAACACGTAGGTTGGCGTGAGCGCGGCTGTAAGCTGCCTCTTGGCACTGGCACGCGGCAGGCGGCGCTCCGAGCGCTCGACCGGCGTCCATGCGTCAATACCCGCATCCTGGAGGGACGCCGCCAGCTTCATCGTCCGCGCCCCGCTCGTACGCAGGATGACCCATGCCCCCATGTTCAAATCTCCCCTGCGTTGCGGGCGTGTTGGATGAAGCGTTGGACGTGGAGAACCGCATCCTCCTCATACCCGGCGAGGCGTTGCTCGGGTCCGGTCACAGGCTCACCGCGCGCGATCATCATCGAGGTGGAGCGGATGCCCAGCCAGTCGCACAGGGCCTGGTGGAGCGGGTCGTGCTCAGCATCCATCTGGGCGATGCCGGTGAGGCCGGGAGGGTATCCCATCCATGCGGCGGTGGTGGCTTTGTCCATCACGCGCTCTCCCCGATGATTGTGGGCTGGTCCCGGAGCGCCTGAAGCGCCTGCTCCATGACATCGCGCAGAGCGTCCGCCAGCGTGGAGGGCTGCGGCAGGTCGGCGTGAAAGCCAGCATCGAACTGGTTGCCGCTTTCAGCCAAGGCGATGTGCAGGCTCTCCCTCGTCGGGGCGCACGATGCGTCGCAGCTTACCTGGCACTCGCAGACGCTATACCACCAGCCGGGCAGCTTCGCCTTGAACTCGGCTATGGCGGCTTCCAGTCCGCTTGCGGGTGCGTGATGCCATGCCGTGCTCATGCCTCGGAATCCCCGATGATGGTGTTGATCATGGCGGCGAAGATCGGCGTCGGGTCATCCGCGAATGTCTTCCCTTTGCCGTTCCAAGTGTCGAACGGAACCATTGCTCCTGCCTCCACCATGTCCGGTGTCGGCTCTCTCAGGGATAGGAGGGCGGCGCGCATA
>JAESGB010000182.1_pt1 | contig 23198 bp, 19 predicted proteins | sample 9266211 | NCBI WGS metagenome assembly JAESGB01 (sample SAMN14514844, study PRJNA621659) | algae metagenome | isolation source: Goleter apudmare HA4340-LM2 and co-occurring heterotrophs from cave wall... | place: USA: Maniniholo cave, Kauai, Hawaii | collected 2009-07-28 | reverse complement strand
TGTTGTATACTGGCTTTCAAACTATAATATTTTCAAGGTTCGGTTCCCTTTGGGCGTCGCTCTTTCGCGCTCCGCTCTCAGGCACTTATTCAATATATCGAACCTCCACTTTCTTGTCAACTCTTTTTCCCATCTTTTTGGGAAATTATTTCATGTCCCTCGAAAACTGCCCACAGTGTTGGGTTGTAGGCAACAATAGGGTATGCACTGTGCAGACGAAGGAAGGACATAGCGTGAATTTTCAATCGGTAATAGCTGTATTGCATCAGTTCTGGGGTGAGCGTGGTTGTTTGATTGCCCAGCCATATGACATGGAGAAGGGTGCAGGTACTAAAAACCCCCATACTTTTTTAAGAGCATTAGGGCCGGAACCTTGGGCTGTGGCTTATGTTGAACCATGTCGTCGTCCTACAGATGGACGCTATGGGGAAAATCCTAATCGTTTCCAGCATTATTATCAGTACCAAGTTTTGATTAAGCCTTCGCCAGATAATATTCAGGAGATTTATCTTGATTCCTTGAGGGCTTTGGGTATTCGTCCGGAAGACCACGATATTCGGTTTGTGGAAGATAACTGGGAAGATGCGACAGTGGGCGCATGGGGTACTGGCTGGGAAGTATGGTTAGACGGAATGGAAATTACTCAATTTACCTACTTTCAACAGTGTGGGGGACTTGATTGCCGTCCGGTGTCTATTGAGATTACATATGGTTTAGAGCGGCTGACGATGTACCTCCAGCAAGTGGAAGCATTTACCAAGATCAAGTGGACAGACAATATTACTTATGGTGATGTGTTTCTGCAAAACGAGATTGAGCAGAGTACCTACAACTTTGAAGCGTCCAATCCTGAGTTATTGTTGACACTGTTTAATTTATATGAGCAGGAAGCTAGGCAGTTAACAGAGTGGGGATTGGTTTTGCCAAGCTTGGACTATGTAATCAAGTGTTCGCATACTTTCAATTTACTGGATGCGCGGGGTGTAATTTCTGTTACAGAGCGGACTCGGTATATTGCTAGGATTCGGCATTTGGCACGTAAGGTAGCACATCTATATGTAGAACAGAGGGAGAAGTTGGGTTTTCCGTTGTTGAAATAGAAAGATGAATGGTGTGAGCTATATGGTTGATGTCAATACAGTTTTAGAACCGATCGCTGCCTGGTTTCGTTCTCTGGGACTACCTCATGTCATTGTACATTGGGGGCATCCGGTGATGATGGCGATCGTTGTTTTTGTGGTGGGTAGTTTTGTGGGTGTAGCTGGTTGGCGGGGAAAACTGCTTGAGGGTAAAGATAAAGATGCAGCTTTTAAGAGTCGTATGGCTCACCGTCAGTTAGCACCGTGGTTGTTTTTGTTCTTAGCAGGTGGTTATGTTGGCGGTGTGTTGGCTTTAGTGATGCACCATCAACCGATTTTCACCAGTCCTCACTTTTGGACTGGTTCGCTGGTACTTTTGGTGTTACTGATTAACGGTGCAATTTCTCTGGGTGGATTTGGGGGAAATAAACAAGTATTACGGATAGTTCATGCTTATTTAGGTAGCACGGCGCTTTTGGTTCTATTTGTCCATGCGGTACTGGGTTTAAAGTTGGGTTTATCTTTCTGATACCAGTCTGAAGAATTCTTGTGACATTTGCTCAGGGCGAACGGTTGCTCGCCCCTACTGCTGAAATTTATGTCTTATTTGTGACTGTTACTTAAATTTTGACCTATTGGGACTTAGACAAAAAATAACTAGAAAAAACCCTCAAATGTATATACAGATGGACTTTTACATCATTTTGCCTAATTCGTTGACATATCTGGGTTTCAAGCATTTTTGAGTTTTTGATGTATTTCCCTTGTCTTGTATGGGTTTGAGGCTTGTTTCTACCTTAAAAATGTTTAAGTCCCGCTATTGCCAAAGTTGCTAAACACCTTCAGACTGGAAGTCTAATGTTATATAAGTAAAGCCCGCGCCGGCGGGCTTAATTGTTTGATTCAGAAGTCTTATGATTCAGACTAGTGGTGTGATTATTTGTCTTGGGTATATTCTGGGTTTGCTGTTGACAGCAGTTCCTTGGGGTGGTGTGTGGATTTTAGTTGTAGGGATATTAGCCGCAATTGCGTTGCGAAGAGGTGATTCTAAAGCACAAAAACTTGCTCAAAAAACAGACAAGGCTGGAACAAAAACCAATACACTGCAAAATACCTGGCAAAATCTTCCCCATCCTCGAATATTTTTGGTTGCTGGTTTGGTGGGTTTGTTGGCAAGTCTTTATTTTCAAGTAAGAGTACCAGAACCGGGTGCAAAAGATATTAGTAAATTTGTCCCACCAGGAAATAGTAGTAATCAAGAACATCTGGTGATTGTTCGTGGCGAGGTAGCGAGTTTACCGCGTTTGACTCGTAGTCAACGGGGACAATTTTGGTTAGAAGCGACTCAGCTTGATGAGGTTAACAATAATAAAGGCCCAGCCGGTGTTAGTAAAGGTGTGACAGGGAAATTATATGTAACAGTACCCATACTTCAGGCTACTGGTTTATACCCTGGTCAACAAATTGCGATTACTGGTGTGATTTACAAACCGAAAGCAGCGTCTAACCCTGGTGCTTTCGACTTTCAAAAGTTTCTCAAGCAAGAAGGAACATTTACTGGTTTGGTTGGGAGACAAATTAATATTTTGGATGAGGAACATAAATGGGGATGGTGGCAAATTCGACAGCAAATTGTGCGATCGCAAGTTCGCGGATTGGCTATTCCAGAAGGGCCACTGGTCAGTGCTATGGTTTTGGGAAGCAAGGCTGTAGATTTACCCTATGATATCCGTGACTTGTTTGTTCAGGCGGGTTTAGCTCATGCTTTGGCAGCTTCTGGGTTTCAAACTTCCTTGATTTTGGGTGTGATCTTACAACTTACAAGGCGTTCCACAAAAGGAACACAATTTACCCTAGGCTTTTTGGCTTTAATTACTTTTTTGAGCTTAACAGGTTTTCAACCTTCGGTACTGAGAGCGGTAATTATGGGTTTTGCCGCCTTAGTGGGACTGGTATTAAAAAGAAAAGTCAAACAGTTGGGATCACTACTGTTGGCGGCAACTCTACTATTGTTATTTAATCCGTTATGGATTTGGGATCTGGGCTTTCAGTTGAGTTTTTTGGCAACCCTGGGATTGATTGTGACAGTACCACCCATAGTTCAACGTTTGGGTTGGCTACCACCAGCGATCGCATCTTTGATTGCCGTACCTCTAGCAGCTACGATCTGGACTTTACCATTACAACTATCGGTTTTTGGGGTTGTGCCAACTTATAGCCTGATCTTAAACATTATCACTACCCCACTAATTTCTGTCATTAGTATAGGTGGAATCATTAGTGCCCTAGCAGCATTAATTTGGAACGAGGCAGGAAGTTTTGTAGCTGGGTTTTTACATTACCCTACTGATTGGCTGATTAATTTAGTAGAATTTTTCAGCAAACTACCGGGAAATTCTGTTGCTGTTGGCAGTATATCTACATTGCAATTGTTGATAATTTATGCATTAATTGCATCGGTTTGGCTAGTGCATTGGTGGCGACAACGGTGGTGGTTTGCTGGTGTGATTGCATTAGGTTTGGTAATTGTTCCGGTTTGGCACTCTGCTAACACTTTGTTGAGAATTACCGTATTGGCAGCAGGTTCAGAGCCGGTTGTAGTGATTCAAGACCGAGGAGTGGTCACTTTAATTAATAGTGGTGATGAAAGTACAGGACGTTACACAATTTTGCCATTTTTACAACAGCAGGGTGTGAATCAAATCGATTGGGTGATCGCTAGTAATTTTCCAGGTAATGAAAGTCATGGTTGGTTGGAAATAATGCGGCGTTTAGCAATCAAAAATTTTTATGGGTATTCCCCGAAACCAGAAAATATTATTGGCATTCAGGCAATTCAACAAAAAGTACAACAGCATCAAGGAATTTATCAACCTTTGTCTGTAGGTCAAACCTTGAATACTGGTGGGATAGTCGCCCAATTAATCAACGACCAATTGCCCATTTTACGAGTCCAGATTCAAAATCAAGATTGGTTATTGGTAGGTGATGTTAAGTCAAATGAAGTAGCGCAGTTAGTGAAAATTGGTGCTTTACCTCGTCCACAAGTCCTATGGTGTACCCCGCAGTCTTTAAAAGATTTAGTTCTCGCACTACAGCCACAAGTAGCGATCGCTGCTGCTGCTAATCTGGAACCAAAGGATTTGTCAGAACTGAGTAAAAGCCAGACAAAATTGTTTTTTACAGGAAGAGATGGAGCGATTCAATGGACATCAAAGGGTGAATTTGAGGCATTTATTCAGGCGACAGAAAATAAGTCTTCAGTGTTGTGACAATAGGGGCTATTATTCTCATCCGTCCAAACAAAGCAGATTCGCCATTGATCGTTAGTACGAATACTGTACTGCCCTTTGCGATCGCCAATTAGCTTTTCTAAACAATTACCAGGTGGAACGCGCAAATCGTTAATTGATGTTGCAGCGTCAAGGATCAGCAGTTTTCTTAAAGCAGTTTTTTGGATATTGAGCGGATACTGAGAAGATATAAAGCCATCGAAAATCAGCTTTGTCTCTTCAGATGCAATAACTAATAATCACAATACTATCGCTTGGCGTTACTATCATCAACCGTTAGCATAGCTTATTTTGTGTAGGCAAAGCTTGTTGGAGGTATCGCCCAGCTAAAAGAAACAGAAGTTCGGACTCCAGATTTTGCGAAAGCGTCGTGTATGTTCGCATCTACACAACGATAAAACGAGGAATCCGGAAGATTTGACGAAATTTTGTATCTATTTTGGTAAGTAGCTAAACAAAATTAATTACATAGTTTTTACCAAATTATCGGAGAATATTTTCCACAGATGCTACAAAAGTTTGCCAATTTTTGTAGCATCAATTTCAATCCATTGATACTTAATGAAGCGCCACAAAATTTCAATCAAATTTGACTTAATAGAAATTATGAATCATTCCTAGTAGAAACAAGAAATTTTGTTTCTGTATTTATTAAATCAAATTATTTCGCCCAAGACATGGGTTCAACTGGCTCAAAAGAAGATGTCAGTTTATAAGGAGAGCCTGTTTCTAGAGAATTATTAATCGCTAGAACAATTTCATTATTGTGCAGAGAAAATCTCGCAGACAGTCGGGAAGGACGTTCTTGAATAATCGCCGCCGCCATTTCTGCCACACCCCGGCAAAAATCCATTTGTTGAGAGCCTCTGTATCCCAATCTTGGTGCTTTCCTTACCAAGGGATAATTTTGTTTCCAAATATTTTCCAGTCTTTTGCGTCCAATATTAATACTACGTTTAATGTACACTGGCGCGCCATAATACCAGCAATCTTTAATGCCGAGTATACCATCGTCACCCACAATTCTTAACGAATGGTCATGGGGAGCGACGATACTACAAGTCAACCTAGCAACCACACCAGAAGCAAATTTAATACAAGCTACAGAAAAATCTGGAGCATTGCAATCCAGAGGTACATCTGTTTGCTTGTCGGATATCAGACATGATGAAAAGGCGGAAACAGTCTCTGCAGGGCCAAAGAAGGCAGTTAGCCATGTGACGTAGTAGCCAGCATGTTCTAAGGTGCAGCCAACTTCAAATTCATCTTTATAAGGCCAGGGAATACCGGATTGACTCAACCATTTTTTGTAAGGCATCCGATGGACTAGTCCATCATCCATCTCCGCATAGACTAGCCGTACCTTGCCAATCTGATTTTCCCGCAGAGCTTTCCAAACTGTTTGCGCGGTTTCACTTAAGAGACTGCATGGTGCGGAGGAGAGATATAAACCTTTCTGTTCTGCGATGTTTACCAATTCCTCAGCTTGGGACATTTCCATCGCTAAAGGTTTTTCAGAGTAGACGTGCTTACCAGCCTCTAAAGCGGCTTTGGAAACTGAGTAATGACTGTTGGGGTTAGTAAGATTTAAGACAATCTCTACATTGTCATCCGCCAAGAGTTCCTCTAGGGAATTGTAAACACGAGAAATCGAATGGTAAGTTGCAAATTTAGATGCGCGATCGCTATTGCGATCCATCACACCTAATAGTTTTAATTCTGGATGGAGTGGCAGTGCCTTTAGGTAGTAATCAGCCACAAAGCCACAGCCAACAATGGCAATGGATGTCTGGTAGGTATTGATTTTAGTATTAAGATTAGAAGCGGCAATGGTAGAGGAAGACACTGAAACCGTACCTCAATTTTTGTATTCTACTAGAGTGCGTTGTCGTCTTAACAACCGAGATAAATGAAATTGAATTTGTCCCTGTAGTTGAGGGAATTTATCTAACACGCAAAACAGGGCGTAAGAGATGCCCTCTCTGGTTTTGAAGCCCCGTTGCTGTGTATTTCCATATACGCGATAAGCAAGGAAGCCATAAGCTATTAATAGTAAAAATAAGCTTAAACCATGAGTTGAGAATGCACTGGCGATCGCTATTAACGGCAGCAAAAAACCCCAAAACCAAATTCTTTGGCTTTCTCTCACCCAGTGTCTTTCTGGACTAGAACCGTGTAGCCAAGAACCTTCAGCATAAGCATGACCATTGCGGAGCGATCTCTTCCACCATTGACCTAAACGGATTATTTGAGCATCATGCAATGTCATCTCGGCATCTATACGTAAAATTCTGCCACCTGCTTGCCGCAGCCGCACACACAATTCTGGTTCTTCACCAGCAATCAATGTGGGATTAAATCCGCCTACATGTTTCAGGGCATTGACGCGCATCATTGCATCACCACCACAGGCTGTAGCTTCTCCAACTGGTGTGTCCCACTCGATATCACACAGAAGATTGTAAATCGAATTGTTAGGGAATTCTTCTCGACGCCGCCCACACACGACTACAACTTCATCTTGGGCTAGTAATTCATTGTGGGCACGTTCTAACCATCCCTCAACTACATGGCAATCTCCGTCGATGAACTGCACAAATTCAATATTTGGTGCTATTTGTAATAAATATTCAAATCCTGCATTTCTCGCACGAGCAGCAGTAAACGGAATCGATAAATCAAGTTCCACAACATGCACACCTAAAGAACGCGCTAAGGTAACACTACCATCTGTAGAACCAGAATCTACATAAACAACTGTTATCTCTTCCCCTAATACTGACAGTAGACACTGGTGGAGACGATTTCCTTCATTTCGACCGATGACTACAATTCCAATAGGTTGCAAGGTCACACCTCCTAGAAAACTTTACTAATTGGTATTTTTATATCTTTAATCGTTGATTTGGTCTTCTTTGTTTAATGGTAAGAATAACTGTGACATACAAAACCCAATACACATTTGCTAGCCGCAACAAATAACTTTCTGTCATGTTATTCATTGCTAAAAATAATAAGAATACTAAAGGCCAAACCTCCTCTGGGTTTTGATTTGCGTAGGCTCGTTTCATTGCCCAAAACAAACCGGTAGTAAAACTAATTAAGAACAACGCTAAACCTATATAACCAACATCAAGCCCCAAATCGAGAAAGCCATTATGAGCATGAGGTGCAACAAAAGAGTTAGCAACTAATTCACCTGCTTCTATTGCATATCTACTTCCTTCTGCCCAAAATGCACCGCGTCCGTAACCTAAAAACGGTCTCTCCTGTATTTTAGTGGCGATAAAATCCCACAAAATTGTTCTGCCAGTCAAAGTTGGATCTCTACCCAAACCAGTTAAAATAACAACCCAGTTAACAACAACAGCTATTCCGACACAACTGAGGAGGAGAATAAAAATATCTAAAAACAGTACAGTGATTTTTCCTTGCCATCTAAAATTGCGATAAAACCACACAAATGAGAGGATTAATCCAAAAACAATCAAAGAAGTTCTGGAGGTTGAAACTAGTATCATAGCTACTGATAAACCAAAGCCCAACCACTTATATAAGTGATTATTTGCTTTATCCAATGGCAGCAGTAAAAATGCAAAGGCACTCATAACCATCATGCTGCCAAAAGTATTTTTATAGTCGTATATGCCTTTCCATGCTCCTGGATGGTCTGCACCATGTTTACCAATAGCAGGTAGTCCCAGAGCCACAACAATACTAAGCAAAGCCCCTATACTAAATGTCCAGGCAATTAGTTTCACCTGTTCTTTTAAACTAAATCTTGTAGCCAGATATAATCCAAAAGTTGTCATTTGCCATACCTCACGGCTATCAAGCAGAGTTAATATCTGATTATCTGACCAGAGAAATGATAATAAAACTATTGCTGTTAATATCCAGAGAATTTTATCTCGACTAGCTGTACGTAGGGCTGTTTGCCAGTTGAGACAAATTAACAGACTAGAGGTTAACCAAATAAAATATCTGATTACAGTGAGGATGGTATCGGAAAGTATGCCTGGCTTAGTTTCAGTTGCTCCTATGCCAAATCCTCCAGTGAAAAAAGTTAGGCTTATAATGACAAATATTTTCTCAGCCAGTTCCAAATATTTTGTTTTCATTAAAATTAGGTTTATTTATGAGTAAAAATTTATAAAAGAGTTATTGCGAGTCACTGTTTTATTGTTTGTATATACAAGTTTCAACTCCAGTTTTAGCCAGGCGGTAAAATGCTTCACGGTAATCACCACCATACTGCACAATCAACAACCGCATTTTTACCAACTCCATACTAAATTTTGGTTACAAAAGTATTATCAGCTACTTTATACAGACGTGGCCAAACTCTATTTAATTTTTGTTTAAGTAATTCTCACTTCTCACAGGGTTTCTCAAATGATAGTTTAGATGTTTTAATGCTGGGATATTTACTAAGACTCGGTGGTATTCACTCTGTTCCGCTCTGTACGCACCCAATTCTTTTGGGGCTTAACCAAAAATTTAAAATAAAGTGGGATTTTCCACAGAATGTAAACAGGAATACTTAAAAGTTGTAGCAATGGCATATCAGTACGCCCAAATTTAGCCCAAGCTACAAAAATAGCAGTCAGTAAAAATAATCCTGCACTGGCTAATAAAGTTGCAGGTATCCATGATGCTCCCAAAAATCCGCATAGTAGCGAAACTAGCATGAATGCTGACCAGATAATAACCAGCAAAGATAGGGGCGGTATACACAAATCTAGGGCGCTGATAAATAAATCAAATCTTTTTTGTTGCAGTGAGGCTTTCAACAACTGAGGAACATAGTTAAGTAAAGTTTCTAAGTGACCATGTTCCCAACGGGTTCTTTGGCTGGTGGCTGCTTGGGTTTGCTGGGGTAGATACCCAGTGACATTGGCGTGGGGACAAAACATCGGTCTGTGTCCAGCGATGTTCAAATCTAAACCGAGTTTCATATCCTCAACTATGTTGCCACTAGCGAGATCAACTGAGCGAATCACTGACCAAGGAAAAGCCATACCCGTACCATCTAGAAAACAAGATAGTCCTAATCTGGCTAACCCACTAGAACGGACTAAGTTTTTAACTCTAAAAGCAAAGGCAGATACTGCATCTTTGGGTGTGGGAACTTCAGGTTTTGCCATCAAGTAAACACCTTGGATGGGGCGTCCTGTAGCGATCGCTTGTTGGGTAAGTTGGGCTACAGCACCCGGATGGACTTGACAATCAGCATCCACAAACACCACTACTTCCGGCGGATCTGACTCCAGATATTGCAATCCATATTCCAAGGCATACCCCTTGCCTTTGAGATCAGGATTTTGCCGCTCAATCACTGTTGCCCCGGCAGCACGGGCAATTTCTGCTGTAGCATCACTACAATTGTCAGCAATCACAACCAAGCGATGTTGGGGCTTGATTTCTGGCACTAAGTTTTTTAGGGTTGCTTGGATGACGAGTTCTTCATTGTGGGCAGGAACTAATACGGCAACTTTTCTCTCCTGCCAATCGTTGTTAGTAACTGGAACAGGTAGGGGAAACAGAGCTGCAAGACATTCAATCAACAGCAGTAAGCACAAAACTAACAAGCCGAATGCGCCGACAGTCAATAGTACTTCAATGCACAAAATAATCAATTTGTAAATAAACATTTATCATACCTGCGATATTTAATTTATAAAAAAATTGCCATGCTTTAGTTGTCTTCCAAACCTCTGATTTCAGGTACTACATTTTCCTCAGACTTTGCAGGATAAATAATTTTGGCTGGAATCCCAACAGCTGTTGCTCCTGCTGGAACATTACACAGAACTACCGCATTAGCACCAATATTTGCACTATCACCAATAGTGACATTGCCAAAAATTTTCGCACCAGCACCAACATTCACACTATTACCCAATTTCGGCGCATCAAACGGTTGATTGAGATAGCGGTTTCCCAAGGTAACGCCTTGGCGAATAATACTATCGTCCCCAATTACACAGTTTCCATGAACGACAATTGCTCCCTGATGTTCAACGATCACACGGCGACCGAGTTGGACGGTGTAAGGTAGTTCAATGCCATAGTTATTACGAACTCTACGAAATAGCATTCGATAAAGAATGCTCAAGGGAGCACGTAGGAATTTGGGTTGAATATTCATTCTCCAAACTCCAAAACGATGAACTACTACAGCGCGAAATCCAGGCTTAGTCCAATCTCGTCCATGAGCAATCCAGTCTTCTTGAATTTGTTGCCACAGACCCAGGGAAGGGGTTTTTGCAAAGGATTTATTGGACGTTAATTTCAGTTGAGCACCTACTGTTAAGTTATTGGTTTCCATTGGTGATACTGCTGTGTTGTTTTCAAAAATCCATTATTATCGGTCGATATCGCTGCGGGGAAATGTTAGCTTTGGCAGAGATCATCACCGCTTTATCTTCAGGAAGAGTTTCTGCAAAAAATTTTTGCAACTCTTGATCTGACATAGACTTATTTAACCAATACTCATGGCATATACGCCCTGAATCATAATAATGACCAGATTGCTCTTGCAGTACCTGGTCAACAAAAATTCCATATAGTATATATTCTGAAAGATGTAACGAGCTGCATATAGTCCTCATCCACTCTCTTCCTGAAATCTTCTCAATATGTTCGTACAGCTTGAAAAGATTGTCACGCCTCCAGGTAATAATGTTCCCGATGTACCCTGGAGTTGGCAGTTTGAGGTGAGGTAGACTAAGTAACTGACTAGCTGTTTGTTTCCACTTGGCAAATCTTGGATATTCGTCCAAGAATTCCTGATTATATTGATTAGGCACTCGGAACAGCCGAGTTTTATCTTCACGAATGAAACTTTGTAGGTTAAATGGACGAATAAATGTTACGTCCGAATCTACAAATACAAAAATATCTTTATTAATATGTTGAGCAATGGACAATTTTACAATCTGTTGGAGTAGCCAATTACGAATAAACACAGTCTTGAGGCTTAACCATCCATTTTTAATTAAAGGTAAACGCTGAATCCACCAAGGTAACATGGATTCAACAGCTATAATTTCTGTATTCGGACTCTTCAACTGCGAAAAAAGTTTTAAATCCCGTGCATCAACAATGATGTAGTGAGTGGTAGTAGGTGAGATAAACTTTTGAACACTCCAGGATAGCATTTGACATCTTTCAAAGTCGGGAGCATAGCTGGGAGTAATGATACCAAATTCTAACTTGTTCATAATTATTGAGCAGATGACAGTTTGAAACTTGCTACAAGTATCTCACCTAAATCAAAAAATTTTGACTGCTCAACTACGTATTATTACTTAAATTTCTATCAAAAACCTACAAAGTTCACTTTGAATCAGGCGTTCCCGTATGTAGTTGAAAATATTTGGACACAGCCCACACTAGCGCTGGCGATTTTCTGACTGCAATTTTTAAAATGTTTATCGGTGATGTAATAAATGCACCCCTATCTATGACTCTGATCAAGTCAAATTAAATGCAGAGGCCTCCAGATCAAAAATCCTGGTAAGCACCTGCATACTTTTTCACACCATCTCTACTTACTCGATACAGTAGCACGCTGCCTAGATACAGGAGCTGTTTTGACTTCTGAGCGAGAACTGCTGTAGTAAAAGTAGTTGTCAGGTTCGTGTTTCACATTTACGCCGTTGGCAACCAGCCCCAGAATATTAGCCTCAGACCTTGCTAGTAAAGACTTAGCAGCTGCTGCACTAGCTGAATCAGCAACACCAGGTCTAGCTACTACTAATACTCCACCAGCCATTTTGCCTAAAACTGCGGCATCAGCGGTTCCGACCAAAGAAGGCGTGTCAAAAATAACGTAGTCATATTGTTTGGTGAACATCTCCATCAAAGAATTCATCCGCTCAGAATCAATGAGTGCCAGGGGATTAGGGGGCATGACACCAGCCGTCAGCACAGAAAGATTACTGGTAACTGTTTGTACAGCCTCGGAAAAATCATTTTCATCGGCAATGACATTACTCAAGCCTACAGAGTTGATCAGTCCCCACAGATGATGTTGAGATGGTTGACGCATATCTGCATCAACTAATAGGACTTTGCGTCCTGCTTGAGCCATTACTGTCGCCAGATTAGCAGAAACTTCGGATTTGCCTTCCCCAGATACAGAACTCGTAACTACGATAGTCCGAGCTTTTCTGTCTAGACTAATAAACTTCAGGTTGGCTTGCAGCATTTGGTAGGCTTCATGAATCACTGAGCGAGGCGATTTGGCGACAATGACTCGTGGTGAAATATGATCGCCATCTGATGTCAGGGCTTCTGAGGGTTGATTTGTTTCAAATTTGGGGATTAAGCCCAGGAGTGTATAGCCAAAAAGTGCTTCTGCTTCTTTGACGGTTTTCAGTCTTCTGTCGATGAGGTCTACAAAGAAGGCCGCAGCTATACCCAGCAACAAACCAACAAATCCACCTCCAGCTAATAACAGTATTTGTCTAGCTGTACTTGCCTTTTTGGGCACTAGGGCAGATTGAATTACACGGGCGTTGCCCACGGTTTGCTGTTCTGCTACACGGATTTCTTGCAGTCTAGTTACTAAGGTTTCATAATTTTTCTGGGCGACTAACAATGCTCGTTCTAACTCTCCTTGCCGCTTTTCCAAAAATGGCAAGATGTCAGCCCTTTGCTTGTAAGCTTTTTGCTGACTAGATAAAGCATCTATTTTTCTTTGAATACCCTGACGTTGTGATTGTAACTGTAAAAATTCTCCTGCGAGTTTTTGTCGGAGTTCCCCAATTTGCAAATTACCGGGAGAAACTTGTATGCGATCGCCTACAGCCTGAGCAGTTCGCTGCTGCAATAGAGAATTTAAAGCCGCTTCTTGACTCTTCAAATAAACTATCGATGGGTGTTCGGCTGTGTACAGTCCTTGTTCAGTGGCTAACTTAGTTTGTACTTTTTGCAGTTCTTTTAAAACTTCTTGTACACCAGGTATCTGGTTTAAGGAGGTAACTTGTACAGCCTGACTCGCTTCTAAATTTACTTGACTACGAATTGCTAATTCTTGAGCACTGACGTCTGCTAGTTCTGCTCTAGCCAGATTGATTTGGTCATTGAGATTAGTCAGTGTTTCAACGGCAGCAGTCGCTTCTTCTTCTAGTTGTATGATCTGGTTTTGCGTTTTAAATCGGCGTAGTGCTTCTGTGGCTCGGTCTAGATCTAATTTAGCTCTTGGCAATTCTTTGGAAACAAATTCCCCGGCAGCTAGAGCTTCAGCTCGATTAGTCAAAATATTATTGGCAATGTATGACTTCATCAGCTGGTTGACTATTGCTGCTGCCAATTCAGGTTGATCGGATGTGAAGGAAACCTTCAGTACATCTGTACCGACAATCGGATCAACTTTGATCACAAGTGCATCTGGATCTACAGGTTTACCATCTTTATCTTTCAGCTTTAGAGTATTAATCACTTCCTGAATAATGGGTAAAGACTGCACAACTACCGCTTGCGTGTCTAGTGGATTACCCTCTCGCTTCAATGATTCAAGATCCCCGATTTTTTCTCCTACACCAGTTAGGGATGATGTTTTATTGCCTTGTACAAGAATTTTCCCAGTTGCTTGGTAAGCAGGTCTCTGTGTTGATGCAGCTAGTCCTGCTAATACTACAGATGATACAAGAACCCCTGATGCTACTACCCAACGCCGTTTTAGCACTAGCCAGTATTTCTGAACATCTATTTCTTCGGGATAACCTTTTTCTTCGGGATAACCTTTAGTCTGCATAATATTCGCTGAGTATTTTAGATGAACAAGTTGTGGAAAACATTTATAAAAATCAGGAAATGAGCAACTGAATGTAAATAAATATTTCTTTTGATATAACAAAAGCGCTGGTCTGAGAAATTTACTATTTATTACTCAATATTTTCCCTGATTCACTTCTCTACTGAGATTTTGTAAGTTCTAAGAGTAACACCTGTAAGTTAAGGATTTAAGTATCTCTACAGTAATTATCAGGCATTTCTACATATTTTTTACATTTTTTACTAAAGTCTGTATCTGTCGAACTTGATTTTGATTATCGGACTGCCAAGGATTCTTGTAAAGCTGCATTTTTTGTTTGATAATCAACAACAAAAATGGTATAGCGTCTAAAAGATAGCGTTTCCAGAGTCGTTTAGGTTCACTTATAAGTCTGTAGAGCCACTCAAATCCAATTTCGCTGATCCATTTTGGCGATCGCTTAATAATTCCTGCCTCGAAGTTAATTGTTGCGCCAATAGCCAAGAATATTTTGACATTGTTTAACTGACTTCTATATTTAGCAATCCACAGTTCTTGCTTAGGAGCGCCTACCCCAATCGCTAAAACGTTAGCGCCTGACTGGTTAATCATGTCTACAATTTTTTGGCACTCTTCCTCGTTTTTCTCAAATCCAAAGGAAGGTGAATGAGCAGCTACAATAATTCTTCTACTTATCTTAGAATTAATTCGCTGTTGCGCCATTTTCACTACTTGCGCTTCAGCACCCAGTAAAAATATTTTAATGCTTTTATCATACTGGTAATATCTGTAAAAAGCTGGAAACAAATCTGAACCGGAGATTTTTTCGTATATTGGTGTACCTAAAAACCGAGATACATACATTAAGATTTTACTATCACAAACTCTGTAGTCTGCATCTTGATAGACATCATAAAAGTCTTGATGCTTTTGCAATTTCATTAAGTGATCTACATTAGTTGTGAATACAACACCACCGAGCTTAAGTCTTTCTAACAACTCGAACATTGTGATGTTATGTAGACTTACATTCAGAAGATTAACCTTTCTCATCACAATTGTGAAAATAAATTATTTGACGGTAGCAATGCATTTTTAGCCAAGACATTTTTTCATACCTATAAAAAATAAAAATAGATGATGTCTGGATAAAATACTATTCATGAGCATTTGCGTTCTTTGTCTTGTAGATCCACGCAAAAATATGTATAACGTGACTCCACAGGAGAGCAACTTGTTTCAGTTAATATATTCAGCTTAGGAAGAAATGAGGTATAGAAAATACTAAACACAACTAAATCAACCCAAGAAAGATTAAAACATCAGCATGAACTGAAAGGTATTAACTGATACATTCATGATGTAAGTCTATTGTTGACTCACAAGGGTTGCCTACTAAATGTAATTTCAAATTTTGCCTAAATTTGGTCTTGGTACTACCAAGTAATACTTTACTAGGTATGGGTAAATATAACTTGTTTCTCAGTAATTTCCAAGAGCTAATGTAAAGTTAATATGTAAAAAGCTGTAATTATCTTTAAAGAAACTATAAAGAAATTCTTATGGTGTCAAATGAATGCAGAAAAATACAATACTCAGAAAAAAATATATAAAGTAAATCTTAGCTATGTAAAACTGATGTTTTTATAGATAATTAATTCAATCGTACAGCTTACAGATAGCTTGTGTGGAGAAAAAATAACCACCTATGTCACTAGCTTCTAGTACAGGTGACAATACGCATCCAGCACGAAAATATTAACTTTCGCCAGAATAGACTAAGTTGCTAATTGCAAGCTATTTCTGAAAAGATATTATCAGGTTTTGGGGTAAATTATGCCCCAAAATTCTACTTTACATTCTTAAACCATTCAGTGATGCCATCAGCTAGGCTTTTGCTGATTTGCTGCTGTGCTTGAGGATTTACAACCCATTCAAATTCATCAGGGTTACTCATAAAACCTAATTCCAACAGTACTGATGGTGCGGCAGTGGGACGTGCTAACGCTAAGTTATTCCACAACACACCATAGGAAGGTCTTTTTAAATTTTTAACAATATAGTTATGTAAAAATATTGCTAAATCGTGAGCTTGTGGATGATACCAAAAGGCAGAAAAACCCTTAGTATTTTCGGCATCACCATCATCGGGGAGAGCGTTGTAATGAATCGAAAGGGCGATCGCAGGTTCTTCTTTGCTGATTATTGCCTGACGTTCTACTAAAGAAACATCCCGGTCATCATCTCGTGTCATCACTACTGTAGCTCCACGCTGCACCAATTCGTCGCGCAGTAACTTGGATACTACCAAATTCACATCTTTTTCCGGATATCCAGTTGGGCCACTGGCACCTGATTCTTTACCCCCATGTCCTGGATCTAGTAAAATCTTCATACCAGCTAAAGGTCTGCGTCTTGTTTCTCCTACCACAGGAGGGTGACGCAAAGCTAAAATTAAGCTTGTACCTTCGTATCTTAGCTTATATCCCCATTGTTGGGATTTTTTGAGATTAAAAGTGTATTGCACCTGTCCTGGATTCACTTGTTGCCAATCAAGGCGGGAAATTATGGGGTTATCATCTGTGCGAATAATATCTGTTTGGGCAGTGGTGTTGTAGAGATTAAGGGTAAAAGAGCGATCGCCTTGTTGGACACTTACCGGAACAGGAATTTGTAAGGGGAAAACAATTTCTGTGGCCCCAGGAACTTGACGATATCCGACACTGCGAATCATAGTGCGTGGCGGTACAGCATTTGCTAAAACTTGAGTTTCCTTACTATTAATCCAAGCACCATAGTCTAGGCGTAACCATTCACCTTCCTTACCTGTGACTGCGGCTTGTGTTCCTTTTGGTAGTGGCGTGAGTCTAGAGTAATCGGTGCTTGGCCCGGTACGAGCAACGCCTGAGTCTGCTGTCACTGCAACAACTGGCAATTGTGCAGGCGAGAGGATTTGAATCTTGCCAGATCCTGACTGAGTTATGGTCTGATTATTCAGTGTCAACTGAAATTCTGGTTTACCCAAATCAACATTTTGACCGGAATCTGGTACATCAGCACCGGATATTGTATTGTTACCGTTAATTAGAAAATTAGGCTGTTGTAATACAGTACAACCCTCATACTTGAGAGCGGTAGACTGAATAGCAGGTTGATTTCTCCCTGTTAAAGCCGCCAAATTATTGGGAAGTGTTGCTTGTGTTGGTTGGGGTGAAAGGGCCACAGTTTGATTAACCAAGTTAACAGCAACCTTGGCATTCAAGGGTGCGATGGCGCTAAAACAAATTCGTTCTCCAGGTAGTCTGGCAATGTCAGAGGCTGGAGTGAGAGAATCTTTAACAAAGGCTAATCCTTTTGGCGGCTCAATCTGAGTACTCAGTCTTGTTACCTTAATCTCAACTGCTTGATTTTGGTGACGCACAGTAAAGAGATTCTCTCCCAATTGCAAAGGGAAACTGGGTGCAAAATGTCCAGCCTGGCTGCGGTTAATTGGCTTACCATTGATGAGAACCTGACCATCTTTTGGTGCAGTGCCAATAAAAAAGATTTTTGCCGCAGTTGTCTGGTGGTTGGTTCGAGGATAAACAACTATCAGAGATGACTCTGCCAATGCTACCGAGGAGGTGACAGTACAGCCTAATATTACTAATCCTAAGAGTTTTTTCACAGCAAGATTACAGAAGATTTCACAACAATGACTGTGGCACAATTACCAACAAAGGTTGAAGGTTGAAACTTTTTACTTCACACTTCACACTTTATACTTCAAACAACAGGACGTATTTTTTAGAAATTGCTCGAAATTCAAACTAATATGACTAAATTTATCTTTGTAACTGGGGGCGTAGTTTCCAGTATCGGCAAAGGAATTGTAGCAGCAAGTCTAGGACGGTTGCTCAAGTCGCGGGATTATTCTGTCTCGATTCTGAAACTTGATCCTTACATTAATGTCGATCCAGGCACAATGAGTCCCTTTCAGCACGGGGAAGTTTTTGTTACCGAAGATGGCGCAGAAACAGATTTGGACTTGGGACATTATGAACGTTTCACCGATACTTCCATGTCACGACTCAACAGCGTGACGACTGGCGCAATTTATCAAGCAGTCATTAATAAAGAGCGTCGCGGCGACTATAATGGCGGCACTGTGCAGGTGATACCCCACATCACCAATGAAATTAAAGAACGGATCTTGCGAGTTGCTCAAGTTGTAAGTCCAGATGTGGTGATTACAGAAATTGGCGGTACGGTAGGAGATATTGAATCACTGCCGTTTTTGGAAGCAATTCGCCAATTTCGTAAGGAAGTGGGACGCCAAAACGTGCTGTATATGCACGTCACGCTGCTACCGTGGATTGCTTCGGCTGGGGAAATGAAAACCAAGCCCACACAGCATTCTGTCAAGGAACTCAGATCCATTGGCATTCAACCAGATATTTTAGTTTGTCGATGCGATCGCCCACTACTTGTCGGCTTAAAACGCAAATTATCAGAATTTTGCGATGTCCAGGAAGAATGTGTTGTCACTTCCCAAGATGCCAAAAGCATATATGAAGTCCCAATCATGCTGGAGAGGGAAGGCCTAGCACAGCAAGTGCTGGATTTGCTACACATGGAACAACGCCAACCAAATCTGGTGCAATGGCAAACAATGGTGCAAAAATTGCACCATCCCAAGTACACCGTAGAAATTGCCATTGTTGGTAAATACGTGCGGCTAGGTGATGCTTATATATCGGTAGTAGAAGCCCTGCACCATGCAGCCATCTCCACTCATGGACAACTGCGCCTGCGGTGGGTGAACTCCGAAACCTTAGAACACGAATCAGCCGAAGAACATCTAGATGGCGTTGATGGTGTAGTTGTGCCGGGAGGTTTCGGTATCCGGGGAGTGGATGGTAAAATTGCCGCCATTAAATATGCCCGCGATCGCCAAATCCCTTTCTTAGGATTATGCTTAGGAATGCAATGTTCTGTAATTGAATGGGCAAGGCACGTAGAGGGTTTAAGCGACGCCAACAGTGCCGAATTTGATCCCAATACTAGCGCGCCAGTCATTAACCTGTTGCCAGAACAGCAGGATGTAGTCGATTTAGGGGGTACAATGCGCTTAGGACTCTATCCTTGCCGCATCCTGCCTAATAGTCTGGCCTTCAAACTCTATCAAGAAGAAGTAATTTATGAACGACATCGGCATCGGTACGAGTTCAATAACGCTTACCGCCAACTGTTGTTAGAGTCTGGCTACCTCATCAGTGGTACTTCTCCCGATGGACGTTTAGTGGAAATCGTCGAATTACCTAGACATCCGTTCTTTTTGGCTTGTCAATTTCATCCGGAATTTCAATCACGTCCTAGCAACCCTCATCCTCTATTTAAAGGGTTCATGCAAGCTGCCATCTCCCGTTCTACTCCACCTTTAGTGCAGCAACATTAAATTAGGTAAAGAGAAAAATATCATTTATCAGGGTCAAGCATCAGGTACGGATCATGTAAAAAACATAGTCACATTTAATTATGTCCAATTACTGAGTAGCAGTACTTCAATTCAAAAGGGCTTGTTTCCATTTTGGATGATGGATGCTTCTAGAGTAAAAACATTTATTTGCCATTTGAGGATATTTTGTGAAGTAATTGGGGAATCATGATTCATAAACCTGGGATGTGAGGAGAGTATGTGGCGTACTGGGTGAAAATCCTTTACGAGAGGAAAGAGTATGTAGTCAATTTTGACCGTGTTAATGCTTTTTGTTATGAAGGCAATGGCAGGGTTACTTTTTGGCTACCAGATTGTGCTATTCCGATTGTGATTAACCCACAAAGTAATCTAGAAGACTATCAAAAAATTCTCGAATATATAAGACTTGTCACTGGGCTAGAAATAGAAAACGCCCACTGGGTAAAAATTTTATATGAAAAAAACGAATATGTGATTAACCTCAACTGTATCAGTTCGTTTTGTCAAGAATCTAACGGTAGGATCACTTTTTGGCTACCAGACGGTACTATCCCCATCATTATTAACCCCGTCAGTAACCCAGAGTCATATCAAAAAGTCATGCAATTTGTCCAGAAGACAACAGGATATTATTTGTCTTAGAAAATGGGACATTGGAGAGCCATTTGCGTGGGTGGGTTTCCCGACTTAAGCAAACTGGTGTCATTGGGCATTGACGAATTACAAATTACGAATTGTTAACGCCAACTTCGCAGCACCTAACATTCCCGCAGTGTTACCTAATTCAGCTGGCAAAATCTGTAAACCCACGCGTGATGTGGGCATAACTCGCCTCTCTATTTCTGCCTGCATAGCTGGAAAGAAAAACTTAAAGCTGGCGTATACACCACCACCAATCACGATCGCCTCTGGTGTGAGGACGTAAATTAAACTCGCCAGTCCAGTGCCCAATTCCTTACCATATTTTTGCCAAAATGTCAAAGCTTTGGGATCTCCTGCTTGAGCAAGAGCGCCTAATTCGGCGGGTTCTTTGCCGGTGTAGCGACGAATGGCTGTGACTGAGGTGTATTGTTCTAGAGAACCTTGATTGCCACTTTTACACATAGGCCCATCGGGGTTGAAGGTAATTAGACCCAACTCCCCAGCAGCCCCTTGATGTCCGATGAACAATTTACCATCGATGATAATCGCGCCACCGACACCAGTTCCCAAGGTGAGTAAAATCAAATTTTGAAAGTGGCGACCCGCTCCTAACCAAGTTTCGCCCAAACCTGCACAGTTGGCATCGTTAGCGACAATTGTTGGTTTACCAGTTTTGGCTTCTAACCAATCTGCCAAAGGTACTTCATACCAGTCTGGCAAGTTAATGGCGATTTTGGCAATCCGTCCGGCGGCGTCAGCCGGCCCGGGAGTTCCCACACCGATCGCCACAGCTTGATTATCAGGGTCAATTTGCGCGATCGCATCTACCACTACTGCCAACACTGCTGCTGGTGTCGCGGGTTGGGGAGTTGCTAAGGTCAAAGATTTGAGACAAGTACCGTCTTGGCTAAATCGTCCCAGCTTAATCGCTGTTCCCCCCACATCAATACCAATTACCTGAGAATTCACCACTTTCTAACACTCACACCAACGCACAAAGGCGAGGACTCTTGCTGTGGGGATTTCTCCCATTCAGCAAAGTGTCCATTGTCAATTTTCAGCTTTAAAAAAGCATATTAGCTTTTTTGCGCCTTGAGAGGAAATAATTCCTGAGTTTCTGTTTTCTTCGCTGGTATTTGTAAATCCGTAACGTTTGCTAGACGCAGACTCGACTGACCAGGCAAACTTGTGACTGGCGTACCTCGTAAAATACCAGTCAAGGCTACAGAAAGCATAAACCCACCAGCCGCAGCCGCAATTAAGGAAATGTGATCTTTCACGCAAATCTCTCAGTAATGAATACTACAAAATGTTAGACGATGAAACTGCTTGATTGAGTCAATGGTCAAGAGCCAAGGGTCAAAAGGTAAGTTTCATTGCTATGAACTGTGGACTCTGGACTATTTCCGGATACTATTTTGTCTCCGTAAACGGGGATTGACAAATTCATTCAAACCCTCACCCAATAAAGAAAGCCCGATTACCATTGATGTCATAGCCAAACCAGGGAACAGTGTAGTCCACCAAATACCAAGGGATGGGTCTCCTAAAGCTTCTTTTAAGTCACGTCCCCATTCTGGTGTTTGCTCTGGCAATCCTAACCCCAAAAAGCCTAAACCGCCCAACACTAAAATCGCATCGGCGGCGTTGAGGGTGAATAGTACAGGTACGCTTTGAATTACATTAAAAAACAAATATTTAGACAACACAGTCCAAGTGGAAGCACCCATCGCTTGTGCAGCCTCAATAAATACCTCAGTTTTAACGCTCACCGTGTGGTTACGAACAACCCGATAATATTGGGGTATGTAGGCAATACTAATAGCGATCGCCGCATTCAATATCCCTCGCCCCACCACAAACGCCAAGGTCACTGACAGCAATAGTCCTGGTAGAGTGTAAATGCTATCCATGAGAAACAGCAATACTTTATCCAAATTACCGCCAAGATAGCCACTTACCATTCCCAAAGGGACACCAATGACCATACTCAAAGCGGTAGCCAAAATCACCACTTGCAAGGCGGCTTGAGCACCAAAAATGGTTCGGGAAAAAACATCACACCCCAAGCGACTAGTACCAAACCAAAATTGAGCCGCAGGTGGTGCTTGTACAGGGTTACTGACAGGGCACTTTTCAGGATTTTGTAGCCATCCCCAAGTTTGAAAGACAGGAGCAAACAAGGCCAGGAATACAAAAAACAGAGTAATGGCTATCCCAATGATCATTAATCGCTGAGAAAGACTAGGATTTTTAGCAAAATTCAAAAATGACGGCAATTGCCGTTTTGTCATGGCCATGAGCGATCGCCTGCATTGAGCAAGATACGCTGACCATTCTACACATCAGTGTCAGGAACTGAGTAAACATCCTTAATAAAAGCTCAACTGCTTGGCAGTGGATACAGAGTTAAACTAAGAGTGCAATCATGCTCAATAGACTCAGTTCTAGTGAATGGAGCAATTATGAACGCTTACAAAAAATACATTACGATTACAGATCCCAACCAATTAATATTATCTGATTTACCTTTTCAAGTGGGACAGAGAGTAGAAATAATTATCTTAGCTGAAGATAGCCCAAGAGCCGATATGAGTAAGAAGCTGAGAGATTTATTTGATAAAACACAGTCACTACCAGATGTGCAAAACATTACAGAATCAGAAATAATCGCAGAAATTGAAGCTTATCGACGGGGAGAATGAAAGTTGTTATTGACACAAATTTTTTAGTGTCTGCTGTCCTTGAGGGTAGAGTACCGAGAAAAGTTATTCAGTTTATTTTTGCTCATGCTGATTGGGAATGGATAGCTTCTCCAGCAATTGTCCTCGAATCAGAAGTGTTGAATGTTAAGAAAAAGCCGATAAAAATAGCCCAAAATATGATAGATTTTGGGCGAAGGACTAAAATATCTTAGTTTAACGTGATTATAAAATCATTTCCCAAGATTGTCAAAGACA